>JGI24158J21664_10000637_pt1 | contig 33940 bp, 15 predicted proteins | sample Ectturendosymbi3_FD_21664 | JGI IMG/M metagenome (IMG submission 21664)
CGCTTTCATCCAAGTGCGAAACATTTGCTTTACAGATTCATCACACCTGGTTTCGTTGGACATTCTTTTCGTGTTGAAGGTGAAACTTGGTACTTTTCGGACCTGCATCCAAAACATTATATAACATTAAGAGTAACGACTTTTTTCTTTCGTGACGTAAAGTTGTTGTGTTCACTGTGGTAACTTCTGTGAGTGAAGTGATTGTGACTTTTCTTCAGCTTTTTGCAAATACAGCTGCGTTCTTTTCTTCTCTGCTCAGATTGGTCTCACACTGTTTTTGAGAACGCGAGCGATGAGGAAATTAGCACGCGGTAGCGTTGCGTCGAAAAGATCAATCACTCACGCGATTCTTGGCTTGTTTAAGAAGCCTACAAGCCGGCTTTTCATATCGATAGANCTATCCTAAAANGTTTTCTTTGTGCCTATAGCGCAATCGTAGATAGTTGCGTTANGGTTACTTTTTTCTTGAGAAACATTATATTCCGCAGTATTACCGTTGACTAACATGCTACGTTTGTGCCAGATTATGCCAATGTTTTAGTCAAGGTGGTTGCTATTTTCGGTGTGATAAACCGTGTACCTTCAACTACCCTTGCACACAAAGTTTTTTGTTACTCCGCAGTTGCGCATATCTCAACCTCTCGGTAAATTTGGCTTTCAGGCCTAAATCGAGCTTCAAAAATAAATGTCGGGCTCGGGCCATGTTCAGGCTTCAAAATAAGGCCTTTTTACAACTCTGTGTGGGTATGTATGCAGAGGTCAACAAGGGGAGATTGAAAGGATACATCCCCCACCCACCAACACTAAAAATAGATTGAAATCATTTTGTGAAGTAGGCTACGCTATTGTTAGGCCAAATATTTTTGCTGCTGGTAAGAGGATATCAGTGGAAATTTTGGTAGGGGTGGAGCTGCATGCATGATGCCCGGTTGCATTAAAAAGGTTTTTTCACAAAACGGAAATGTGGAAGAAAAATATTTATCGTCTTTGTAACGTTAAGCGAACAAGACATCAAGTCGCGCTAACCCACACGTTATAAAATGCACGAAACCTGAAGTGTTCTATTATAAGAATGATATGCACGTGCGACCAGTGCGATTCAGCATTTTGTGCACTCCAACTGACAGCTCTGATAAAACCCAAATGATGTGTTCTACTATATTGCTGTGGTTGTTTACATCCAAATGCGATATTAATGGAAGAAAGCTAAACTACAGTATCGTGTCCAGCAACAAAACCAAGTATATTAATATGTAACTCATCTGCAAGGACAAAGCGTGATTAGTGTTGTTCTCAAAACACCTCTACAAATAAGACTGGGAGTCTGTATATATAAAATGCCACTTCTGCATTGACCGGATGGCTATGTTGGTTTCACACCAAGCTGTCCCCCCCACATTTTACAACAAGACTGCACCCGTGAGAACAGTTATATTAATTTTCTTTTGATTTGCTATTTCTTACAGGGCTTTGAAAAATCTTTAGTTTTACTTTTTTTCAGCTGCAACTCGTAAACTGCCAAAGATATTTGTTGCTGTATTCAGGGGTGTAAAGAGGAGGAAAGGAGGGTCACTTCCCCGGGAGCCGGGTCACTGTATGGGGGCTTCCCCGGGAACCGGGTCACTGTATGGGGGGCCGGGTCACTGTATGGGGGATTCCCCGGGAGCCGGGTCACTGTATGGGGGCGTCGAATCACTGCGGGGTGTGCCGATTGACTGCTGGAGACGCTGAGAAGTCCCAACAATGTCACAGGTACCCTAATGTCTTCAATACAGTACATTTGCTTCTGAAAGACCTTAGTTTCGAACATGGGAACGCCAAATTTGCTTCTTGCCCCGAGCACCATCTCATCTTTTTGCGCTCCTGGCTGTAGTGCCAGTAGTATTTTAAAAAATATGCGTGATTTTAAATTGTGGGAATTTTGTTTCTTGAGAAAACATCAAAGTAAAATGTCTTGTCAGTTGCACTTTCAATGTTCGGGCTTTTCACACAGTTTATAGTTTGACGAGTTAAATCTATTGACAATTTTCCCTCCATAGGATCAAAATGTCCAAAGATAATTATAACAAGATTAGAAAAAGTAGATTTTGCAAAATTGACGTTGTATCAGGATTTATAAGATCCAAACAAAAAGAAAACTCTGAAATATTTGTAATAGGCAATAAGTCTTCAGAACATTTGAAACAATTTTAACTAGCCCTGATGCCTTCAACTGAAGCCCAAATATATTATATAGCGAAAGGAGCTCTTTCCCAGAAAAATCAGATGCTATAGTTATCAATAAATTCTGCATAATTTGACTATCAAGGAGGGCTCCGTAGTTCTTCAACTTAATCAAATAGTTCGATCTTGCACTTACTCCATTAAAACTTGCGAAGGCATGAAATTTACCAAAATATATGATGAAAATCATTTAAGAAACAATGAGATATGGTTTCGTTGTGGAGAAATAAGTTGCTTTTACCGGCTGATTTCTGAGACATTGTACGTGACGAATGCAAGGCTGTCTGTGGTTTCTCCGATTTATATACATGTAGCTTGTAATGCACTAAGTAGTGCAAGCGAAATGCGTATTGAATATAAACGAAATTCCGGAAGATATGTTCTTATAAATTTATTTTGAAAGAATACAGCTTCAAAATCGAAACCAACTGAGTTTCCAAGTGGAGAAAGCATTGCTCCTTTTATCCAAAATTAATTCATAGAGAGATGGTGAAGACAACAGTCAAGCATATGAATAATGTGCACACAGTGTGTGGTCTTCGGAAAAAAAACTCATTACGTTGGCGCCAACCTGATAACTTATGAGATTACATAATGCACTTTGTGCTCATGTGGAATATCAAAAAGCTGTTTAAAGAGAAAGGCAGAAGATTTGAGGGTCGAGGCTGTGGGCATTTTTTATAAATTGTCCCGAGTATATTTACTAAAATGCAACTTAACACCCAAAAACAGTGGTTATGCCAAATTAATACTGTTGCTAACGCTAGCCGTTGGCTTTATTACTTTTTTGCACCTTAAACAGGTTGGCTAAATTTCATTGTGGAATACTTTATGCTGGAATTGATTTTCTTTTTGTACATTCAGCTACTTGAAATCTTTTCGCAATGAAATTGTTCTTCTTTCAGCCACAAATACCACCCCATGTCCGAACTGTTTCATGCGAATGAAATTCCACTTTATTGTGAAGCGCTTCTCTCAGTTCAGTTGCGTTTTACTAGAAAAGACGCGAGGACCTCTGATTCAAAATCCTTGATAAAAATCGTAGAAGGTCATGGCCTGAAAACAAGCGGAAGTAGAGCGATTATTTTCACGGTATTATTATCTTATCTCATGGCGACGTCACCAAATATTTTCACATAGAGCTTCAACTGTTATGAAATTCCGAATGTGCATTTCGTTAACGAATTTTCATGTGACATTGATAAAATAGAAAGATTTTTGTTGTTCCTTGTGCGTTTGTTATGTGGTACATAGTTTCAATGCGAGCGAATCTAAACTTGCAAACCACTATACGATTTGATACNCGGCATANCCAATCTTGCATGAAGAACTGCTACCAAAAGAAAAATTGAGAGTATACCTGCGCATTTGAACTGAATAAGGTGTGTATTAATATATGATCATACAGTGAAACAACGAATTTGGTAAACTTCTTATTTGTAAATTACGAAACGCTTTTCTGCACCACAAAACCACAGTTGCAAACGCATTAGGTGTTCTGAATATTCTATGGTTTCCATGGAAGTGTTGCTTATATTTTGATAGATACACTTCTGCTTTCAGACCTTTTTCTCTATTGTTGCATACACATTTGTTTAGCATTCCTATTTTAGAAACAACCGAATCTTATTTGATGCAGTTACTTCAATGTAGTTTTAGCGCAAAGAGTACGGTAAGGCTTCTACAACTAACTACTGAACACAGCGCCCAGCAGAAAATACTGTTAAGAAGAGGAAAACGGAAAAAGTTGATGAAGTTAACAAGACGTTTACGTACAATCGTCTAACACATTCATTTTTAACGAGAACATAAACTTCAAAACTTTTGAAAGAGAACATAAAATTCCGAAGAGTTTTTCCAACGTGACTGTCGAGAACACTAGGCAGCATGCTTTCTGAACAGACAAGAAAAATCAATCGGTGTATCACGAAAGACAAGTTAAGTGGCTCTTAGATTTTGTGTATGCTTCACACTGCCCAAAACGTGACTGATTATTTCAGTTAATTAAACGATGAAACCATAAAACCGAAGCCGTCTCAAATGAGGCAGAAGTTCTTTCAAACAGCCGAGATGCCTTCGTGGAAACTTAAGTTCGAGGCAAGCAAAGTATCACCAGCAACGCCCTTCTTTCTAGTAAGTCGCTGCTACCACAGGGTTTATAAAATGTTTCATTTTTTCTGAGGAACTCTCTTGTAAAAAGATTATTGAAGTATATGTTTGTTTTGAGACAAAGCTCTTGTAAAAGCTAAACCGCTGCAAACTAGAGGATAGTGCATTTAATCCGTCANAGCTTGAAATGAAACTAACAAAGGACACTGCTTTACGNCTTATTCGAGAAAAGGAAAAACGGTATAAGCATACATAAGCTGCAGAAGAAATTGTTGCTGGGAGAGAGGGCATCATAAATGTGTCTGAGATACCTAAGAAATTAAAAGTATTTATTTGATAATCAGGCTGATATTGATAGGTTATGGCTAGTTTAATAGGAGTAGGGAAGAACTTGGATTTGCAGTTTTTCTGGCAATTTTTGGAGAATATCTAGAAATTTTGATATTCGCCTAAAGTTTGCAGGTTTACAAAAATAAACCAAAAATTAATTCAATAATCCTTCACTCTTTTGAAAATACTATCAAAATAACTGAGAACAATGTTGTTTATATTGCTTGTCAAATATGTAGCAAGATTTTGTTATCATTTTTTCAAANGTTTGCAACTAAACTGCACAATTTTGGCAATTCAGGTTCTTAACCTCTTAAAAAGGATTAGTNATGAAGATGTAGGGCTATCATTGTTTCCTGCTATTGTAAGGTGTTACCAAACGANCTCTCAACAAACCCTCCAAAAGTTTGGTGAAAGTTGAGGGTACAAATACGTTTAGCAAGGACCAGCATTTGTATCATGGTTTCAGATAGGGTTGGTGTAATTAGCACTCATTCTTTCAAAAAAGCGCAGTACAATTTTTTGCAAAAACGTTTGGCATATCAACCCTTAATAAAGGCAGCTGCAAGTTTTGAATTAAGCTTGCTTTTGACGTTACATGTAATCAGACCATTTCAGGATTTAGTCATCACCAAAAACAACTTCACAGGTACTGTTTATCAAGTAAGCATTTCCTCGGAAATCGTTTTTTCAGTTTAGGTTATGCTTTATTTTTGCATGAATGTGGTGTAAAACTCGACAGTCCTTGCCTAAAAACTATAAATGTTTACAGAAATACTGAAAGTTCTCTGTGCTATTTTGAACAATGCGTGAAGGTTTTAAATGGCTCCTAGATTTTGTGTGTGCCTCATCCTTCCCGAAACGTGACTGATTATTTCAGCTAATTAAAGGATGAAACTATAAAACTTTTGAGAGTTTGGTCCTATAATGTAACCAAATTATTGCATAAAATATTTGTGAAAAAGGTCAGTACATAGAAAACAAGTGGCAGCTTCCTAAATTTACAACAGCTTAACTAAAGTTTTAGCAATTATAAAACAAAAATTTATAAAGTTTTTCAAACCCCAATGGGGATTTGGCGATATATGCTTCCAAAAGTAGAAAATAATTGCAGATTTACGATTAAAGCTTAGATAATCCAAACTTCGTTCCTAGAATCTTTGCAAGAATAGAAGTTCTTTCAAACTTTTAAAAAGTTTTTTTTAAACATTTTTCAAATGATTTGATTAGCGTTTTAAGCATAATCTGTGATTGTTTAAAATTAAAAGGTGGAATAGGTAGAATTTTTAAATTAAAAACTTAAAAAGTAGTTAACGCAGCTTTAATGAATGAAGGCAACTTCACTAACGTTATTTCTACTGTTGTGAAAACCTTATGCACGAAATATCTTTTATTTAGATCTTTTGAACGGTAAACGATGCTGAGAATTGATTAAGCGCTTTGCAATTTCTGAACTACGTGTTTAATATGCAATGCAGGAAGTTCGTAGCATGACATAAAAAGCACTGTCAATGAGTAAATTTATGATAAGCTGTCGCTATACAACTGTGATAATGGCAAAACCTATGATAAATTGTAATCAATAAATCAAAACTATTCACACAGAAACAAAGCAAATTTATCACCAATTTTCGATATCTGCTGGTTATATAAGATATTAGGCTTGCGATTAATACAGGCATGGAACTTGAAATGATATTTTCTGCTTTAATTTGGATTGGAACGGCAAGCTGCTCATCAAACGAACAAAAAGATTTTGAATTTTATTCAAAATCGCTAAGAAACGCTGGAATTCCGCTTCCTTTTGTTTACCATCCAGTTCTACATTCTTCTGATGTGAGTTCAAAATCAGGCATGGCACGGACATCTCGTGAATCACAAATATTCAGCAGACTGTCTAGTTATGGTGAGTTATTGTTTACTATAGTGCTTTTTCAAGCCACTGGGACTCCCTAACTCTGGAAATGTTCTGACAGCAATAAGCGTATCATGTTGACGTCACGTTGTTCAACTACATTCTCGGTGTCGCATCACGATTTCTACTGTATTAAAAAGAAAAACCAATTAATGGATAACTTGTAAAAACGCATATAAAGTTTAATATCTTCATGTTACGCACAGCAAAGGTTTAACACCTGTGACATCGTTTGGTAACGTCTAATGTGATTTTAAGCAGATAACTATGTTTCGCCTATTGGGATAAAAAAGCCATGCGTCATCCAAATGCATCTCTTTTAAGACTCACGCAAAAACTTGGTTTCAAACAACGCCTGTCTTTCATCGACGCCGTTCTATATTCAAACGTCATCATCAGTAAATCTAACATGTTAAAGTAGACAGATATAAAAGAAAAAGATTGCAAAACATGCGTGGCAATCCAAACACCTGCCAGGTTGTGGGTTCATGAGAAAGTATAGTTTCCAATTCTGGGAGTCACTTGTAGACAAACAAATCACTAATTTAAAACAATTTTACTACATAATTAGATGTTCACTCTGTGCAATTCTAAAATGGTGGGTTGATGCCACCAGGTACGTAAAAGACACGCCTTTTATCTCTTTCTCGGAAAGAGTTGCAGCTCGCGTCTCATGTAGTTGGTAGAATCTTCGGCAAACATAGGCATAGAGAAGCTAAGAACCGGTCAGGACTTCATGGCAAACAAACCGAGGGTGTGGCTAAACATACTTTGCTGAAAGCAAGCGGATTTCTTATTTAGGGATGTGTTTGTGTTTGTTCATTTTATTGAAAACAGCTCGCGAAACCCTCGCAAAACTTGAACTTGCGACTTATCGAAAACGTTTGTAAAATAAGTATCATACTTGCTTCAAAATTTTTGTAGCTTTGGTGTAATGAACGTAAAATTATGTAGTTATACTGCAAGCATGCAGAGAAAACATTTTAAAATTGATATTTGTGCAACGTTTTGCGCGTTGTTTTAAGTTATTAAGCAGCATGCGATTTCTTATTGTTCAGCTAATTCAATCTAACAAAATTCTGCTCCAAAAAGTTAAATAGGCCAAAAACTTGAAGAGCTTTTTGCCATGCTCATTACAGTTTTGGTTGTCCTAGTGCGGGAGAAAAGTGCACGTGGTAGACATTTTAAAGAGGCAACTAACGTTTGCGTCATGTTTTTGACGTCTGTTGCATTGGCGGCCAGTTTCATTACAGTATTAAGCGCCCACGTAGCCTATTTGTGATGCCAAGTTGCCAGAGCTTCACGCGTAATTATAAGGCATTCAGCGTCAATGGCAACTTCTTAATTCATTGCGGGACGATAAAAAAGCTGAAAATCACACGAAAAGCGTGCTGTTTTGCAGCAGATAGGTAACATGCTCTTAATGGTATAAAAACAAGTTAAAAAGAGTATGATAAGAACTTTGCACAAGCAACACCAGGAACATCACTAGTAAAAACATATTTTTTTCGTCATAGATTAATGTTACAGAAACAGAGAAGCACAGTGAGTTTGACGCATATTTGAGTACTTATTAAATGAACAAGAACCTATTGACTAACCAAGGAATTGTTTTGTTTCAAAATACAATACAATGACACATGTTGCAAAAGGTAAAATGTTTTCGAACACGCAAAATTAAGAGAGTGTTATCTAAATACCGGAAATATTTTGAGAAAAAATTCCATGGTGATTCTTTCTTTGTGCAAGCTCCTCGCTAAGATCATGATCATTTATGTAGGAGTGATGAAGCTTTGTGCCGATACTTGGAAATTAATAATGATGAGTCTAAACGTTTTCACGACATTTGACTTTAATCAATATGCAGCAAGTGGACATCAACCCAAGTTGCTGTGTGCAACAACACATACAACAAACAAGGGATAACTCCTTATCACCACCTCTCAATCAGAAGGTGAGATTGTAAATACGTCAAACACTGAGTGATCCGCCGCAGCGTTACTTGGGCAAGAAGATCCACCTCAACCCTAAACAGTAAATTTACCCTTCATCCCGCTGCCAGATAGAAACATTTAACGCACAAAAATAGCGTGTAGTTACACGTATCCCGTTTGCGAACGAACATTTAGGCACATCAGATTCAGAACCCAAATAAAAGAAATTAGATATTCAAACAACATTTTTGAGGCAAGAGATAACAAACAAGTTTCAACGAGTTTCTTGTAATTTCCAAGCCACGCGTTCAATATATGAGTCGAAGCAAAAAAATCCGTTGCCTCAACAGACGATCAAGAACTGACAATGTAACTTATTGATGGAGAAACCACGACGTTCCAGGTACACGGAAACTGACGTGATTGTTTTATCTGAAGGGCGTAATTACCAATCTAGCCCTTTTTGAAACTTGCATAGCAAATTCATTATTATCCGTAGGGTCCAAATAAAAATTGCATCGTTTTGTCATTTTCGCATTAAAAAATTAGATTGTAATTGATCAAAGTCAAAATAACTTGTTGATCAGGCTACTCATATATTAATTGTCGATGTCAAATGTCAGCGATTTTCAAAGGTGCAAAACATTCTGCGTTCACAAAATTTCCTAATGAAAGTGAGCAAACCGTATTTTGGTACAAAAACATCACACGTAACTTCCAGGTACTTTTCTCCGGTGTTGAAATTGTTGATTGTATTTTCGTTTCAGTTATGACTGTATGTTATATCACACTGAGCACTCAGCATTGTGCTCTATATGGAAAAAGAAATGAAACGCTTCAACATTGTCATCAAAACTAATTAAATGTTTCAAATTACATTTTAACCAATCACTGGTTATCAATGGTAAGTTGATTTTTTCATGTTTTCATGTATTACAGGGTGGGTAAAACGAAGAAAAAAGCGCTTCTTTATGCCTACAGGAAAAAGGTACAAGGTTGGCACCGACTGGTTGGCAAACTTGTTTCGCAATCTGTGTTCTGCCATTGAAAGACCCTGCCCAACATGGTGAGAAGGTTTTTTGCCGTTTGGGAACCACTTTGCTAAAACTAATTATTCTTATCGCAATTGGTTCGAAAATCTGAACGATGAAAAAACTGTACATTAACTTTTTTGAAAAGTTGTTAAACGTAGCTATAATGCAGTAAAGGACAAAAACCTTTCAATTGTGTTTGAATGTTCTCAAGTTGACAATGTCAGTTGCAATGAGATATTTTTCGTATATTTTCATGGAGATGGGAACTCGCGCGATATTGCACACTGCAAACATAGAAGTCAAAAGTAAAGATTTTTTCTATTAATCAAAGAAGCATGATTCCCACTTCACGAAAATGAATAATTGTTTCTCGGAATCTGTAAAATGCATTTATTACTTACTCATCATTAACTGACAATAGTAACACTTGCACAGATATTTGCAGCTTTATATGTCCATACGTAAAAAAATTAAAGCAAACGTGATGACACAGGCATGTGGGCCTAGAAGTTAGCTAATGAACCACCACACAAACCCTCGTTATGCTGCTTGAAAAGCAGCAAAAGCGCCTCTTATTGACATAAACTTTTTGAGGNTTTAACATGCAGGACATCATGGACAGGTCGCAACACCTGCAGCGTTACTTGCGGCGAAGGTGTTCGAGAGGAAAGACGGTATTGCAAATACGAACGTCGTCGAAAGCATTGTGTGGGAAAGAGCACCCGTGTAACAACTTGCAGTCGTCGACCCTGTCCAACCTGGACACCCTGGTCGCAAATAAGCCCATGCAGTCATTCTTGCGGCAAAGGCCAACAAATTTTGGCTAGGTGAGTTGCATCAAGTAGTACGATCCAACAAGATGATTGGCGAAAAATGAGTTTTTGGTTTCTATTGTGTTTTTCATTTCCGGTTTAAAAATACTGTAGTAAGATGAAGCAATATCTACTGGTTTACGTCAGTGGCATTAGGCGCACGCGTCAAAAAAAGGTTAGGCCGGCAAGGCATGTGACCAATGCGGAAATAGGGGAGACAAAAAATAAAATAAAATCACGACATGTTCTTTTTTCCCCATAAAACATTTTTCCGAATCGAGCATGCAGGTTAATAGCATGCTGTGGTTGCTGTCAGCCTTACTTCATGGTTTCTTGATTTTCAACAATTGGGTTCGCGCGAACGTGGATTTGTTACGCATGAACACGGCATTACTCCATGCCAGCAGGGTGGGAGAGACCGCGATTCATGTAGGACTCACCGTCAACGCTGGATTGTTTTGAATGTCATACCTTCATAGCTCCGAGGCCTACTGCTTATCTGTATTAACACTAAACAATGACGATATGTAGATAAACAATTAACCTACTCTTGTTCTTGGAAAATAAGTGTCGCACCATATCCCAGACAAGGAGACAATGGACTTAAGTGGATTTGGTGGTAATGACAACATCAACAAAAGCAAACCAGAGCCACCAGGGTAGGTCACAAAAAACCACTCGTTAGAAAAATGTAATGTACAATGTCGTTGGTTCAGCGTCTGTCATCTTCCGAAACGTCGTAGAAAACGTTTGCGAGCATTGTGTTTACAGAAGAAAAAAAGAAAACAACATGTGGTTCTGCATGACGTAGAACTTTAATTGCCAGTATTCATAATTTGACTGTTCAGCGAAGATTCATTCGCAGTAAATCAGATTTGGCCAATGGGCGATTAGGTAGGGGACCATTTCCTAAGTTTGCAAAAGAACTTGTTGCCGAAATAGTTCGCTGCCCAATATTTACCGCGTTATTCCAGCTCTCAGACTTCGTAAATTTAGCAATTTTTTTAATTAGAGACAAGTCAAATTTAAAATCAATGTTCAACGATAACAATCGCTAAAATATTGACAAAAAACATAGGCTGAGACTCAGCACAGTGCTTTGCTCTTGATCCTTGCTCCGCGTACAAATGCCATCACAAATACCTACAATTTGTTTATGTTTTTATTAAATACGACAATTGAGAGAAGTAAGTAAATTTCAAAATTAAATGCAGTATATACCTTTTGGAAAACAAAGCGTACATATCAAAAGGAGTACATTCGAGCTCGTTGAAATCAGCAACGTAACTTGTACAGCAACGTCAATTTCATAAAACTATACAGACGTATACACAAGTTATCATGCACTATGCACTTCAGATTAAAAGTAGCAATTAGAGGATGGAAGCATTGTGATCAGTTGCAGGTGTTATCAACAGTTTATTGTTCTCATGTTTTTGTGGTGTTGTGTAACCACAAGATGTTGTATCCCACCAAGATTTTTTTAGTTTAAAAGACGTTTCTTTAAGATTCAATGTGTTTGTACCGACGGCAAAAGCTGAGCCCAGAATTTCAAGAATCACTTTCTATAGCTCTTTTTACTTTGTACCTCAACGACGGATGGATCGTTTTGCCACGAGTACACCAGCAGTGCTTGTTTATCCTTCATGAAATACGTAAAACATTGCTCGAGGTAATACAGCAGCATCGAAAATTAAGGTTAAACATTTTTGCAGAAAGTGTGTGAACAGTAATTCAATTTCGGTCAGAGGTTGCCCGGGAAAAAAAACGGATGTGCGAATATGCACCGTGGTTAATCACTGCCCAGCTCACTGGAGCAAGTGGAGTGCATACAGCGTTTGTTCAGGAGATTGCCCGGGAACTCAAAGAAGATATAGACAATGCTTGAGCAGCGGCAGTTCGGTAGGTAAAATGCAAGCTTTTTGTTTTTTTGGGATGCATTCTCATTTGTTTTCTGAATGGAAGAAAACAAAATGAAAGCTGATTGGTGACCACCAACGTATTACGAAGTCGTGGCGTTTTTTAGGTAAAAATGTATTTGCACGAACAGTAATATGACCAAAAGGTATCGCACTGGTTAAACTTTAAAGAATTACTGATTTTTTGTTTGATTTCCAAGGCTGAAAAAACTAATTTGTTGATGTAGACCAGACCTGGCATCAAATAAGAGAAATAGATCATTAGTTGACTTGCAACGCAAGTTGTTGAATATTTAAACAATAGTCATATTGGTTATATTTTTGCTCCAAGGTTTGCTTTGCTGATTTATGTGGGTTTGTTCGCCTTTTTTTCACCAAAAATAATCTGTATTTTGCCTGTGATTATACTTGCTTTTTATAGTTTTTGTCAAATATCTTTGTATTTTTCTGACATTGAAAGTTAAAGAAAATAGCAAAAGAAGTGTGACATGCGACTGACTGCAGGAATGCTGAGAAAGCTATGCATCATTTCCCTCAGTTCAGTGTGAACATTAGAGAAATAAAAATATGAAAACGAAGGCGTGAAACTATGCAAATGTAAAGAAACTAGAAATAATCTTTAGCATCTTCAAAATGCACTAGGTCTCAAATATCCTGTAAGTACATTATGTAATCAGAGATACTGAAAGAAAACTCACGAAAGTGGTGTTATTTTTTAAATCAAATACCATATCAATTCTTATTCTGCCTACTTCAATTTACCTTTAGGAGATTATGTCTCCAAAGCCAAGTCCATTGAAACAAAAGCGATGCAAGTGCATGGATCGGTAATCACCAGAATTTTTGGAATTTATTTCAAATTGCGAACTAACAACTAAGCTACGATTTTATTTATTTCATCTTTGCCGTTTACAAAAAATTCTGTTTCAAGGTTAAACTCAAGGTATTAGCAAAGCAAAATCATACATTGTCAACAAGCTTCAAAATTTGCTGTTGTTGTTTACAGAATGATTGCAAAGGAAGCTCAATTGAATTGCGTAAATGCCACTCTCAGCAGCAATGCAAATCACAATACAAAAAGTGGTCTGCGTGGAAGAGTCCTGAAATATTGTGTGGTTTCTACGCACTCAGCAGCAGAAACAGAAGTTGTGCTGGTTCTTCGTGCAAAACGAGTACGTTTGTACGAAATGGCGTTCTTGTTGCATTGCGTTTTTTGATGCATTGTGTTTTTTTACTTGAAATGAAAAGTCTTGAGCTTGTATTAAGCACTATATTTCTATGCTTGAAAAAGGTTACAGTCAGATGGTCTGCTTATATTTGATTGCAGGTTATCTATCCCAGAAAAGACTGATAACAGTCGAAAACTGCCAGACGTTCAATCACACCTCTCGTGTGAGAAAGAGGAACAAGTGAGTGAAACTTTCAGTGAGTTTTTACTGTTATACAGAGTGTTATGCGAGATCACTTGATGCGATTAAATTGGTGTTTCCAAACTGGGTTAGCGGTTTCAGTTTTGGTAAGCTCTGTTCAGACAAAGAAGCTGATTTGCTTAATTCAACAAAAACTTTGGTAATTAACTTCTAATACAATACTGTTTTTTTGTTTTCGACGGAGGTTGAGCACCAGTACCATTTCGTTACTCAAGCAAACACCAATCCTGTTCTCCTAGCTTGCCTTCTATGTGTCTATATTTTGATTGTGGCATCGTTGTCACCTCATCAAATCTTATATGGACTCAGCTCTACTTAGCAAGCCTCTGAAACTCTGCAAAATGTGTTTTTATCTTTGTGCAGCAAGACTGCTTGCACAGCTCGTTTTCCTCATAACAACAAATCTGAAAAATAATGGTGTGGAACAATGGTGGTGACGATATGTGTCGCCCTTGTTGAAGAGATGAGTTGTGAAACACGGAAAATGCTTTTTCCTGCGTTTCGAAGATGACAATGCTTTCAAAACCCCTTTTGCTTGCTTTTAAGTTCTAAAGCGGCTGAAAATACAATTATACCAAGCATTTCTTCAGATGCAATCTGTTTCAAATAAACTAAGCACATATTTTCAGGCGTGTGCAACCAATTCAGACCACTTCATTTGAGATCACGTTTATTTGAGACCTGTTGTTTTGCGACTCGTTCATTTGAGACCACATTCATTTGAGACCACGTTCATTTGAGACTTGTTAAGACCCGTTCATTTGAGACCACATCCATGTGAGACTCGTTCATTTAACACCACGTTCATTTGAGACCACGTTCATTTGTGACCACGCTCATTTGAGACCACGTTCATCTGAGACCCGTTGTTTTGCGACTCGTTCGTCTGAGACCACATTTTTGTGAAACTCGTTTTCTTCTGTGATCCTTTCGACAAACGCAAAAAGACATCTTTTTTTCTCGTCTTTTATTTCTCAGTTAAAAACTGAAACTATTGCGGCGCCTCCATGAAGGAAGCGGGCAGGAACGCAAAGCATATAACTCTTTGGCCTAATCTAACAAAATGTCATTTCAGAGGTGCAACGCTCTCTTCCAAACCCTAGGTATGAAGAGTTTTCTGGCCTCTGTGGTGTTTTAAAGTGCGAGTGCATTTACAACCCAGGGTGAGTCACCTTGGACGTGGAAGTGCGTAACCTTACAAAACTTCAAATGAAGAGTCACCTTGCAAAACTCCAGGTCTCACGCAAAGAAGTGGAAGGTAGATCATAAAAATGTGATTCACACTAAATCAAAACAGCTTCACTTTAACGTAGCGTAAAATGAATAGGATCTCCACTGAATGTGGTCCAAAATGAAAAAGTCTCAAATGATCGTGGTCTCAACTGAATTGGTCCCAATTTTCATGGAACTATTTTCAGCAGGTTTTTGCAAAAATTTCCATTACAAAACCAAAATACTGAGTTACTAATCAACAACCACCTAAGTATATTGATTAACTTATTCTCCTTGTTCTTTAATGAACTTTATCTAACAAGAGAAATCTATTTTTTTAAAGATTGCAGATTCACCCGTGGACACATTGGACAGAGTGTTCTCAAACTTGTGGAACTAATGGTTTTCAGAAAAGAAGCAGAAGTTGTCAAATCACTTCAGATGGTCAAATGTAGGAGTAGAAAAATTACAATCCCCAGTGAATTTCTCAAATTAAATTGGCATGGAGATTTCAGTCACAACCATCTTCTGACATTGAATTTATCAGGCACTGTTAAAATCACGATTCATGTTCAGATATTCTGGAAAAAGTTTCAAGTAGATGTGATAGTTCCAGGGTAGATTTTCAATGCATGATGTTTATACAAGATAGAGTTGAATTAACTGTTGAGACATTGACATGGTTACATCTCAAGCAACGCAAATGAGCATTTCATGAAATGAAATGTCCAACCATAGTAAATACAGTTATTTGCTAAATTTATTGCATTTTCTTGTGAGACCGTATGTATTTCCAATTTTGCGTTTGCAGTCCAATCTAACCTAATGTTAGTTTTTCAAAACTTAAATTAATAGCTTCAGTTTGGGTTATCTAACATTTCTTGTCATTCTTGCACATGATTGCACCCGGCACATCAGTCTACACCATGTAAGTGGTGGAAAAATTATCGAATGCCGCAGTCAACTTTGTTTTATGAATTGCAACTGAAATATAATATTGAGAGAAGAACTGGAATTTGTTGAACTGTGTATATTTTAACCAACTTCTTTTCATTTTCGATCAAACTACCAAATGAAGTACGTAATGCTGTATTTCTTTCTTATTTACCCAGGTTATGCAGTGAAGCTCACAGTGAAACAAGATCTTGCCAAAACAACACCTACGGTTGTCCCATATGGTCGTCATGGTCTCAATGTTTAGAAGACATCTGTTCCTTAAAAAGGAAATGTCATAGAAAGAGGTTTTGCGTCAGGCAAAGGTTGAGTGTTTTTTATGAAAACTACTGTACATTATTTTCTGATCTTGCCTATAGTGCTTCTTATCCACCCATACGATACACAATAAGAAAAATTTCTGGTTTTAGGTGGATTGGAGAAGTGGTCGGATTCCAAAAAGCAGGTAATGCATAAAAATGCACTCTTGCAAGTAGAAAAGAAAGTGCTTTTCAAATAAGTTTTCTTCAAGTTTACTAAAAACAATCACAACGCACTGCATCCATCAAATGAAATCCGAAGTCGGTTTTTGTTGTTGCAAAATTAATTTCTCAAAGAAGTCAAGATTTTAAAGCAAATTTTATAGACATTTAAAAAGTATCTTTTGAATAATGTATTTGTGAACTCTTTTAATTCTGTGCGCAAGAGTAATGAACATTCTGAACATGTCGCTATGAAGTTGTTTCTCCAATCTGAATTATATAGAAATTCGTCAACAATTGCTCACCATACGCAATATCATGATGCATTAATATATTCAAGATTCATAGTAAATAGAAATCGAAGATGAAACATTTGCTAGTTTCACCATACGCTTTTCAATCACCTCCCCTTTAAAACAAGAAAATGTACTACTATACTGTAGACACTGAACTGGCCAACCAAAAGCAGAACTTTGAGTTCGGTAAGAATGAAATAAGCTCATGAGCTTAATGAAACTACCAATCACACGCTGAAATCGTCATGTCACTACAGCCGTGACATAAGTCACAAGGACGACAGCGTGCAACCATGTAATATGTCTGCTCCAAAGGATAAACACCAGTAGACAACGCAGTAGCACAAAAGGATAAGAAACCTAGTTTACTACATTCTGCAAAAAGAGACTGGTCGTCAAGCAGATTGTCGCAGTTGAATACATGGTAATCAGTAAAACTTGCCCCGTGTAACTTTTGCCAGTTACGTCGAACAAGGATGTGATAACTCTCTGTGGCGTGAAAATATATTTTCTTGGCATCATATCTCCTCAAATCCAACCGTAATAGCGTTTTTTGTCAAAAACCATAACGTTTTCCAAAATAAAAAATATTAATGAGGTAAAAAGCTTCAGATTGACCTTACATTTTGACGCCCATTTTCTCAAATAAAGTTCAGAGCTCATACTCAACCAACCTATTATTTTGTGGTTAGATCGGAGAATCTTCACCCGAAAGAGCGCTGTTTCGCATGGACAAAGAAAGTCGAAGAAAAGTATTATTAGCAGCATGAATGCTTTCAGTACCAACTCATCTTCCAAAAAAAGTAGGTTGATGAGAATTGTTGGAGTTGAAGACTGGAAGTCAACCACTTTTTTCAACCAACTTTGTGCTTTAAACCAACCAAGCACTAAAAACGATCTGCTGCCGAAAATTCACTCAAGAAAATTTATTGAAGGTACAAGTTTTGCATACTTATTGCAACTTAGCAAAGGAAATAGATGAAAAACGTGATTGACTTTTAATCGTGGGTTCTACTTCAATTGCGTGTTCTCTTTTAAGTCGGAAGAAAAAACACAGTGGTTCCAGAGGTGGATATTAGGGGGGGGAAAACAAGGCGGCCGCCTCACACCGCATTTTTTTCAGAGATGCCGTGGGGCTCCCCCTTTTAGAGTTGTACGTTTTTCAAAATAAAGCAAATATCATGTGCAACCGTGTTAAAGAGGGCCGCTCATCAACTTTGATGTAGTTTTGGGGTAACCTTCTAAAAGTCTGCCTCGGGCCCCTAAATTCTAAGATCCATCCCTGTGTGGTACAACACGTGAAAATGTGAAAGCGTGCAATGTAATGTTGGCTCTCAAGACCTAAGCTTGTATAGAACATTTTCAACCTTGCCACGTTTACATTTCGTCATTCCAGTAAACCTTTTTCTTGCCATTCATATTTTCTAAATAATAACGAAATATTACACTTCACTGAATTTCATTTTCCATTAAAAATTTTTATCCTTTGGCACGCGTTAATAATTCCGCATTGTTAGTGGTTGAACGACTCAAGCATCGGTTGACATTGGCTGCCATAAAACGTAAAAAGTACAAAATATTGCTGATGTGGAAAAAAGTCAGAAAACGTTTTCTTGGTCCTGTCAAACTAGCTAAAGCTGCATAATCTAAAATGTAGCGTTTCTTAAATGAAAAATGGAAAATAATTTGAATATGGTCATGTAGCTGTCTATGTTTTTGCCCTTTCTGCCGACAATCTACTGCGCATATGCAGAGATTGTTGATGAAAGCGAGTGTGATGGCGGTGTCGACTCGGCGAAGGTTGAAACAGACTGCAACGTGAGAGATTACGAAGGGCAATGGACAGAGTGGTCTAAGTGGACATCATGTACCTCCTCGTGTGGATCCGGATTCAAAATGTCAACACGCACGTGCAACCGAACACTAAATAAAGGTATGCGTCAAAACTACTGTAAGTGCAAAAAACCTCGAGCTATGCGGCCGCTTCAAGGAATGGCTATCAGCGACCAAACAACGAAAAAAGTCCTCTCACGTTAAGCTCCATGCTCGTTTGTTCTTGCGACTTGTCATTATGAGCATGTTGACTACTTCAAGGACAATTCTGAAACCATTAATTTTACCTCACTGATCAGCACAGCTTTGAGGACCTTCCGTTAAAGAGCAGGCATTGACATCCAATCATCTGAAATCGTTTTGACCCAAACTGCAGTCGGGTTGTTCAGTAAACCCAAACGTACGCATGACCTACGTTTCGAGACGGCTTGAAAAAAATGCGGTGATCTTTTATCTCAAAATGGGAAACCTAAACTTGTTTTAGTTGTTTGCCTTTTATTTGCCTAATGCACTACTTTGAAATAGTAGCATTACTTTAAAGTCATAGAAATCGACCAGTGAACAATGACTGAGTGACAAAACGTGGGCCATTCACAAGTTAATGTGTAAGGGACAGCACACCTTTCTTTCATAATACTTGAAAACATAAACGCCAGAAAGAGCATTGCAACATTTTGCCTGCAGAGATATGCTAAAGTTTGGCTTCAATCGCTTCCGTTGGTGAACTCAATTGGGAAATCTGAAAGTACTCGTAGTTCTAGAAAAATACCTTATGTCGATGAAAGTTTCACCACCTCGTAAGAAATTGTGTTCCTTCTGGATCATTACATTGTGAACGTAAGATAGGCAATAGTTTCTAATTTAAATGCTTCTGAAAAGCGAATTTGCTGACCTTTGTACAAACAACATATCTCTATCTGTTATTAATCATCCCCAAGTTTTTTAGCAATTCTAATACGTGAAACATACAGGACAATGCAATGGGGAGAGGTTTCGGTTCATCACTTGCTTCAGGCAATTTTGTTGGAGTGACTGGTCCTTTTTTTCACCGTGCACTACGTCTTGTGGAGAGAATGGTGTGAAGACAAGATGGCGGGAATGTAGAGTGAATTCTGAAGGAAATGTACAATACAATCAATGTCCGGGTAATATAACGGAAATTGTGCCATGCAACAGACATGTGAGTTTTGCTTTACCCGAATAATCATATTTTCGACAAATTTTCAATGGATACCTATTATGCACTTTGTGCAGCTTTGCCCTATATGGGGTGAGTGGTCTGCATTTGGATCTTGTTCAGTCTCTTGTGGAGGAGGCAAAAGATACCGAATAAGAAATTGTTTACAAGGCACTTGTGAAGGCGAGCATGTTCAACAAAAAGGTTGCAATTATCAAGTAAGATGAACTTACTGTGATCTAAATTTGGCACATGGTGTCACTGCGTATAATACTGTATATCGCACAAGCGTTTGAAAATAAAAGTCCGTAAAGTTGTATCGCACAAAACTGCGCAACTTACAGCAAATACTGTACTTGGAAGAAATGGCATTGTACCAAAAAATACAACGGACTAAGCAATATTTTTTCTTTCTTTTAAACAGGACCATTTCACTTATTTGCAAAAATGCCGTTTTTATTCTGTTTTCAAAATCTTGAAGCAAGTTCAACTTTGCACGTGCTCCCAGGCAAAGACAAGATTGACGCACTTGTTGCGAAAGCTTCTTTTTTTTACATCGGGCTTATCATCTCTTGGGAAGCAGCTTCAAACTTGACTTTCGATCAAAAATACATTTGAAGCTTAGCCACAGGCACTCATATTTATGTACTTAGCTATGACATTTCGATGGTACATTTTCAGCCTAAGGGCATTGGTTTTATCATTGCCTAACCTAGCGTGATTACCCTGAAATCGTCACATATGCTGCGAATATAGTTTTACAATTTTCACGCTTTACTGATTTTTTTCTGAATGATAAGCGAGTCAAACACGGAACACAGATGAAACAAAGATTGTCTTACAAGCTGTCAGAACAATCTTTAGATGGAAAAATTTGAAGAGAAAAACATTGTTTCCATTTTAAAGAAATTCCCTTTTAGACAAGGCATTGCGATATGTTGTAACAATTGCAATACTTTTTTCTACTATCAAAATACTAACGTCTGTTCTCTTCAGATAAGCCAACTCTATTTTGTTGTGTGGAGTTCTTGCATTGAGTAATCTAAGTTTATAACTCTGTGTTAACTAACACTGGGCTGCTTCATTTTCCGCACAGAATTTGAAAACATCTTTTTATTGATCTTTTAGTCCCGTTTGCAATCACTTTCAATTTTTGTGTCACAAAACTGATTGGATCGACGTCAAATAAAGCTGAAATATAAAATTAGGACTACAAAAACTAAAATATTTCTGCGTTATTGGAACGTTATTTTGTTTGACGATACTCTGCAGTCAATTGGCGTTTATATTTGCTGCGTTCTAACTAATCTGCTACAATCTCTTCTTGTCCTTCCCTGTCTTTTTTGTGAAAAATGCACAAACGAAACTCTGTACTCCACTTTCTTTCTTCATATGTCTAAATCTGTAGCAAAATCTTATGTTCACGGGTAATAATCATAGTACTGAGGCATGTGCGCAACTTCTGCGTGGAAAGACGCATTAAAATTCGGAGTTAGTCTTTGTTGCGTCAGTCAGGGTTAGGGTAAAGTTCAAGGACAGCATTCGCCATCGTTATTTCACTTGTACAATGATTTGTTACCAGTACTGTGGTTCACAAGGATCATTCGTTTCTACGAAATAAGTATAGGAGAAAGTATCTATAGATGCCTGCTGTTTACACTGCATTTTCAGAAACAATTTTTGAATGTTCGCAACCCAAAGACCAATTACGGTTTTAACAACATTTTCTCACAGCACAATCTATGTTGAACTTCAAATTTCAAAAAAGTGCTTTGAAAGAATCTCTTCAATGTTTTTACCAGCTATCTTCTATTCAATTTACAGTTATCTGCTGACTCAGATTTAAAGTTTTATGGTACAGGGACTTAACGCCTTCGATATGTTTCTCGCCATAAAAGACCTTGGCGCCAAGGGATTTTGGGCGGCTTGGCGTTTACTGCAAATGATACACCAAACTAGAACACTTATTTTCAGCAATCAAAAGCACTAAACCGTGAGTTGCATTTGGTCAATAAACTTTTTGGCTGCGTTTCTGGCGGTTGTGGCGAACATTGGCGCAACAGAAACCCCTTCTTCTTCTTTTGAGCCAGTTCGTCAAACCACTGCTAGGCCGCACTAGATCTCGGAGCAAATGTTGAGCAGCCATGGACGTAATCGATTGTCTCATCGTACAGAACCGCTAGACCGTGCAGTTCATGAGGAGGTCGATGGATTGAATATTTGAGGACCACATGGTCGGCGCTTTGTTCTTTTGCGTCACACTCAAAGGGCGCATAGGAGGCCATACTCCATCTGTACAAACAGGAGCGGAAACGTCCGATATCGGTGTGGAGGCGGTTAAAAACGGAGAAACCGCTCATACGAATCTAAAGCAGCTCATACTTCACCACACCAAAAGTAGTGAATATGCGTAAAATGCATAAAACTCATATTTTTTCAAAAAAACATCAAAATGTTATAAATTGTAGCAATTCCTGCTGATTATCTCAACAAATTTCATGCAACAAAACCCTACAATGAGACTGTGGGTCTGCCAACCTGGCCTGACGGTCGTGCTAAAGTTAAGTTGTGCTTTATCACAAGCTTATCAAACACGCAAAGATATTTTTTCAAGGTTCAAAACAGGAAAGACAGTTTTGATATGCTAGTATTCGCTAAATGTTTAAAAGGATGGCCAGCGAACAAGCTAGAACAACTATCACCAGATGGGAATCATTGTGCATTGCTTCCACCGCTCTTTGGATTTTTATCGACAGATTAGTGGTGTCGAAAAATTCCTGGAAAGTATTCCACCAGTATCAGGCTGATGAAATAGGCTGAATTTTTATCGGGAATAAGCACTAATTGTTTCTAGGGTACGGCGGATCTTCATGTTCCTCTGGACCGGCTTCTGTCCATTTTCAACAAGCGAAGTAGTTTTCGTCTATAAGAAAGTTTCTGCGATGTACCAACAAACAACATGAAGATCAAGGATATCTGCGGATAGACAATGTATTCAAGAACCAAAAGTTTAAATAAAAAAACGTTTTATTCATTTGGTGACAGAAGTGTCACAGCCTTCACGTTAATTCCAAAACTATGCTCAAAAACAGGAAAAATATTTTAGGAACGTTCTTGAAGTACACGTTTTATTGTCTAATCAGAATGTTAACAAATCAGAATGCGCTGAACTCAACTGCTGAACTCGTAAATTTACACAAATATTACATTTGTGCGTAAAATTATCCCACTCCTCTAAACTGACCAACAAGCGCTCATAATCGCTGTACCACCGCTTTGGTCTCTGCGAATGCTCTCTAGCATATCAAATGAAGAGATTGTTTCCATGTTTTGCAGAAATGTCCTACCTGGTCACATTGGTCGGGATACTCTTGTTGTAGCGCATCATGTGGCCCAGGGTACAAGTTACGAAGGAGAGAATGTCTGCATGCTGTACCAGGAGTTACTGGTAGGAACACAGAATTTCATAAGATGTGACATTGTACATCGGAATATTTGCTAGTGTTTTTTCAGTAAATTTCATACTAAATGAATGTGTTGTATCGTAACAACGCACCTTGCCTGTAAGCCTTCAGCATATTCAGAAATACGTTGAAGGTGTAATTAATGTTTTGGGTCATTCCCACTGACAGATTGTAAACAATAGGGTTGTCTCCCTTCAGTGCTTCTGAAAATAATGTACATTACAAAAGAAGGATCAGATAGACCACACATTTTTGTCAAACACATTTTGAACGACAATTGTTTTAGGAGGAAAAATAACCTTCCATTTATACCAGTCACTTTGCCCCATTTTACGATGTGTATAGGTTTTGAATAGATGATTGAGCAAAAATCGCCTATCCTAGATTTTAAGACTCGAAAGGAGTCATGCGAACTTGAATACATACAGACTTTGCGTACAAAAACACATAATTTTTTTATTTGCCCATAGTCACAGCCGAGAATTAAAAATGTGAACCTTGGCAGCACTTATGAATATTTGAACGCTTAACTTCCACCAAACAACTTTTTATGCTTAACACTTATCTCAGCGTACGCTGACTGGGATGAAAAGCTGTCAGAGTTACTTGTTTAAACGTTTTCCCTTTCAGTTCAACTTTCATAAAAGTATCTTGGTTTCTACTTCTGAAAAACGTGTTTAACGTATAAACATTTATTCAATTTTAGGTTGCGATGGGTCCGCGTTCGACAGTGCTTTCTGCAATCCGGGAAAGTGCAACAAAACAGCATTTGTTCCAAGCATATTTGAGTGCGGTTTAAAACCGTTAAGAACAACTAAAAAAGTATCCTTCCTAAGGATAATAGGTGGCGCCGTAAGTATTATCAACTTTTAAGACACTGGTTCCATCGAAGAACGACAACTTGAAAATGCTTTGAGCAAAAACTCTTTTGGAGATTTGGTAGTGAAAGTGATTGCTTCCAATAAGCTTTTCCTATACTGTGTAGTATTTCATGAATTTTTCCTATTAATATTTACACCATGATGGCGTAATGACTGGTAAACAGTGAAATCGTCTAGCTTCAACACAATTTTATTAAGAGAAAGCTGCAAACAAATTGTCAGGTAAATAAACAAACAACAATACATACTCTCAAAAGAAGGCATCAACCATAATGCCAGAAACAACCACCAGTGAGATAATAGTCATCACTGGTCTGCATGCTGCACTATTGGCCTTACGGTTTTTTTCTCTAGTGGAAGGGCATGTTTGTTCAGTCATTTTCATGCAATGTTTTGCAGATGTCAGAGGAACATGCGTGGCCCTGGCAGGTCAGTCTTCAAAACCACCATAAAAATGGCAACAACTTGAAACGTTGGTATCATATTTGCGGAGGAACTCTCATTCATCCTCTATGGGTCGCGACAGCAGCCCACTGTACAGTGGAAAGGTACAAGTATCATGCATTTAAATTTCAGGCGAGTGTCAAAAAAGTGAAATAGTTTTTACCCCACTTGTGTGTTAGTTGTTGGCCACCTTGTTCTCATAAATGCCCAAGATTTTTCAACTCCGCCTTATGCTACTTAAAACTGAGTTGTTTGAAATTATGTTATTTGAAACAGAATTTTGATCAACCATGAAGCTTTACGTTTAGCTGATTTAATCTGAGTTGCATGAGGTACTACTCTCAGGTAGTAAACTGAGATCGAACTGTATTCTGTTTGAGGTGAGTGAGATTAATGGACTAAACGATCTAAAACTCAACATCACAGCTCAATTGTTTCCAGATTTTCAATTTGCATCGAACTAACGTTGTTGGTCCTGTCCCACAGTGTTCTGAAATACTTTGTATGATCAGTTGAGCAAGGCTGAGTTTACACGTGATGACCCCTTTCGACTGGAATGGATGAGTATAATCTGTAGATTATTTTTAACTTAAACTGATTTTTGGACATTGGCATCACTGCAAAAATTGGAGTCCCCTGGTTTACAAAGCAACACAGATAATTCCAAAAAATGTTCAAATTTCTGAAAACTCTATGAAAATTTACTAACTTTTCTGTTCAAAATAAATTGTATAGTGCAGTGCTCTTTTAATTCAAAAATTTTACTCTGCCTGCCTCATATCTAGTGCTAATTCAGAGTAGTACTTATGATTGTTGCAAGCCTATCGGTATTAGAAAACGCAACAAAGATGTTCTTAACTCTGCTATTGAAGAAGTCACGGTTTGTCATGAAGTACAAATATAGAAAACTTACGCAGGAACCGCAGTCTCCATGGGAAGCCCCGGTCAAACCCTGTTCTCAGCGTGTAAGCAGTGATACGTTTTGTGATTTGACTTGGTTCTCTCCATATTGCAGAAGTGGCAGCAATGTTTTTTCTGAACTTTTTAGGAGAATATGTCTATTTCCAACATATGATATAACTTTTATGATGTGGCACATTGCAACACAAACATGGAGTAGTTATTATTGGAACAGTTGAGCCTCTTATTCTTAACAAGTTTTTTTGAAATTTTAAACGAATGAAAATTTGCAAAACGATATTGTGCAGGTGTCTGTCAGTGCCAAGAGATTACTTTAGGGTTCAAGCAAGGTTTTCTACGTATGTGAAGTCAACTGATCGCAATCCAACACAACACAAAATGTTACAGTAAAATGCATCATAATGCAGAAAGGAGTGACTCTGTACCTGTAGTCATTTCGCCGCTACAGCCTTTGCTCGCTGTGACAGTGCTTATCTTGCTGATTCCCCTTTGCGGAAAACCTGTGCCAATTACACTAATGAACGCAAAAAAGATAAATTATTTCCGAACCTGGACTCCGTATGGAAAGTATTTCTGATATTGTATGACTGCAGGACCTCCGCACTTGAATGAAACAGTTATTTTGTAAAATTTATATCAATGATCTCCAACGATTTGCAGCTGTAACGCATTTTTTGTGCTATTAGTGCTTATTTTTCCGTTTTGGAAAAATCTTTTTAAGTCATTTTAACATTTTTTTGCGCAAAACAAAGAGAAAAAATTGTTGGCTTTGTTTTCCACAGGCACGCGTCAATCAACCACGAAGACACCGGTCCGGATTGGAGCGTACTTGTCGGTTCTAATAACGTCACTGGAAGTGATACAAGTCAAAGGTTTCCAATAAAGCGAATTTTTGTTCACCCTGATTACATGTATCAAGGCTCAGTGAGAAGTAAGTTCCCTACAAACGACTGACATGAACAGTATTACATACCGGATGCTTGCTGAAGTATTTCAACAGACTTTAACACAAACAACGGTTTCATCTACACCAGTTCCGTCTAACGTTCCATTTATGACTTTTATGGTACTTCTGTGTGTTTTTTGTTTCTGTTGAATCTGAACTGAAATACAATCTGCAAAAGTAATTTCATTTCAGACTTTCAGAGTCGATTTACAACTGTCTTCGGAGTGACATTTTTACGTAAAATCAGTTTTCTGTCTCACGCAAGGAGAGCCTTCAAACATCAGTGCCATGCAATTTTTTGTGGACAGTAAATATTTAGCCATTGTTCACATCACCAACTCACTTTGTGGTCTTGCACTTCTTAAGCGACAAATGCAGCATCGAAAGTTCAAAAAGACGCATCTTATGTCTTGCTTGACTCTCTAGCGCCATCGGTGGCCTAGTTATGGCCGAAAATGATCACAAGAGCCCCTATGTGTTTCTCGCGGTCCTGAATTCAAGACTACAGAACAGCTAGCTCGCAAAGTTACACACTATGGCATCAAGAAGCAAAAAAACTAACCCGACGACGTCACTCTGCGTCACCATAAGCTTTGAAAACCATTAGAATGGACATTCAATCATTCCAGTTCGCACGCATCCAAGATCGCTCGGTCACTGCTTGATTGCCATGCACGCTATATAGTAGCTCTTTCTAGCGCGCTTTTCGTTGATGGTGCCTCACGCCCTGGTGGTTCATGTGACGTCGCGGCTGACCGTCACAATGCCTACATCTGAAACAAAATAAAAGTGCAATATACAGTAGTTTAGATGTCAAACTTGCATTCTAGAGACTGAACTGCAGGGTGCGCTTTTTCTGTAAGCTTTAGGTTGTAACGTTTCGCTGCAATTGGAAAAGTGTACTGTTTAAGGATTTATTGTACTGTATGTTTAACACGAAACAAGCTTCTATTATTTGTTTTAAAAGTAAAATATCCTCGTAACAGCACAAGTTTGTTCAGATGACATTGAAATGATAAAACTGAGAAGAGAGGTTCTGATTAGCCAAAACATGATGCCTGCGTGCCTGCCACAAGCCCAGTTTCCTAAACCCGGAGAGGCTTGCTACATTACTGGCTGGGGCTATTCAGGTAAGGTTGTTGTTAGGAACTAAAACGCACAGCAAAACAAATACGGCAAGTTTTGAATGCATGCTCTTCGGAAACGATCACGTTCATGAGGCAAATAGTGTTTTTAATTTGCTCTAGAATCCATTGTGGGAAAGCATAGACAGTTGGAATACTTATTTCATCTCCTTACCGGGTTTCATGAAGGACGAAATTAGGTAAAAAGAAGAAAGCTAAAACATTGACCGATTGTATTCGAAACGTTTTACTCCTTTGAAATTCTTGTCAAATGCGCGTGGATTAAAAAGCATCACACATGGTTGTTCTGGAAAATGTTTACGCCATGCAGCAATACTTGATTTCATGCGCATCATCGCCATTAACCTCTTTGCAAAGGTAAAAATGCCACGAAAACAGAAATCCTCAGGGAAGCGTCGATACCAATCTACGACTTCGACAAATGTACACATCTTGGGAGCAAATATGGCACCTACCTCAACAGACAGCAGCATATGTGCGCCGGCAATCCTAGAAAGTCTGTCGACACATGTCAGGTAATAGTGGTGGTGCTACGCTTGTTTAACCTCATTATTATACACTAAAACAGACCGGTGGCCACATACTATAGTTCTCCTGCTTTCCACACACATTTCGTGGTGTACTGTAAATTATCCATGGAGAAGGGTTTCGCTGGACAGGCTCCAGTAAATGAAAATTCATGAGCAGAGTTGAACAGTAATTCACCACAATGGTGACGCAGTAAAATTAATCAGAAAATTTGTTTACTAGGAATCGTTTTCACAAGTGTAGCTTCAGCTGCTTCTCGGGTATTTGAATGGAAAAGACTTAATTCGGCGAATAATGGCAAAAAAAAGTAACCTCGGGTGAAACCAAAAGATGAAAAATGTTATTGAAGCAAAGAAAGCAGCCTTCAGAACAAAGGTGCACCTGTTTCACTGTACTGTTCAGCTAAACACCACTGGCTACCGTGAACGGGATCCCAGTTGTAGTTTAATTTTTTCTCTTGCGTAGCCAGGTACTCAAAATTTTTCTCTTCAGAACATTTTAATCATCTCTGGAAAGCTGAGTTTACAGTTATTCTTTGTATGGTATCATCGAAGTTTTCAAAATTTTAAACAGTTCTTTTCTGCCATGCTAGTCGCTCAAATGCTTTTCTGGAACTTTTGTAACAAAACATAACTTCCCTACTTTTTGCATGCTTAATCCCAGACATTTGATTTGAATGGCATTGAAACTGATAATTCCATGCTGAAAATCCAGAAAAAAATTAGCAACCGGTTTAGCTTCACAAATTGCCAACAATAAAGAAACTTTTGACTAATTAAACCAATTAAAATCTATACTTTTCCTGAACAAGTACTTTATCCGTAGAATGTTTAATAAAAGATTTCTCCGTAGAATGGTTAATAAAAGTGACGTCAGTATGCTCGGCGCTATGCTGGGTTGTTATAAATGATGCTCGTTTTTATTCTAAACCTTGAGAAATGGAAAAGTTTAAGCCTTGGAAAATTTTGGTAGCAAGATAAACAGATTCAAGCAGAATGCCGTTTATCAGGGAGACTCGGGCGGCCCGCTGGTGTGCGTTCGAGACGACAGAAGATGGTACTTGGCTGGGATAACTTCTTTCGGGTTTTCAACTTGCGGATCGCTGAATCACGTGGGAGTCTATGTTCCTGTATCCAGATATGAAGCTTGGATACGAACAATCATCCTTACGTCTTCACATCCGGGCTGCTAGCAAATGGCAACCTTCCCATCGATGCAAAAGAAACGCTATACTGTGGTCGAACACTGCGTTTATGCGACTTTTCAATCCTATTTTTGTTGACTTCAGTAACATCTTACCTATGTGGAGTCTCCTCTTACTTCATTGTTTTAAAGCTAACTAACAAATTACGAGTATCGAATTTTCTCGAAGATTGCGAACTGTTCATTTTTATTAACAGAGCTGTTCCTACCACTTATTGTGCTTCATGTTATAGATTGTTAAAACCTATTCTTGTTGCGAAAACTAGATTTTGCGGTTTTTCCCTTGTCGATATACTTTTATGTTGTATTCAGTTGCAACCTTTTGCTTAGTGTGCATGTAAAAATATATGATGTATTTTTTTGCGAAATTCCTTTGTCGCTCATACAGGCTTAGTGTGCATTAAGCTGATCTACTGTTCATCTTCATTTTATTTTTCATCGCCACCATGTACAACAACATCTTGCTTTGCACTTTGCCCTCAATACGAATTTAAGAGCGTAACTGTCTCACAAACCTTTACTATTAGAAATTCGATTGCAGACAATTTTCCACGCCTATGACGTGGAAAGCGATCTTGCAAATATGTACGCANTGGGTTGCCCTATCGTGGAAACATGAGNTTTTTGAGGAAGAGTTTATTTAGAATAACATTTTATGCACTCAAAGGCGTCAGGTAAAGAAATTTAGCAACGTAGAAATTGGTGAAGAAACTTTCAAATACCAGAAAAACTGTTGGTTAAACACGAAAATTGATTTTTACGTAAAAGAGCACTCCCACGCACGCGGTCTCTCTGTTCCTTAAAATGTACCGATTATTTATTTGATTGTTTTTTTAGCAAAAAAAACGTATCTGACATTTTGCTTGGTTGTTATCTGAAATGCCTAAAAGTTTATCTTTGCAATTTTGTCAACCATGCAACGAGTGATACCTGAGGCAGCGCATTTTTTAAGCTTCGTTAAATGACATTAAAATAGTCGTGCTGGTGCATGGTTAGGAGGCGATGTTATTTTAACGTAGTTTTCACCGTATTCGTGTACTTCAAAGGATTGTCGACAAAACTTTTCAGCTAAATCCTTAAAACAGCTGGTCCAAAACTACGGCACGCCTACCACTTAAGTGGTACGCGAATGTCTTCCAAATGATACGCGGCACTTTATTTAGGTTCAGTACAGTGGCGTATCTGGGTTTCCCGCGCCCGGGGACAAAGTCTGTTTGGGCGCCCCCACCTAGCCCGTTCATGACATCATAGGTGCGGAGAGTGATATAGGAGTAAAGGGGCGTGGAACCTGACTCGGGCTCCGCATATAGTTGTTTCTGTGCCCGCATGAAAACTTCATATGATTGTGACGTCAGGACCTTTGAAACTTGGAAATCATTACTATCGTAGAATTAAGAATTTAATCATTTGCTTGAAGCTATTCCCACTTTGAAATTTCGGTCACGATTGAACATTCAAATTGTATTGCGACATTCAAAATTGCGGCAAGACATCAGAATCGTAAGCAACTAATGAAAGAAAATGCAAAAACTGGAGAAAACGTTCCCTAATCATCTACAAAAGTCTGCATGAATTTTACTGACGGAATTTTTTGGCACAAAATCTTCTCATAACACAGCATAAAAGTGGCCGCAGTTGCATTTTGTTTCCTGAAGTTATGGTTTTGTCTGAGAATTTTGAAGACCCCGACTCTAGCGTACCCGCCTATTCTCTTCTTTCGTCAAGTCTGGTCACAACCATCGCTGGTGCAAGCTGCAGGGGGTTCTGAAGCATGCACTCTCAGAGGTTTGAGTTTTAAAACGTCATAAAGTTCCGACTGAGGGCAGACTCACGAATAGATAAAAGAGAAGGAGAGGCAGAAGAAAGCATATGAAAAACTGATGGCAAATGATTTTATACAAGACTAGTAGACAAATATAAAATTGCAAAATCGTAAAATATTTCCTTGGTATAACACCCTGAGAAGTTGACAGAAAATAAAAGACATCCCGCGATTTAATGCTTTATTTGTAATTATGCAACTTCGAACGCAGAGCTGATATAATTTAAATCAAAAAGCTGATATAATTTAAATGTGTCACATGCATTAATCTACGAGATATTTAAGGCCAGTGACGCTCCGTGAGAAGATCTAGGTTACCAATTTACGACCTGAATTTTGACAATCATGCACGAAGATGCTCAGTTCACAGGTCAAATTAATATAAAACATACGTAGCAGTAACTGAAAAGTTCAAAAGATCTAATATATTCAACAATATTGCACAGGTGCAACTAAAATCTTGCAAAAATAGTCAGCATTTATTTAAACATCTCACAAATAAAAATTATCATAACTACCTTCAGAACCACATCAAATCCATTTGAACATGAACTTTGTCAAAGCTCGAGAATTTTCCAAAACATCATATCTGTTGTCGTGATAACCACGGGCGTGCAGAGTTCTGGTTGCCAGGGGCAACTGCTGGGATGTATGCCCCCTTACCAATTTGTATTATTGAGAAATGTGAAAAATACAGGCCTTTGAACTACGTAAAAACTGGTGTTGACAAAAAAACAAGTTTCGAACAACTGATTTAAAACTATTTTAAATAAACTTTTTTTGTTTTTGAAGTGTTGCTATTTAATAATTTATTTTATTCTGTGGCCCTGAGGCATCTGTTTATAAAAATTCTTCCAGTAATGGGTAGGCATTAAAGAATTAGATATTGCATTTATCCATGCAAATACGTATCATATAGGCCCACCAAAAGTAGATAGCACTTGTGATGCATTATAGGAGATGGAGTTGTCTGTTGTTTCTGTCACGAATAGTTTCTGAAATTGTACAAACATGAAGGTTGATGCATTGCTGCCCTTTATATTTTTTGAAATATAAAAAATTGCTAAAGATGTTCTTTAGTAAAAACAGACAAAGACAACGATAGCAGTACTTCATCTCTCTCTCGGGTCACATAACGTAGATTTGCATGCCCCCTCAGGCAAATTTCCATCAGATCCATGTAGTATGGGTTAGTAGCCAATAAGAAGAAACGTCTAGTTACAAGATTTTAATGGAATCGACTTTTTATAAGTTCTCTCTTTGTATGCCTCCCTGCATAGAATGCCCGGGGCCATCGCCCCTTTTTCCCCCTCCTCGCTTTGCACGCACCTCGTAACAACACACTGCAAGTTTCATGGGTGCTCTAAAAGCATGCGCAATATAGCATACTGCATGCACTGTGAATGCTGGGTTCCCGTCCCATTGTGACACAACTATAACATGATAGCGAAGTCGGAAAGTTCGCAACCTTGGCCATCTGAACGTATTGTGACGCAGCCGTGGGTCAAACCACATGCGAGCACTGATTGTTGGAGACAGAAGTTTCATCTAAAAACGTGACTAAGGTTTGTAACTACTGTACTCCTTTTGCAAACCTTGCTGATCTTGATGAGATTTCGCAACCAGGTATCAGTCGATGACATTCGACAATTTGCAAATCGTAATTATTAGCATCCGTTGAGAGGTGACATTTCGTAGTTATTATGTAACATTTCGACCTCAATTTGGCGCCCCAAAAGCGCTGCGCCTAGGGGCAAATGTCCCCCTTTCCCCCCTTGTTACGACGCAGGTACACTAGAAGTCAGACAAAATCGTAGTAAATGAACGTAAAGGATCTGCTAGTCAGCGTCACGAAAATGTTTTTCTACTGAACTGGACAAATCGACAGACGAAGCAAAACATCTTTTCAGACTGAGTTATTCATGAACTAGGAGCTTTCAGGTACGTTAAAAGAACGGGATATTTTCAACCGTTTGGACACAGTTTTCAAACTGAATAAACTGGACTGTGTAGCATTGTCTGGATGCACAAATGAGGGTTGCTTGACAGAAAACCAGGGATTAAAGCCCATATGAAAGCGGTGTCATCGAAACCTCCCAAATATCCATTCACGCACTGATTTCTCCTTTCTGCCTTTCTGCTAAGGTGCTACCTCAATATTTGTCATTGTGATTCTATAGAGTATTATAATCGCAAATTTTGTTAAAACATCTGCATTAAATACTCGATTTCTCAAGCGGCTCAGTGGAGACTGCAGCTCCGACCACACCTGCCGTCTATGTATGCATGGAGATCCGCTGGCTCTTCTGTGGTAATGCGACTTGTCGTCTGTTGGAACTGCGGGACATGCTACTTCAATATTGTAGGGAGACAAATTTCTATTTTCACAGAGATCTGGAGGACAAAGAGTTTATTTAAGGCTTGGCTGATTTATGGGACATTTTTAAAGTCCAGGCAAGTTTAGTCTGCCGTTCCAAGGGGCCAAACGATTTGTAGCAGAGTTCATCTCAAAGTTGGGAGGATTGTTTGGAAGTTCGGTCTTCTGTATGAAGAATGCATGAACAAAACCTGCGGTATGTTCAAACTCCTGACTACCGTGGAGAACAAACATTAAGATAATAAGTTTTCGAAAGTGGTTTTCTCGAAGAGCACTTGTCCAGTAAATTAAAGGTTTATGATGAGGTGTCGTTGTATATTCAGTAACATTTTTCATCGAGATAGGCTAGCAGTAGAGAACTTGGAGTGCATCATCAAACCAACAGCACTCATCGCTCACTTTATTTTTCCTTTTACTGTATTTTTGCATTATCATTTTGTAACATACAGGGTGTCCATAAAGTCCTGCGCACGTTTCAAAATGTAATTGCGAAGTAACTAAAGTAGATAAAATCATACAGTTTTTTGCAAAGTGAAGTTTGTTTATTAAAGTTTAAAATTAAAAAATTTG
>JGI24158J21664_10000638_pt1 | contig 33930 bp, 16 predicted proteins | sample Ectturendosymbi3_FD_21664 | JGI IMG/M metagenome (IMG submission 21664)
CGAAATACATCACGGTCAGCAAGCGCTCATAGTTCTGCTGGCTCTACACCAACGCGGTAACAAGCCAGGTCGGATTTGTAATCACGCTACCTGTTCCTTGGTCCACCTCTGGGCCGCTTTCCGGTTGGTTACACCAACCGGAGTCGCCTCGTCAATCTTCCCTGGGGCATTTTAGTCGCGATCTCTATTCGGAGAAGTGGCTCGACATTCAGGACTTTACGAATTGAACACATGCGCACTTTGTCGCGAAGAGTTGATCCGTGAACTTATCGCAAAAACCCCATCTCTGTCGCTTGCACTTGAGACAGCATTCTTACAATCATTACCAAAAATTCGTGGCCATAGGTAAGGATGGAAACTAACATCAAATTAAAAATTGACAGCTTTGCAGTGTTTGAAAGCTCTCGTTTTCTGACCGCGGAACGATAAAGCTCACGCAGAACTGCGTTTGCCTTACCAACAAAAAACTTGGATTCGGTTTTGTGCAGGGATGCTGAAGCCTCCCGAACCCTGCATTGTGGGTTCGCGTCTCCACAAAGCGACCGTTACAATGTCAATGGATGCATGAAGTCTGCTAGCAAGCAGTATAGACATGATAAAGTGGCGCTGAGGACCGCTGGATCAAAAATGTCAAATTTCAGATTATTAAAATAAGGACAGATTGTCAGTACTTTCAACCGTGCAGTAAAAAGTTTTCGACTGGGTCGCATGCGGCCCGCGCATTGAACATAGCTGGAGCAGTAGCGCAGCCAGAATGAAGCCGAAGAGGCCATTGCCCCCCTCGAAAATAATTGCTAAAAGATATTTGACGTCATATCCTGCTGTAACAGACCAGAAATTGAACTGTGACATCGAAATGATCTTTGTGCAAAATAGTTAAAAATTGACCTCTGGCGACGTTAGTGACTGGCCCTTCCCAAACAAAATTCCTGGCTGCGCCACTGAGCTGGTGTGGGCGATTTTTGCACAAGTTGTTTGAGCCTTTCGTCTACATCAGGGGTCACCAACCTTTTTGAAACTGCTAGCTACTTCTTGTGTACCGATTAATGCGAAGGGCTACTAGTTTGATGCACACTTCTGAAATAAAAATTTTGCTCAATTTACTTTCAATTATTTTAGTATTGATATTCGTTAATGTGAAGACATTGATCATGCTTATGTTGTTTTTAGAACAGGCCCGCGGGCGACCTACTTGGTCCTTGCGGGCGATTTGATGCCCGAGGGCACCACGTTGGTGACCCCTGGTCTACATTGTACAACGTAATTCCGAATGCAAGGATGCACGCATAACTTTTGCCTTGGTGGTGTTTCTCAAATATTGCTGTTCAAATAAATGAAGCAAGCCGGGTGCGATCTATAGCGATAGCGACATTTCTCTCTGGAATAATTTTGCAAACTGACTACCGTTTTTTATCACAAATATTTGCACAGCGCGCAACTGCTCAAAAAACGTTGAAAATTCGCTCATTAAAACACCGTTTTGCAACGAAAGTTTTATCAAGTAAAAGCGCCCGTATCCCATCTCAGAGTCGCCTGGCAATATTTCTGTCGTGATTTCTGCCGCAGGCTGTACAAGCAATAAAACCAAGTTCACTGCACAAAACAACATCTTCCAATCTCACACGCACGCATTTGAATGTAGTTGCGCAATGCAGTCGTTACAGTTGCATCCCGGTTTGTTTATTGCATGCTAGTTAAAAAAACGCTAGTCTGTCAACTTTGTTCAAGTTGCCATGGCTTTTTATCAACGATTTCAAAAAAACTACTTGACTCCAAATGAAAACTTTTAGATTTACATTTTTGCGCCGATTCAGCAAAGATACGATCACACATTACGCTATCGATAGTTTGCAAGCCGTGGGCTGATTACCAAGAAGTAAGGCGATCTTTCGCTTATTGCGACACAATGGAGCCATACTGATTACGTTGACGAATGTTGCGTGTTAAATTTAGAGCAAAGTGATGATAAAGCACTGAGAATTGAGTTTCAGGATGCCAGACGGACTGGATAAGAGAAAAGCGCAATAACTTGAAAATTAATAGATAAATGATAAAAACAGCATCCCTAAAGAGCCAAGAAAGTTTCTGAAGTCGGCAAACCATGGTCCATGAACTACCAACAGTTACGATAATTGGATAGCTATGCAAAATAATTGGATAGCTGTGTCACTGTCACTTAAAAGAGGTTTGCAACCAATGCTAGAAGCTAATTTCACTCACATCGTTACCAACTATTTTGTGCATTGTTCATAGAAGTATGAGTGCAACAAAATAACATAGGAGACGGATTTAGGGGAAGTCATTGAATCTTTCTTTGGTACAGATTTTTGTAAAAAAATATCACTGTTTGCTGCTGCAGCAGCAGTGCAGCCAAAAGGAGCCCGAAGAGGCCATGGTAAACCCGAAACAAACTTGTTAAGCTTTTCACTGGTGCTTTACACCAATGTTCAATTATTCGGAAATAAACGGAAGGAACATTTAGATGTATATAAGTCGGCAAACCATGATCCATGAACAAAATTCCTGACTACGCAACTGTGCTGTAGCATTACTTTTCCAGAATTTAGTTCGAAATAGACCAGTTCTACATTAAATCAATTTACAGTGGATGTGCACATAGCTGGCAACAGACATTGGCCAAAAATACGTCAACAGGCACAAGATCACTTTGAAAGTCACATTTGGTTCTTGTTTCATCTTAAATCCTGACAAGATTTTAACTTCCCGGCTTTTCCGCCTTAAAGACATTTTTAATCGTTTTTAGCAAATATTATCATAGGTTGTTTATGCCACCTACGCTATTCCATACCTGCAGGAAACGAAACATAACAGCGAAAAAGATGTTCTTATGTATTTCAGTGAAATACTTGCCGAGTGCTGCCATTGTGAATATAAAAAATTACCACGTTTCCATCGTATCGTTTTTTGAAAATGAAAACAGCGAGTAAATGCAAACCTAGTCTTATATACGAACTTAAATTAGAAGCTTAAGCATTTTTGTCTGGCTTTTTTGTCTGGCACAACGTTCCCACGGGAGATACAGGTCGGTACGTTCGTCGACAACCACGCCCCGTTTGTATTTGTTCAAATCAATGAAATGGCAAACGAGAGGGGGGCTTCGCGGTTAATAAACTTCCGAACAGAAATTCGTCCGTGACTTAAAGCGAGGCGTCAACATAACCTTTCCGTGAGAACGGAACAGAAAGGTTTGCGTAATCCGCGAGCTAAGATGTGAAGCAAAACCATAATCCTCAAAACCAGCATCACAACAAGCCTGCGGATATGGCTGGTTAGCATCGCTGAGGGCAAACAAAGCAGCTTGCGCGGCATTATCACACGAAGATATTGAGCTTCGCGTGTGTCCTGTCCGACTGGACGCAGGGGTGACCTGGCACGGTTTGTTAACCGCAAACCACTTTTCCTGAACTGACAGCCCGAACTGCTACGCGTTGAGATTGCGGTGGGTCGACAATATACGGATCATATTATGCGACGAGCGCGCAACGGTTGGCACCGTTTGTTGGTGAGAGTAAGCTCATGAAACGAATTTTAACGCTCTTAAATTGTGTACCAATCAGCGGAGATTTTAAAGACCGCGGTTATGACCATTTTTCGCCACAGGTTTAAGGACATTCAGTCTCTCACGAGAAGCTGGTCAAGTTGTCACTCGCATCTCTCCTTCAAGTAACTTGTGCGGTTTGACCTTTCAAAAGACGTACTTTGCTACGGCTTTGAGGAAGAATGCTGCGAAAACGATCTCTAAGCGGGTCTCATGGAGTTGTTGCCACGGTAGGCTGACTTTTGCAGCGTGGTTTCCTCTGAGCCTAATAACCACGATTGTTTTTTAAAGCTGCATTCCTTAAAAACTCAAAGTTGAACTGAATTGTCGTCAACAATCACTTTCGAAAAGGACAGAAATGTAAAACTGAAACAATTACCACGACTTTCGTCATATCTTGGTTTGCAGTAAACAAAATGAAACAAATCAACTAAAAGCCATAGCAACAACATGGTGCAGAAGGAAATCATTTTTGCGTTTGTTCATTTGCTTAATCTCGTCTATTGAGTGTGTTTCAGCTAATGAAACGAAATGATCGGAACATGTCTAGCCGATAAGTATGCTTTGATATGTAATCTCAGAGCTTAACCAGCTTGCATTTCACAGAGCCAGTTTGGCAACGACAAGAAAACGTTTGTGGGAAATCGAACACACTGTAACGTAACACGGTACTCGTGTAACAGTAGATATTTCCGCTCTGGGTTGTTTAATCGTAAGGACATCGTCATTCATGAGGTCTTTACACAGCAGTTGCAGTACTTGACACCAGGTTTAGTTTTTGCAGTGGGCACTGCGTCATTTTAAGGTGGTGGTAAGGGAAGTAACTAGACACTGTGAATTTGCTGCCTCGTTTCTCTTTCCTTTCTACAAGTAAATCAAAAATATCTATCGAGTACATTGTGCCCCAGTGGCAGTTAGTGCAAACACATTCGTGATCAAAATACTGTATTTCAACTTCCACTCTAATAAATCAAAGGATGAGACGGAAAGACTTCAGAATTATCGAAGGCTGAAGCTGCACGATCGAGAACCTGCTGCACGATTATGACAAACCCCATAATTAACAGATCAGCGACGAGCGTAAGAACGAATCTACTCCCAAGGCGATACACAATTCAGTAAATCGAGAACGGAAAACGCCATATATGCTTGAAAACCGTAAAGATCACAAAAGAATACAGGAAGGGTGACCGAAGGTCCACAATGCAGACAATCCATTATTCAACATGAAAACTATTACTTGTTCAGGAAACAAAGAATATTTTCTTAGCAAGACCTAGAACTTGGAACATTTTTCGCAAAAAAATCGTTCGTGGATACACGTATTTTGCACAAAATGCCATAAATTTCAAAATTAATTGGTATTTGGTCTGTTTCACTTGTTCCGTGTTTTAATGAATCTTTTATGTCTCACATGTGAAATGTCTGGTGAGACTTTTTATTTTCTATTTTAATTCAATAGAAACTCACACAATAAAGGGAATTTCACTTCACTTTCCCATTACATGCTAATGAACTTGGAGTCTTCTTGTCGGAATGCACTGTGGTGTAATGTTTCCACGCTTCTGTCTATACTGTATTACTTAGAAAAGGATGTTCATCCGAATGTGATGCCATATTTTTAAGTTTCTATGACTTGTTATAAAGTGTGTAAACAATCTGCATTCAAGGGCACAACGAGGGGGGCAAGTGGGGTAAATGCCCCAAGCGCCGAATCACTGGGGGCGCCGAAAAGTCCCAGCAATGTCGCAAGTACTTTCTTCAATACAGTACATTTACTCCCAAAAGACCTGAGTTCGAACATGGGGGAGCCAAACTTCTTCTTTGCCCCGGGCGCCATCTAACCTCGGTACGCCCCTGTCTGCATTGAAAGTAGTCGTTGTACTTCAAAGGCTTTCACTGCCAGCAAGCGAACTCCTTTTAGGCATCCAATGTCAGCATCGTTTCATGCGACATTCACCAGCTTGCATAATATACTATAGAAGTTACGCTGTTTCGAGTAGAGAGTTTTGATTATACGGCAAGTGCGTTCAGCTTGGGAATATGAAGTAAGTGCATGCAACCAGCAAAATTTCTCGGTCGATTTGCAATAAAAACTTTTCGCGCTTAGCTGTGACGACCTTACAGTTTCTCGCGAAAAAACAAGAAAAATTACCACAATTGTATGAATCTTATCAAAAAACAAGTTTAAGTGTTTGAAAACCATGTGGAATTTAGTCACCACATGTTTCAATTTCCTATTTCACACATAAAAAGCAGTGAGCTTGATTAGATGAGAAAGTTGCCCAAATGTGTACGCAGCAGTGTTAACCTCGCTTTGTAATGTTGCCCATCGCATTCTTTGGCGCAGGACACGTCAGAGGAAAGAAATGTCTGTTCGCATTTGGCAATTCATGCACATTCAACTTTAAAAGGGAAAACGATTGAAATCGATCGCAACGACTATTTTAGGCTTGTTTCCAAGACATCTTATAACAGATCAGTCAACAGCAGTGCCCGGTGACAGTAGCAGACGAAATCGGGAGGGCAGCTATTTTATCTTGTATCAATCGTATCATTTTCTGCTCCTTGCCTTCTTTTCATTCAAGCTGATGGTTGGATTGCGATAACGAAGTGTTCAGTTACAAAAGAGGTCTTTGCAGCAAGAATTTTCTCACAGCTGTGAGGATTCAAACTGTCCTTTGAACCCGCGTCTAAACACCACAAACGCAAAAAAATGGGAAAACCTGTGGGCAGGCAAAAAGATATGAAAATCGTCGAAGGCAGTTGTTTTGCTGCAGAAATTCAATCGTTCCATAAATAATTTTTCGGCAAAAAGGTTTGGAAAGTTAATCAAGTTTTACAGAAATTGCTTCCTTTTATTTAGTGTATACTTCACTTTCGGACAACTGCCTGTCCGCACAATTCTTGAGATCTTCCAAGTGACAGTGAAAAGTTTCACAACGTAAAGATTCACGCACTGCACGGTGAATTTAATGCAAATTACGTTGCAGCAATTTATTGCAATAAAAATTACCTTGGCGTAGTCCAACGACAGGTGATCGACTGGGCAGTTGAAAACTCCTTCTCTGCAAAAAGAGTGTGATGATATGCAGTCAAACTACGTCAGGCAGACAACACAATAACGAATGGCATTGATTTCATGGCATGCGTGATAANTGTCGCAATGATGGCATAACTATAGTTTTTTCCTAAATAAAAGGCACGTTATTTTTGATAGACGATACGCGCCAGTTTGATTCAAAACCAANCAGCAGCTTGATGTTTCACTTTTTCTTGCTTGTCCTGATCAGCATTCTCGCACCGAAGCACTTCGTCACTGTACAAACTTTGTCGTTTTACAAGAGACTTTGTGTGGAAAACAAAGACTCAAGCTACATGAGTTGCAAGAGTAACGTTTAAGTGGATAGTCAGTATTATCTGACATTTTTCTTGTTTCAGGTTTTTGATTCTAAATCTAACAAATCAAGTCAGAGAATAATGTTGACTTGCTTGCCGCTGTCAAGCGAAATTTCTAACGTCACGCCATGTGCGCATGCATAGAGTAATATTCTACACATCAAATACGCCGAGAAAACTAATGATTAAGGCTTAGGGTTTGGTGTTTAGGTAAGTGTGTCGGGTTAGGGCTTAGAAAAAGAAAACTAATTGAGGTCTACAACCAAGTCCAATATTTTTCAGTGGTTATAGTTATTCCCGTACTGTAGCTGTTGTGGATACCTCAAATCTAACCAAAAAGTTTTAATTTACACAATACACATCAAAAAACTAATCGCCAAACTTTATTCCATTACTCGGAGAAGCAAAATAACTGACAAACAATAATACGTCAGAAATTTCGCTTGACACCGGCACGCCTGGACTTGCCCGTTTGCCGTCTGGTCTCGAGCTCACGCAAGCAACAACCAACGAAGAAAAGGATTTTCGCAGCAGCTTGGACTGAAAGTTTCAACCTTGACCGACTTCACTAATAAGGAAAAGTGCAATTGTGTGTTGATACAGACAAAACTTAATGCTTGCTGCCTCTGGGTTTTTGTTGGTCAGTCAACGATCAGGCCTTCTCCATTCGCGGTTGACAGCCAGTTTTGAACGATGCCGGCAGTGTGTTCGCCACTGCCGCATAAAGTAAACATTACTCTGCTCTTGACCTCGCAGGGGTTGAAACGCCGGCAGAGTCATGCGTGACTCACTGCGAATGGTTGAGTGCCGCTGACGAATTTACAATATTTCAGGCTTTAGTCATAGTCACGGGCCCACCAAGGGTTGTACAACGTCCGAGCAAGTAGTCAAGACAAGAAACCAAAGTTCTTGATTCGGATTTTATGAGTGACGCAAAAACCAGCGCCATTTTACGTGAGTGCAATGTCGCCAAGATACTATCTTGTTTACACCAACGACGATCTTTGACCTTGAACGTCGGAGGGCAAATACCACAAGAAATTATGAAGCATAACTCACCTAGGTGACTGTTTTATGGCCGAACTTGGGTCACGCTGTTACAAAACCGTAAGTGACTCTCGAATGGTTTACGAAGTAACTACGTAAAAATGAGTGAGTTAATTGTGATTGGCAGTTTGCATTCAATCTATGATCAATATTTTTCACTACCTCTAAATTAATTTTCCAGAAAAACCTCTCCAGCTTTATTTAAGTTTGTTTACACTCCTGTTTTCTGCTCGTAGTGGTTACGAACCTCTTCGCTAAACAAGATTTTCTAAACTCTTCGACTTTATTTAAGAAACTTCTACTAACACACGCAGACAAAAAGTGTATCCATCTTAGTTCAATCTTTTCACACCGTGTTCCAAAAACGTGACACCTTCATCAGATTTGACGATTTACTAGTAGTCAAGACAGGATAATGCCTCGGCCAAACTCCAATTAAGTCAAAACTTCAGCGTATACCCGTCAATCTCGGTCAGCGTTACGTAGTACCGCTGAAAGAACTGTGCGAATTAATAAGCAGTGCTCCTGATCACGAAAGTAAACAATCGTTCGATTATCACGTACCTGTGGTTTTTGACTTCGCAAACCCAAATCGCAGTATGTCCAGAAAAGGCAGGTTAGCGTAGTGCCATCAAAGCATTAATTAAACTAACGATCGTGTACAAATTGAAGTCTGTACGCGTCGCTTTGATTTCTAGTTAATGTTCCTCACAACAACTACAGTTACCACGGCCACAAGCTTGAAAATAACCACTTTATGCTACCACGATTTTTGTTATAGATATCAACGCACACGTGGCTATCCCGTTAACAAACGGCCAGAAACTATTTCTATACTTTGCGTCATGTCAATCGTTGCCGGCGCAAAAGCACGACCCTTTTTGATGGGGTCTTCAGCTGGGTGCAATTAATGCAACCAGTTGCAATGTACCGCCGTACATGTGCACTAAATAAGCTCCAACATAGGGTACTGGTTTGCACGAACGGTGGTGATGCAATCAAAACGATCAACTGTGGCTGTGCAGACATTACCGATTTTAAAAGCGGTGAAATGAGAAGGAACGAAAAGTGACTATTAGCCTAACCACATACATTACTAATGGCGTAACCACACCAAACAAGGAAACCTTGTAATGATCGGGAAATTTATCGTCACGCTGCTATTACTTTACCCAAATTTCAGTGCTTTTAAAGCTTATTGTCCTTCCCCTGAAGAGTATATTCGTTTTGCTGTAAGAATGTGGGAAGTTGGCGCCCTCAGTGTTCTTGATCCAATACCAAAACATCAGTCTCTGTACCGCTGAGGATTTGAAATATTTGCATGCTGTCCTATCCTTTTTACAGCTGGTGGATGATCGCTATAACTCCTAGTGTCTTGCTTAAGCGGATGTGTATTGTGTACACGGGCGTCGGAAGGGGGGGAGCAGGGGGGCCTTGGCCCCCACCTGGGTTTTGAAATTTTTAGCAAAAAACGTTATTTTCTTAGTTTTGAGTGGGAAATATCAAATTTCACCACTTTTGGCCCCCCCCTGGAAAAACAGGAAAAATGCCCTAGTGGCCCTCCCCTGGAAAAATCCTTCCGACGCCCATGGTTGTGCTGTATAGTGTGCACGTCATGGAATAAGCAAACAGTGCAGTGAATAGTTAGCGCGTTAACGACTCATCTCATTATAGGCGTCATCAAAATGAATGCTCTGTTTTTGTTTGTTTACTTCACTGCAGGCAACGTTCCTTGTTTCAGACATGTTTCAGATTCCTTGTTGCTGTTGTGTGATGTTCTCATTTGACTCTGTATAGATAATTTCACTGACTTTGTTGGCACTGTAGCTTTGGCGTCCACATTAATGTTTTTACGAAAAATTTAGGACGGGTAGAAAACTCAGTAACCACACTGCGCTCGTCGTCTGTGGAGACGCTTGTCGAAACAAAAACTAAGCAGTGCAGACTTGATTGAACTGGGCGCCGGAAACGACAATGGCTTCACCTCGAAACTACTTCACCTGTGTTACTTCAATCCTCGCGTCACCAATGGCCAGAACAGAAGCGAATTGTTACCACCCAAAACAACTGACGCAATAAAATCATTCACGAAGACCAAGCCCCTTGACAACTTACCGTACAGGAAACAGACCGAACAGATCCTGCATTTTGCTAACTCAGTGGCGCCAGTTTAAGCTACCGCGTTGAGCACGACGCATTGCAGTCATAACAAGTACAGCCATCGCACATGCGTGGCGGTTCAAACGTTGCGGCTAAATATGGCGTAATTATCACAGGAAAGTGTAGCTAAACACCGCGTCATCTGACTTCGAAGAAAGAGCTGGATTACTTTGTTCTTTCGATGCATGTGGCTTTCAGTGCAGCGTACAGGCGAGCAAGAATGGTTGGCGCCATTGGTTTGCAGAAATTGACTTTTTCACTATATCATCATTGTCGCGAGGCCGGTGACTCAAATTTATTTGACACATGTTCCAGCTCCAACGCAAAACAGCTTGCNGCGGAGGTGGCAGATTTTAAAACTAAACAGTATTCAATATGCAGACGGTCACCGTTTCGACCTTTGTAGTTACCTTAAAAAAAAAAACATTCAGTACCTGGCACTTTGAAGGCTTACAAATTAAATTGCCACGTCCGAGCGAAGGCAAACAAACAACGCAGGCAGCTGGCCAATGCAATGAATAACAAGCGTAAGGATATTTTCAACAAGGCGACGGAATTAAATAGAGCAGCACCTGCATTTCAATAGGTTTTACGAAGTTGGACGCGACCGACAATCACCACCAGTTGCTCACCTCGCACTCAGTGAAGCAAGACGCCACTCATGCAACAAAATAATTCAAATGTAAACGACTTTATGCGTACCGCTTGAATTACAGTTGAATTGCAGCCCACTAAAAAGATCTATTCAAATCAGCTTTTAGAAATGCATGTAGGTAGAGAAACAAAGAACTATTTTATCGACCTCATCACGAAAAGGGCTGTAAATACTCATAGCGTACTCCTATTTATGAGAGCGTGAGATGCTTGTATCGATTAATATTCACAACGCTCTACAAGAGCAAGTAAGTTTTGGTTAGAAAGCAATGAAGCGAACGACGAAGGAAACATACACAAAGAGTACTGGAATATGAGCAGTGTAAGCCTACCGGAACGGACAGTGAATGCTCCCCTTACTAAGTGCGATTCAACAGCTTTCTTTTACACAAATCCTCAAATTTGTGTCTTTGTAAATTACCGTCTCGTTTGCTTTTTCTCCTTTCACACATTACGAATTCTACTTTTCTGCAAACAAAATTACCATAATTGCATTTAGGACCAACAGCAACCTCCCGCCCTCTTCCTTATAAGGACGCTACAGTGGCAAGTAGTATGGAAAATACCAACGAAAAAAGGTGAGAAATTGTTGCCCACGTCTGTAACGGAGTCCACAAAAAGCAAGCGATTTGAAAACTCAACTGTAGATAAAAAGACATGAAATAAATTATATGTCACATATTCTTGGTGGTCTAAGTTTGGAATGCAGTGCATAAATTTCTTAAAGTTTTCTCGATGACATTAGCATTCAGTTCACTATTGAATTTGTTGGTGGACGTTTGTCCTTCACCATCTCGCTTTTCTCCGTGAACAAACTCTTCCGCAAATAATCCATACATTTCATGCTTGAATGTGCAAAGAAAATTGTCATTGTGATAAGATCCTTTCTTCCGCTTCAAGCAACGCGTTTGATCCACACCAGAAAAATGCCGTGCAGCGCGAAACCAACACCTTATTGAGAAGGGAAGTCGGAAATTCAGAGTAATCATCTTCTATCACATAAACGAAGTAGTTTGAGAAGTGTAAACAAAAGTAATAGTAGAAACTTAGGAAGCAGAACAGACTACCTTAGTGCCAATGGGCGCCCGGTGCGTTCTGAAACCCCACATGTCGCATGTATTCGTAAGCCTGTGGTTCTTTTAACACCTATCTCTCAGTATCGTCTGAATTACCACGCGTGCTTGTTGAGTCATCACATCAGGAATCTTCTTTCAAAAACATAGCAGATGATATGCGAATAAAAAACTTAATCTTAATTAACAATGGGGAAGATTTTTGACAATTCTTGTAAGAGGTCTAATACAAAAACCGAACTTTCTCAGGCCCAAATGTTAGCCAGTTAATGACAATACAACTAGAAAGCAAATGTCAACAAGAAATTGAATCAACTGTAGTCCTACAGGTGCATAGTTCATCAGTAGGAATTTTGCACTAATGTTTACGTTGATGACCGTTTGACAACACCACAATTTGGTAGCAAGATAATTCAGCGGATAGACAACAATACTACACTTACAATGTCCATACGAACGATAACGCCAAATGATTTATAATCTGTCGACGAATTGCCGTATCTACCACCTGACGTGCTGCGAAACTGTCATGCTAATATGAATAATAATGTCGTTGAAATGTAAATGTCACACCGGCAAACACTCATCGGAATCTTAGTCTGATCGTCACAGACTCGTTCGGTGGAATCGCACCACTACTTCGGAAAATAAGAAACATAGCATATTTCGGATTTGAACCAAAACTTGGTGACCGAGGAAGTGAATGGAATGAAAACAGACAGAGAAGGGAAAGAAACCGAAGAATCAAACGACAGAGGTCTTTGGGTCGAAGCATAGTGAATATAGCTACCAAGTTAGCACTCATCAAAACTACAGGGACAAGCAATTGCTGGATTCAGAAAAAGTGGTCTACAGTAAAATGAGCTGAATCACATATTTGCAGTCTTATTTTTGCTGAATCAATAATCCGTCATTTGAAAAGATCACTCTTGAAATGTCAACACACCATCATGACTTTCTCTACCGTGTAGCGCGTTGTTATCAACTTATCTGCCACGACACATCACGAAAGGTCGCGGTCAGGTATTACGCCACCAAAAAGTTGTGCTCGAGTTCGGGCGGAGCACTCCCTGGTACCGAAACGGAGCGTCAACGTTTTCCAAAAACTGACGAGTGGGCGAATATTAATTTCGAAACTTAAATACCAACAACACATCTCCACCTAAAGATCAACCACTGGCTACTTGATCACAGCCGAGCGCGTACAAGCGAAGGTCTCCCTGGAAAGCTATCAAGTTTCAAACGGATCCGGAGTAGGTTTGTTGCAGAAACCGTAAGTAATAGGAGGGAAATCGGCCAACATGAATCCCGGCTAGCATTGATCACGAACTTATAGTAGCAATTTACTGTATAGCTACGTCTTGGTGGTATATTTCAACAGTGCGTCTAACGCACCACGCCATAAACATATATTTAGTTCGGCAGCTGCTAGGCGCCAAGACGTAGGTGGTATCAGTTCGTTCAAAAGTACGTCCCAAACGTGGAAAGGTCATGTGACGAAAAAATAAGGGGTGAGGCTGCAACGTCTTGTCGAATGTTGACCAGTAGTGGCAAAGAAGATGATACGGTGGCAATTTGTCGAGATTTGCATTAAAAGAAACGCGCAGTATAAAGTATATGCAGTAAATGCATATTGCACATTATTAACACGGTTTCGTAATAGTTGATTAATCTAGCTATTTATAAAATAACTCTATAGCAGATGAAACAATACTTTCAGAGTGAATGCAAAAGCTCTTTCAAAAAAGTCCAAACTTGCTTTTATTGCAGGCAGTCCAAACATTTTAAGTGCTGCTAATGGCGCGTGTCTCCCTTCCCAGATCCACCCCAGCCAGAAATTAGTACCTACATGTACAATAGTACAAATAAGTTTTATTTATCCGAAGAAATATTTTAACTCCAGATGCATCAAGGCAAAGTTTAACGTAAACAGACGAAACAATACGCAAAACGGGACCAAGTGAAGATTTCGCTCAAGGTATCGTTGAGACCAACACCCAACATCTGACACGGTCAAGTGACATGTTTCTTGTTCATTTCGCAAAAATAACAGTGGTATTAGAGAAAAGCACGACAGCAGTGTTATGGCGAATAGGCCACCTGCGAGTTATCTGTTGAGCAACGAATCGCTGGCCACTACAAAACATATTCTGGGCTGAGTTTACATGACATGATGCGACTTGCGAACACTTTCGCATGGGAAACGCACAGAGAAGTGGACTGAATTAGAGTTATCCATTCAAAGAAACCAGATAAGGACCCAACGGTGGAATCAGTACACAAGTCAGATTAAGAACTCCTTTTTGCTGTTTGTGTATGAATCTAATCTTAACATCAGCTTGCCCGTACTGGAGCATGTTTATAAAACGTCGGCCGTTTCACGGAACAAGTTCCGCGACGTTTCCCCTCGAAGCTGCAGACAGTTGTGTTCGTCGCAACCGTAAACACTACTCCGTTTTCAAATACAAACACACAGATGCTGCTGATGAATGCTTTAATCAAAAACTCCAGGGAAGAGTCGCGAGCCCTAGCGAGGAAGCTGAGCTTATCCATCGTATTGACACTCGCGTGTTATAGAGCGACGATTTCAAGAATCACGTGGTTAGTTCATGGGACCAACACACGTCAGTGCACCATCCTGTACAAAAAGCGCGTATCAATGCAAGTGCGACATATGTAGATAGGATGATGAACCGCTTGAGAGCTGCTTAAACATGTAAGTTCTATTTGCATTGAAATCTTGTTTTTTTACTGAGAGAAATGGATCAATTGTTTCCGCATTACACTCCAAACATATCAAAGAACAGTAGTATATGCCACCCGAGCAAGATTAAACATTCTCAGAAGACAAATGTTCCGATTTGCGACGTGAATGAATTTAACAGTTCAGAGGGAATTGAATAAAATGCACCACTGCAGTTGATACTAACTTCACGGTTTCTTTTTAATAGTTATTTTTGTTCAAAGGTTGTCAAATTTTGCCAATATTGAGTCGGCACTCTGAAGCAGCTTCAACGTGCTACATTATAGTCTAGGGTTGCCATATCTGAGAAGAGGCAAAATTCCTGACAGTCTCAATGGCCACTTTTTGCCGCAACAAACAAGTGCTATACGGCATTTTTCTGCATGTTCTCACAACTACCAATCCACCGCAAGAAAGCATAATGGTTACATAGTGACAACAGGCTGGCGGCGATAAAATACAAAAAAGGCATGTTTTTCTCTCACAATCATGACTATTCCTATTTTTCAAAGGATCTAATCATTAGATACTTTGAAACTGTCAAAATTCCGGACGTTAGAGCATCTTTAGAAATTATTTCCGGACACAAATTTTAACACCGAAATTCTGGACGTACGGCAACCCTTTGATAGTCAAGACTCAAGACGACAAAGCATTCTTCACATCATACTGACGCGGTTTCGTCGCGCTGTTTGGTGTACATTGATACATTTTTCATCGTCATCATGGGATGTACCCAGGTGAAAACTCTTTTGTGTCCGGTTCAGCTCGATCTCCGTGACAAAAAGCTCAAACGACGTTTACTACTGCTTTTTAGTTGTAAAAGCCATTATGCCTTAAGCGTGCAAAACAGAGCAACGCATAAAGTGAATGATTTTAGTGTTCAGTTATTTCATTCAAACTTCAGTGCAAACTGCAAACTTTCAGCTTGCACTGAAGTTTTAATTGTTTCGTTTCAGATAACGGATTACGGCTTGCCTTTAAAAAAGCTGCAAGCAGGGAAGTACTTACAAATCTATTACATATACGTAACAGAAATAAAAGTGCACCACGTTACATGAAAGTTTAAAATTATACATAGGGAAAAAAAGGAAACCCTCAAGTCAAACAAATGTTCAGCAATGAAAAATGTTCAATACTATTTGCAAGTAGTTTTTCTCTGCTATCATTCCTAATTTCACGTTTGCAATTCTGACAATAGAGATTAGTCTTACGCGAGATTCCTTGGTAGATAAACACAGTAGCAACTTCTTTTGATTAAATCTAAACCGGACGCGAAACAATCAATTGTTGGTATTTGAAAAATGTAGCTGTTGCTCCTATCCGGCACAACTAGACGTTTCAAAAGTGGATTTGTTGATTTTGTGCATAGCCGGGTAAACCGGGTTTTCAAGCAATGACACTCCTGCGCCCATCACCTAAATTTCGCTTTTCACAGCCCAACGCAAGCACCGTGAAAACGAGATCCAAGAAATTGGAGAATCGCGAAAGGCATCAATTTGCAACAAAACCAGCACGAAAGTTGTGGCGCGTCTGTGCTGGGCTGTTAGCACCCGTCGCAAGTCACTTGACCGACCGTTCCGCATTCCGCGGTGGCGCAACAGGCGATCTTTGACAGATAACTGCAAGCGCATTGTCAAACGCGACAAGCTCGTGTATTTGTTCAGAACGTGAACCTTTTACACAAAATCCCACGCGTTCGCTCTGTATCGGCCAATATATTCCTGTGGGTGGCGTCACCAGCGGCGAGTGGAGCACAGCTAGTTACACACTGGTGTTAGTCAAACGAGACTAAAGTGCGACATAATCTCTGCAAACCCTTAAACGTTGCTATTGCTTCGTGGCAAACGTGCGCAAAGGCAGAAGTGGAGACACATCCGTTGCGAGAAAATAAAGATTTGACCCAACACCTGGAAGAATCAAATTCAGTGCGGATCGTTTGAAAAAACTAGCGTTTGTTTGTTTGCGGTTTGCATAAAAACAAAGGCGCAGTGAAGATCAAGTTGGGAAACATTCAAATGTTGCTTTATCCACAATCTTTTGGCACGCTTGTAATTCAACAAAAATTATTTAAAAAGCATATTATAAGACTGCATTTCACAACAGAAATTTATTTTCGAGTAATTTGTAATTGCGTCACTGTAACGTGTAATTGCGTCACTAGGTATTACATTACATCGGGTCTTTTCACAAAATTCCCGGTGAGGAAATTATTTAAATCAAACCGTTGACTATCACTTCTTTCCTAATTATTTAGGCAAAAAATAATAAGGCAAGTGACTAAATTCCAACTTAACCTTTTTAGCAAATGACTAAAAGGTATATCTTAGACAACTGCCTTTTTGATTTGACCGGTCAAATGTTCTACTACTTCTTCGAGAAAATTTGAGCAATTTATACACGAAACTTGTCCATTAGGAACAAAAGAAAAACTGGTGCAGATCCTTACGTTGATCAAAACGCTCTCGGCAAAGTACCTCACTGTGTTTGATACAAGTGCCCATTTCAACACATTACTAAAAACTGTCTTCAGACGTTTTGTTTGCAACCAAAATGTCTGCTTTCATCGTTCTAAAGCATGTTTGATATGACAAAAGTGGGGTTCCAGTAATTTTCATATGTTATCTGAACGTGGTAGCGGTTATCTCACATCTACTGCTAATTTGACAATTCTGCAAGAACTCGTTCACACGTTCTTCGCCTTTGATTGCTTACTGTTAACAAACGGTTTTCGAATATTGAAAAGATCCCCAAATAAACATGAAGGTAATATTGCCGACATACTGCATAGATTTTAATGAAGTATTTCCAGAATTTTGGTACACGAAAAGCGGAAGTGCTAAATAGCCTTGTAGTGAAAATCATGGCCAATGAAAACGATATCAACAACAAATTTGCAGACGTTTCGTTAACTCCTGTAACCATCATCAGTGCATTGCAAATTGTTTCCAGAATAATGTGTAAACATATAGTTTGCTTACCCCAAAAAGTTTTGCAGGCACGTGTCGCAGAATCGATGTCGACAGGCAGTGATCTGCACTGGGTCACGCATGGGCAGATGGCACAGAGGGCACTGGTGCCTTTTCCGTATCTTGTCAACGAATTTCGTCTGATAACCCGGCATGTTCTGGCAGCCGCGACAGAGCAAATATACGAATATAGAAAACGCGCAGTTCTTCAGCTATGCGGCCTACACGTCGACTCTGAGAAACAGGCAAGTTACCTTTATTGAACTGAACAGAAAACAGTTCACATCGAATAGTTACGCGCATGCACATGCGCATTGACGACAGTCAATATCTATTACCTACTAATACTAAGAACAACCAATACTCAGGTTTGCTCGATCATCCATGCAGAGTTAGTGGAAATGCAGAAAGTTATAAAAATAAAGTAAGCTTTCCTGTACGTATTCGCTGCCTTAAGGCGAACTAATTTGTATCTGCCTTTCTACCACCATCAAGCTGTTTAACATTAAACAGTGCTTTTGCTAAACGGTCAATCAGCGACTAACGCAAAACCAGCAGAACCCGCCAACGCGAGCTGCTGACAACTCCGCGGGCCACCAGGTATGACGCCTTTTCCGTGCCACTGTATTGAAGTCCGCCGAGTGACGTCTCAGCGCGAAAAAAAGAGCTCGTCTCTGAAGAAGCTCGAGCGTCAGGCAGTAATTTTTGAAGTGCCTGTGATCGTCCTACGCAAAGCAAGAAAATCATTAGTCACGAGCCACGACATTAGCTTTGGTGGCCGTGGTTTCGCACAACAAATGTGGTTAGCGTCTAACGAGCATTTGAAAATATTTTTTTACGCGAAAGACCAATCCCATACACTTATTTCGTCATTTGGATGGGATGAATGTCGGCAGGGCTTGGCGGACGAGAGTGATCCCAAGCTTACTGAAGATGATTATGAACAAATTAGACAAAACCAATTTTTTATCAGTGAATTTTGCTCACCGAAAAACTAAACTTAGTTCATGCTTTTTCACCATGATCACAAAAATAACTTGTACCCACAAGTCTCGTAGTGACTGCGGGACCGCAGCAATTGCGTTCATTTGTTGCGGTTTTACGCCTTCAATTATCCATATTCAAATTAGCCTAAAGCGCAACTGTAAGTTTGCAAAAAATCCCACTTAATGCAATGTTTATAAATGTAATGCTACCAAAACCCATGCTTCTATAATGCGTTCAAGAAATTACCGTATGTATTCTGATACAAAAAAGCTTGTATGGTGGTGGTGCAGGCAAAGGATGGATAGCAGACAAATAGTATTGTACATTTTTTAAATAAGGTAAGAAGTTCCTTTATTTTTTGGTGTGGTCACAGTAACTGCGAGTGTGCTGTCACTTCTTACAAAAATCTCAACAGAAAAAAATTAAACTGTTTTCACTGCAGCGTTTTGTTTTTATTTAAAGGTTCCCTTACTTCCCTGCTTCTTCGGAACGGACCATCGGTCTTAGTTAAAACAATTTTTGAGAAATAGGGAAGTCTCGTCCACTCGCATTCCGTGATCTGCTTTCAGCCCTTGCTCCACATGCTTGCCAACTACTGTATCTTTGTCAGTGTATTTTAGTTTGCGAATTGCTTCTCAAAGCTAGAAAAAGGCGTGTATATAAGTCACAAGTCTCCGTAATGCTTTTTATAGGCTTATCAAAAAAAGTTGAATAACATATGAAAAAATGGTTAGAAACTACAACATATTTCTAGCGTTACGAAATCTACCACAGACCGATGCGATTAACCGAAAGTGTGTCCTCATTTAACAGATGGCAAAACAAACTTTGAATCTTAGAAAATAAAAAAAATGACATATGGTTTTTACAGAGCAAAGGAAGGAGACAAATCTAACGCAACGCACACATTTTCTTTTCAAGAAAAACTTTGCCATGCTCAGCATGCCATAAAAGCGACGGTGATGTGCATACATTTGAATCGAAAAAGCAATAAATTCCTTTTGCAAAATACTTCTGCAAAAAAGGATTGCAACACCCCACAAACCTAGGAGTACCAAATGGGTCAACTGACCCTTTTGCGATTTTCTTTTCAAAATTTCAGCAAAAACGTTTTTAGGCAGGAACCTCAAACGTTTTGACTTTTATTATTTTTGTGTCTTGAGCAAACCACCAATCGACAACAAATCTATTTTCAAAACCAGTGTTTCCCGATTGAGAAACGGTGAATTGCCAGACGGGTCAACTAACCCTAAACTGATAATCTTGAGCTAACCAATCGTATTCCGAAACAACTTTTACACACAGGGACAGCACACTTTCCACACACAAATTTGAACAGTGGCAACATTTCATTCCTGTTTTATTTGACTGGCAAATTCAGAATTTGGTTCTTTTATGGAGTGACACGTTCTCAACAGCTCCATCCTGAATGCATTTCAGATGCAATACATGAGGGACTCTACATGCCTTACAGTTTCTTTCTGCTGAGCACAGCTTTTGTGCGAGTTTGATGATAAAATCTCTTTTTTAGTTGTTACTTGGAAATGCTTGCAAATGGCGTATGCATCCAGTGCCACAATGTCCAACTGCTTGAACAATACAGCAAGTGCCCATTTTCGAGATGCTGCCTAAGTAGAGCATGCAAACATTTCATCAGCTGTATCCACACCACCCTTACGAGCGTCGAAGTCCAGTCATGTCTGGAAAGATAGGTCATCCTTATGTTTCCTACAATTTTTTGGAAGTTCATCCCTGACTTTTAAAACTCTATAAAGAAAACACAAGCTAAAAAAGGCTTCGAACACTTCTTTTCTGAAAGAGAATTCGCTATCCCAAGTCGACGAACTTCAGTGATCGTGAATTCCAAAATATGGTCAACGTTTTATAGCCCCAAATCTCTTGAAACACATCTTTAGCATCTTCTACATGTGCAGGACTGAATCATTTTGCACCTGGCCTTGTACTGATGACATTTCGTCCATTTTGTAGCCAAAAATAACATAACCAAATGGTAACATCTTTGTAAAATTTCCGAAACTTAGGTACTTATATATTTTGGCAGGTAGTGGTCAATCAAAGTTGACCGCTGCCTGCTAAAATACTTAAGTGCCCAAGTTTCGGAAATGTTCTTGCACAGTATCTTGCTTTCTATCATGCTCTTCGTCATCCTCACGCATTATTGGATTGAGCTCATCAAATTCATTTTCACCGGAGTCTTCATCAACTTGAGTTGTCAGTGAGCACTTCTTGTGCATTGTACAAGCCTAGATATAACAGATAATTGCAGTAGAGCAGATTTTTGCCAAACAATATCACAAAAAACGCAAACCTGCATTTGAGATAAACAGCTACAGGATGCTTGCGAAAACCACCTACAAGGCCACTGTCGAGCGCTCAACTATGAGAGATTCCAGATACTTGCATACTACATCTTCTGGAAAGTTGCTGGAAGTCTTCGGGAAGCCTCTTGAACAAGTGATCTACAATCCTGAATTCTTGCTTCATGTACCTGATGATAACTTCTTTGTCTTCACATATTTTTGGTATTCTAAATGACGGTAAGTCCTCCGCAATACAGGGGCCGAGTTTCAGGGGGTCGGTGGACATGTCCTCCCAACTTTTGGACATAGAGGGACACAATAACATTTGTCCCCCCATTTTTTTATGATATTAATATAGTTGTATGAATTTCACTGCCAAGAGGTTGCCAAGGAATTTGTTAGGTCCATTGATGCAAGGCGCCGTGTGTTTAGCAAAATTTATATACTATCCCGATGTACATGACAAACAACGGTATGATTTAGGCGTACTTCTGGGTGATTGTGCCATTCAATGGAATCTCAGAGATACATATTTATTAATTAGAATTGCATTATATTGCTGCCAATTATTTGAATCTCAGAGATACATGTTCATAAATTTTACTTTCAATGTATTGTATTTTTTTTTGAAGAATAATTGAAGTGTTGTGTTTGTTTTATCTACTTCTTCAAGAACTCTTCAAGTGCTAGTACTAAAGTTTTGAAGTTTTGTGTACTTATTAAAGACGCAAATACTTAGTAATGGTTGTTAAGTAGTAGCACAGTACTCTATACAACTGCCACAACACCGTGGGCGTAGCCAGTGGGGCAGTTGGGTCATGGTTCCCAAAATATATCCTCTCCATAATTTGCCAATTTTACAAAAAGGTCGTACTACAGTTGAGTGAACATGATGATGTCATCAAAACGTAACCAATAATATTATATTTTTGTGATATGCACAATACCATGCGTATCAGACAAAGTGTGTTGCCCAAAGTTTTCTAGCAAACTCGGTCCCTGCCGCAATATAACGTTTGAACAGTTTGCATCCACAATTCTACAAGGCAATGAAATCAAACAAGAGCATTGCCACTGCGCATGCGCAAAACGCAGCAGCAAACACACTGTGATGTCATCACAGACAAAGGTCACACTGTCAAAATTAATTCATATGAGAGATGCGGTAACTAGTGCGCTATGTCCGAAAAACCCACTCATATTCAACGCAAGGGTCAATTGACCCCATTGGTAATTCTTCAAGAAAAAAATCTCGGTAATCCTAGGGTTAAACGTCAATCGCTAATAAATAGGGATTTATACGATGTGCATTATTGCTACTGAGGCAACAAAGTCATTGACGTATTACCGCTGTGCTACAAACGATAATGATATTATATATACCAAATGCTCGTGTTCCCTCCATTCTCATGAAGTTGTTACCCTGACGTGTTGAAGCAATCGTAGCTACTACACCTAATAGATGCAGAATTATATCAACAATAGTACAAGAAAATCATAACAACCATTTAGTTGACCAATTTGACATTTGTCTGAACATGAGGGGTATGCTTATCAGACCAATGTGACATCCTGGCATTTTATCATTGAAAATAATCGCGAGCAAAACGTTGATTGGAAGATTAATTGTCCCAGAACAAGACAGTGATACAACATATTTTTTCTGTTCCTGTGAATGGGGCTTAACTACAGTCAAATAGCTTGATTGTTTTTTGCAACTGCGAAGCATTTGTGATCACTGATCATGGTTCTTTCACTTGTTCAACTTAATACAATTCAATACACAGTGACAATGCCGTATACTACAATGGCTGACACGAACAGATGATTCTTAGCTTGATGCAACCAATATAGCGCAAAGCCTGCGAGTGAAAGTATGCGACGAATGTAAGGGAAACAGTTTTTAAAGTCAGCGCATTAAAATAGTTTCTCAGAGAAGAGTAACGATCAAAGGGGGCGAAATTCTCTGCAATTAACTGCAAATCTGAAACAAGTCCTGAGGCGCTCAGTACATCTTTTAACCTGTCTGCTTTATGCTTTCACTGGTAAAACCCCGTAAGGCGACTTGTGAAGAAAAGCAGATGTACATGCTCCTCTCTGATACAACCATTCCAATGCACGCGTCAATTCCCAAAACATTCGAGAAAAAATCGACCAGCAATTCTTTAACAGCACATTCAACAGCTGAAAAGTACTTAAAACCAATGAAAGGTTATCGGGAGTAGGTAAGAACGTAAGAAAGTGCGCGTTATTTATGTAAAACGCAAAACTCACTATAGTTTCTGATACATCTCGTTATTACTCAGCAAAAAATAGTAAGTTGAAAACAGTAAAAGCAAGTTTTTTGATAAAAATACAATAAGAAAAATAAATTTCATAACGGCCAGTTGCAAAAGGCTTGTTTGTGTGGTTAGCTTTTTATTGATCAAATGTGGCTTGGGTCCGGTACTGAAGTGCGGGTGCAAAGCTTCTCAAAGTCCTCTGTTTACCCACTTAACAGCATCCTTGAGTCATAAATCGAGTAATTTGGACCGATGCTGTGTTAACATTCATCTGATTGCGTGGTCAACAAGCGTTATTGTGGCTCCAACAAGCGTGTTGACATTTTCAAGAGCTTAGCGTGTAAACCGTGAAGTTGCAGCTTGTCATCGTTTGCTTGCACTAGTTAAAACAATCAAATGGTACGACAGATTTTCAAATATTGCGTTGTTTTGGTGGTGGCTATGGGTCAAAAAATGAGCAGGAACACAACCAGAAACTTTACTTTATCCAGCTCCATTGACACCGAGCACTAAATCAGAAGTAATCATGAAACCCTGTACCGCTAAAGACCAATACCAGACTGGCCAGCTTCAATGATTCACTCTTTTACTTCCGCATTTTCAAACTCTCCAGTATCAATATTACGGTTCTGAAGATTACAGCTAGTGGAATCGTTACAGAAAAAGATTTTTAACTGAATCGTTAGTAATCTTGAAGCCTATTTTATGTTTATCACCTAGATTTACATAATTCTAAGCCAAAAACTTTGCTCAACCAACCACAATCAAGTCGAATCTTATAGATGGTAAACGCATCGTCACTGAAAGTCTACCTTGAACGCTCGATAAATCGGTCTATTAACGTTCGATAAATGCAATTCAGTTTTTGGGAAACTGGAATACCCTTTAACCATCATAATTCTCAGGTACACTGTGCCAGGAAGTGGTGACGGCCGCCAGGGCTCCAAATGTGGATCAAATAACATCTTTGACAGGGCAGAATGAGCTCTTCAGTCATGCAACGCAATCAGTCTACGTATGCGGAACCGATAGGCAGGTGGAGAATATTTTTCCTCTCTGGCAGACCCTGCAGCTGAGCCTGGATGCAATGTATTGCCTACAACTTTCCTTTGGGCTCTCTGGGGGATGCGAACTACATTCTACTATCGACTGGGCAACACAATGACCACAGACAATGCCCTGGCTCGTTTTGGAATACTTTCAAAGCGATCAATATCTGTTGTAAAAATTCTGCCACACACACAGTATCGTTTCAAGTCTCACTCATTCATGCGTACCCTTACATCATGTTGATTATATCGAGTAATTAGGACCGAACTTAGAATCTGAGTCGTCCGACGGTTGAAATTTTTGTGATGGAATTAGAATAAATTGCGTGCAGGCCTACTGATTTTAAACTTTGCACTGGTTTTGAAACCTACATCCAAAATCATGAACCTTGATTTTAAGATATATGAAACAGGAAAACAACACCAGCGCTACTTAAAGGCTAGTTTTCGTCATTAATTTGAAATATTTACAAATTTGCATGGAAAGGCCTGCTCTTTAAAATACTGTTACCATCAACAAAGTGGTGAATGCTGTTGCTAGCAACAATATTTAGTCAGACCAAAAATTACTTCAGTAAACTTCCAAGCAGCCGCACCACAGAGATGTTAGCACCCACACTACTGCAACTATTAGCAGCTGAATTTCTAGGAGGCTTAACCTCCTCTCAACCAAGCTCAAGTCCTGTAAGGAACTCTAGCCACAATATCTGCTGTCACCAAAGTTGCTGCTAGGATCATCTTAATACTAATACACCTGTTTCCGTTAAGACATAAAACTCACATTCTTACAAACCCCTGGGCCGAATTTCTTTGAAACGCACAGGTGATGTTAGCGACAGCTCCTGTTATTGCTGATGTGATGACCAACCTCGTTAGAAGCAACCACGGGTGTCGATTACTGTCAAGCAGAAAAGCAAATAGAGCGAAGAGTGTTCTTGTCGCAAGTGCGGAATCGCCGAATAACGTTCTGCGCGTGGGCGTGTGCTTTGTGGCTTGAGAGCAACGAGCACGGACTACACACAACTCATTTTGACTCAGCGAAGCGCGACTTTTTAACAGGCCAGTCTTTTCACGTTATTCTCGATCAGCTGTTCGACGCAGAACCTGATGAAGGCGCAGTGGCACTTTTCTAGCAGTTTCAAGAGCAGCGACGCCGTTGGAGAGTCGAGAACACTTGAAACCTGCGTGTAACCGTGTGCACAAAATCAGAGAACAACGGCAAAAACACAGTTGAATATATGATTGGTCCAACACCTACGTTTACAATAAAGTAGAAAACATCAGCCATCTATGATGACAACGCTATGTGACATCTTGATCACCTATCTGACGATTTTTTAAAAGTGTATGAAAACACTACAGTTAAAAAAGGTGGTCTACTTAACTGGTGGCTCTGTTTTTTTTGATTTTGGTCACCGCAGCACCATCATTATGTTGTTGCAGCCTGAGTTCGTATGGTGGGTTGACTGTGTTGCATACCCCTGGGGCTTGGGCCTAAATATACAAAAAATATGTTCTTTTTGAAGTTCGATTGTTTCCTGTTTTGTCGTCGACTTTATTCTAAGGCGCTTTCTATTCATACAATTTGAAATTGTCATCTTGAGGACTAACAAAGATTTCTTGCATCGTGCTTTATTGTTGTTATTATGAGTCATAAAACTGTACTTTTGCTGCAACAAATAAGCCAATGAACATCACAATGCAAAAAGCGTAAGGCCTAGTGGCATCGCAAAATGTTACCACCAGTCAGAACTTTCTGTTTCGATCACTTCAGAGCTAAAAATTAAATTGATGCTAGAATAAAAAGTACAGCGATTCGAAAATCCTCTAACTGCAGAGAGTTCCTTATTCGAAGCGAACGTTCATAGAAGAGAGCATATGGCAAGTGTTTTTTGGGCTCTGCAAACCTGCAAGGCTGTAATGCACATGGGCTAGCCGGAAGTTTTTACGTCTCATCGGTCATTCGCAAACCAGACCTCACGTACGGAATACAAACGCGAATAGGAGACGGCAATCCGTAATATCGAAAAGTTAGATCCACTATAATTCGCTGTGTTCGCATCGGTGCAGGCGGTCAGAAGCAACATCTCGCATCTCGGTGTTAACGTTGCACGGATTGGTTGGCATACTTGCATTGCTTTTAGGAATAAGATTGTAATAAAGTCCAATAAATTATTACAAATTGTGACCCTGACAACAACTGCATTTTCCAAGAAACAATTTTATGCTTTTTTATGGTCTGCAATATACTATAGCAACACATGCTTCAGGGGAATAAAATTATTTAAAGGCAAAATTTTTGCTCTTTTACTAAATTTTTTACAAAAATTGAACTTTTTTGAACAGTAATAGTTAAAAATTAATGAACTTTATTAGATGCCGTCATCAGCTCTCTGAAGATGTTGCTTGTCCTAAAAATGTAAATGCTTGCCATAAATGTAAAAATTATACAAGTTTATCGTCGACTTTGGTAGAATGTAAACACTTTTTGTTGGAAGAACTTTTGATCTCCGCATACCTTGAATTTTGTAGATTAGCCACGCTTTTGCTGTACTAAAAAATTGTTCATAATTAAGTTCATGTAATGAAGCAAATCACTTTCAGTTTACAGCAAGTGCCAGCATACCAGACCGTTGTCGACACATTGCTAGTCACTTGTCAGTGGCGTACGCAGAAAATTTCCGAGGGGAGGGCCTAAGAGGCCATGCTCCCCCAAAAAAAATTTGAAAATATAGTCATTTTGTGCTTTGAGAGACGTTTTTCTAAACAAAATAGTGCTATTCGCCCAAAATTTAACATTTTGGTATACACTGCCGAATACTGACAGTATACACTGCCGAATACTGTTTATACATTTTTTATTTTTAGGGTCTGAGGGGAGGGGCATGGCACAGTGGCCACCCCCTCCGTACGCTAGTGTCAGTTATAGTTACTGCGTTCTAACCTTTTAGCAAAAACGAATGTTACCTCGAGAAATTTGTATACATCAGAGCTAAATTAATTCCAAGTTTAACTTCTGTTTCCAGAAATGTTTGGAAAATACTAACAATTGGTACTATTGAAAACATCCACCTGGTGCTTGAAGTTGTTTCCATTTTAGTGCGCCTCTGCACTTTACAAGCATATAAATCGAATAATGTTCGCTTGGATACCTGAAAACAGTTTCTTCAAATACCCGCGGAGAAGTTCTATCTAATTGCAACAATGCTTATCTTCATCAGACGTAAAACCATACTCCGTCAAATAATTAAACCTGTGCAGCGTATGGAGTATATCTTGAAATGTTTCTGTAGAGGACACTTGAGTTGATCGATGATGACATAAAAGGCCAAGACCCAGGTAAGGCTTAAGACCTTCGTGACCGAGACTCACTAAAACTGTCTTGACGAAACACCTCTCAAGGCGGAGACCAAGTCTCGGAGCTCAATCGCTGGTAATTTCCATAAAATATTGGGAACATTAAACATTTGAAATCGCTTGTCGAGAGAATAGTTTGTAAGTGAGATTCTCAGTGTTCAAGAAATCTAGATTTTGGATTTTCCTTTCGAAAACGTGATTACTTAGATAAGCCATTTCTTTTGCAGTTGCATCTGCTAATCGGTCTAAGCAACAAACGTTTGACTTAATGACATTATTGAATTTGAACTGATTTAATCTGATTGCATCAAGAAGTTAAAAGAAAAATTAATTTCTTCGTACAGAGCAAAACTCTCCAATTCGTCCTTTGTCATTTTTTTATGTCTTGCACCCTGAAAAAACGACGAAATAAGTCAATCGCTAAAATGGTTTTTAATTACTTCAAGAGCTGAAACCTAATTTGCCTTTGCTTTAGTGTGATACTGTGATGTAAAGCAGTTTTTAAAACACTGCATATGGAAGGGAAGAAAGTGGCTCAGTGCGGTGCATATATTAAAAGGTAGCTCTGCTGCACCACAAAACACAAACGTCATCTGATCATGAGTGAATAACTTCACCATGCGGACAGTGGCGTACCTTGGGTTTCTTGTGCCTGGAGACAGTCAGTTTGGCTCCCCAAGCCAGACCGTTATGGAAGCATAGATGGAAAATGTGATCACAGGAGCATTGAAAGCTGACTCTGACCCTCGTATAGTTGTGTTTCAAGACACGTCTTATAATTGTGACGTCAGGAGTTTGAATCTTGGGAATTATTAACTATTATTCGTAAAACTAAGAATTTTCTCGTTTTGTGTGAAGCTGCTCTTTTGAAATTCGGTCACGAATGAATGTTCAGACTATTGGATTGCGAAGTCCCAAATTGCCGCAATACATTCGAATTATTGCAGCCCACGAAAAAAAATGCAAAAATTTGGCTGCAATTTCCCTGAGAACCAGCAAAAATCTGAAAGAATTTGAATGACATAATTTTTATGGGTGCGAAAATCTTTTGATGACACAGCAGAAAATTTACCAGAGTTACAACTTCTTTTCTAACGCACTGGATTGTCGGAGACTTTTGAAGACCCCGAATGTAGCTTACTTTCTAGTTTGCCTCTCTCAACGGGCCGCTGTGGTATAGGAGCAGGGGGTTTTGACTTGTTAGAAATTTGGGCAAATCTCAAAAAATTGGGCAAAATTTCATAACGTTTGTAGAAAGAAGTTTCAACAGTTTTTAAAATGATATTTATGAATTTGTACTTCTTTGTTATGGAGTGGGTAATAGAAAGCACCTCATGTGTACAATCAACAAAATGTTTCAACAAAATGAAATCAACAAAATGTTTGTAGTAACTTCGTGTTTCAGTGGGTGAGAGTTGATGAGAAATTGACCCACTTGAAAGTTTGGGCAAAAGAAGGTATTTCATTTATGTGCTTTATTAATTGCACCCTGAGGGAATGGAGTATACTGCAGGGCAACTACTTCGTAAATAGAGTCCGTGCCAAGCAAGTGCAGAAAAGCTTTTGTTTTAACTACAGTGTTTGGATGCACAGATTTTGCCATGTAGTTAGTTGCATGGCACATCTATGTGCAGTTGAACAGACAATCTTGTGAGACTCAAGGCATAGTCATCTATAAATAATATGATATATGTCACATATGCCACAAACATGTCTTCATAGAAGGAAGCAGCTTTAAGCCTACCATCAGCTAAATGTGAGGTACGTTACTGACAGCAACAGTTAAAATGTGAATGGAANGCAAAACCTCAGAACTGTGAGGCAGATGCTCAAGAGTACTGAACCAGCTGGCTTCTGGCAATGTTTTTGCACAGCCTAGCTTACTTTTTCTCAGTTGGATTGTAAGAACCAAATTTAAAGTACTAAATTTTCTACTTNCCAGTCTATGGCAACATGGCAGAGGAAAATATAATGCACCAATATCTACAGAATATTTGTAGGGAGAAGATTGGCCGCATAAACGTATTTTCGGGCAAATTTTCCCAAATTTGAGCAAAATATTTTTTGCGCCCCTAAAAAGGCTTGCCGTATTCACTTCTGATTAAAGAGGCATTGACCCACTGAATGATCCAAGGGGTCAGTTTAGGGCAACTGTCTCCCCAAACGTCTGTGGAGCCCCGTTGAATTGCGCCCCTTTGATATAAATGCGCCCCTTTTTGGAGCCTATATCAAAGTACAAATAGATATTTAAAAAATACTCTAAATCAGAGATTCTTCAAGATTTTCAGTCGCGCCCTTTGCCGTTAGTCATTGATACTCGCGCTTCACCTCAAAAACAAACAAACAGAACAACAATTCATTTGCCGTTATCCTGCGTGTTAATGGGAAGAATGCAACAGTTATTTGGGGACTAGGAGCTTAATTCGAGGTTTTGTTGAAGACAACGCACATCGCAAATCGGCTTCGTATTCCAGTTTGTTCCGAAATTTTGTCTTGTATGCTCTGTTTTGACTATGGCGTTTATAGTGAAATGATAATAAATTTACGAATGATAAAACCAATACATTAAATAGGCTACTTTTCAACAATATGTCGCTGGCATACCCGCGCCCCCTTGCAAACCTTTTACGTGCACCAATTTAAGAATCCAGGCTGTTATAAACCACAGGTTCTCAAAGTGGGATCCGTGAACTTCCAGGGGGTGAAAAAATTGGTGTTTTGGGGTCCGCCAAGTGAAAAGAAACTGAACAGCTTGAAAATATGTTTGCAGTAAATCAATAGTACTAAACCTCTCCTTTGGCTATTTCTGTTTTCTCGTATTTGAGTGGTAGTCCAACTTATTTGGATGTTTTAAGCATAGCGTCATTGGTACTATCAAAAGCCATTGTTACATCACTGAAGTTCGTTGTCAATCGTCATTGTTATTTCACAACTTCAAGTCACCAGAACGATAGAAAAACAAGTTAACCATTTCATATTTATAAGCACATGCTTTCAGTAACGTAAGTAGCAATTAATGTGAGCAAAAAGAGCTGGACGGATGAGAACTCCACTTTTAGCTGAACTAAACGAAGCTGATGACGGAGAAGATTTCAAATAAAAGCTCATAAATTTGGGTGCCGATAATGGAGCCAAGATAGAATTCTCTTCACTTTCGCTAAGGCCCGTCGCCAGGATTTAGCAGCAAGAGGAGCCAAAAAGCAAAAAGAGGGGCCAAAAACTAGAAGGGGGGCCAAAATTTTAAAATACAGTATTGGATGTATGCAGCAACCGGGGGGCCAAATGTGAAATTGGGTGGCACCGATTTCAAATGGGGGGGCCGGGCACCGCTGGCCCTCCCGCTGGCGACGACCCTGCTTTCACTATTGTGTTTCTCTCAGTAGAGTACTGTGGTTACGATGGCATTTAAAAAGTCTTCCCTTGCACTGCTGCGTATCAATGCGAGGCTGGTTTATCAAGTTTAGTGAAAATCAAATCAAAATATCGAAACAGAGTGGGTGTGAGACAAGACATTCGACTAGTTTTGTCCAAAATCCTAGAACAGGGGTTCTTAACGTTTTTTGTCTCGTTTACCCTAAAATAAAAAACTAATTTTACTCCCAACAGTGTTTAGTGTGTTAAGGTATGATTTTTCTGGAAAGGGTCCGGGATAGGTTCTCCTGGAAAACGTTGTAAACTTCCACTCAGATATATGAATTTTTGTGCTTGCTGGAACCAGTTTTAGGGTAGGCTTGTAGGCCTACGAAACTTATCAGTCTCTGAAATGAAAGTTAATAAAATGCTCTTACAAGCAAGCATTAAAATCTTTAAGAAGTGGTTCGCTGATGTTGTCGAAATTCAAACACAGCTTCATACGAACCGGCATATCACTGACTGAAGGGGAAAAAATTTTTGAAAGAAGAAATAAACAGCCATGTTTAAATAATAATTATCTTTTATTGAAAATGACAAACAATTCTAATCAGTCAGCCATTTCAATGAGATATTTGTGCTTGTTTTCTACGCACAATATATGAGATTCTGAGAACAGTGGTTGAAAGAGATACTCTCATGGCTAGGCATACCATACGTCCGGTTTTAGCCGGGACAGTCCCGGTTTAAAGGCTTCGTCCTGGCGTCCCGGTCAGTCAACCAAAAAGTCCCGGTTAGGCATTCAGTCAACCAGCACAGCTGTACCTTCACAAGTATTAGCAGGCTGTGATTGGTCTGTTTAGCTAACTTACTGAAGTGTGATGTGTGATCTTGTTTTTTCCTGTTTCGTTGCGTTAGATCAGGGTCTCAAACACGCAGCCGGCATGTGGCCCACGAGGGCGTTTTGTTAGGCCCGCGATGCTTTTTGGTAATTTTCAAATAATTAACATTTACTTTATTTATGTAATAGTTTATTCGCCTGCGTTTAAAAGTGTTCGGCTAGCGAGTGAACAAGTTCCTAACGAACGTACAAACGGCTAGAAATGATTTGCCTATAGCTCATTTCCTTCTGCAAAAGCCATTTATCATATTCTCGTTTTATTGAATCACTCTGAAGATACTGGTGGGCCTATGTAGCTTTTCTTTAACTAACAGTTTCTTCATTAGGCTTCGATTTGAACCTTGTCTAAAAATTACTGTGCTGATTTATAATTATCTGTTTTGCAATTAGCCATGGCGAACGCTCAGATATTGACAACCACTTGGAAACCAAAAAACACAAATCTTTTGTTGAGGCAGCAATGTCGTCATTTCGCGTGATACACTTCTTCAAAGCTGCTCATTCTGATGAGTCTCTGCTCTTAGCAGCGAAAGAAGCTACTTTTGTGTGGCTATCACGCTGCTATTTACGGACAGTCTTTTAATTGCAATGCCCCGATGATTGCTGTTGAACCAGAATTTTGTTTCCCTTACTATTGATGTCTAGAGCAGAAAAGAGCAGGGACGCCGGAGAACGGGGATATTGCCCTCTGCCCTTTCATAGGGGCAGCAAGGGGGGCGGAGTTTTCTTATTACAGAAGTGTCATATCGACTTGAAACATATTTATTGCAGCTATTCGCACACCCAGAAACTTCAGAGAAGTTTTCTATAATTTATCTGTCATTATATTTGAGGTCAACAGTGTTTCTGAACAGAAACGAGCATTATTTGTATCGATTTTTTTGTTTTTTGAAGTTTTCATTGCCCTCAACTCTTTTACTGCCCCCCGGCCCTACCGCTGTTCCGGCGTCACTGGAAAAGAGGGTAAAATTGTTCGTTGTTGTTCGCTACTTTGTACCTGATGCAGGTGTGAAAGTGAAGCTTTTATAATTTAAATCGCTTCAGGTGAACTGTTGCAATACTTAGCGAATATAGCTACATACTCCAAGCAAGATATCAACCACATTTTTGATAAGGCTCGTTGTTCTGAAGCGTCCCGGTTTTCAATCATGAAAATATGGTATGCCTACTCATGGCATCGTTGGAAATCAGCCAAGATCGATGTTTTGTTCTATGGTCATCACTGAGAACCCTGCCTCACTCAGATAAGTGTTTTGAAAAGGTACAAAATTTCAAATGCGCGCTTCGCCAGCGTTGGAAACTCTTCGCCCAATCCACACCAAAATTTGGAAAAATCACAGTTGCAAGATATGAATTTGGAATAAAGCATCGTTTAACATTAGACCAATCAATTCATCCTTATAAAGCCCTTTGAAAAGACGATCCCGTGCCTTGATACAATTTACACGTTGAGATACGTGTTTCAAAATTATTTTCAAGTGTTCTGCAAGGGCTTTACTCGCCAGTGCATGTCGATGCAGAACACGAGGGGTAGAAATGATGCGTGGTGCCCGTTGGCTCACCACAGTTGTAAACCCAGACTTCACTGAGCATAGAAGGGGAGCCGTCTGTGCATAGCAAGCCAACGTGATTCCACGAGTTTATTTTGTTTAAAGAAATTATTCTATTTTCTCCTGATAATTAGTCTCTGCGTCACAAACGACTCATTACAACTGCGGGCTACACATATAAACAATGCTGAACTGTGCTAAGTGTTATGAGGTAGCCTATAGGGATTAGCCTATGCAGGCGCGTAGCCAGATATTTTGATAGGGGAGGGCAAACAACAACCAAGTCTCAACATTGAAATATTTAATGCCCAGTGGTGGGTTTAAGGTTGAGGGGGCCCGAGGCAAGACTAAAAAGGGGGGCCCTATGATGACGGTCATCATACTCAGCTAACCGTGATAATGACTTTTGATTTGCGTAAGATATGGCCACCCAAGGATATGTTCCTGAGACTACGGCAAAACTGAAATAGCAGAAGGAGAAATGCAAAAAGGTGTTCATGATACACAACTTTGAAAACACTGAAAGTT
>JGI24158J21664_10000639_pt1 | contig 33914 bp, 28 predicted proteins | sample Ectturendosymbi3_FD_21664 | JGI IMG/M metagenome (IMG submission 21664)
TTTAGCAACGTCACTGTGACATACTATAGCGCAGCAACTGTAGCTCCCTAATTCGTAGATCCTATTTGAAGAACACTTTGCTAATTCATTTCCAAGCGAATTAGTTGAATACAGAGTACCGTTTTTAATACAACAGTTTATTTACAGCAAATTTTTGGAATAAACTTCAGAAATTACTGCTTTGTTTGCCTGGAGTGCAGGCGAATAATACAATGAATTGTAATACGTCAAATAAAACAATGAAATGTGAGACGCCAAAGCCAACAACCAATTGTGGTATGACACATAAAAGGGAAGTAAATCACACATGTTTCAGGGAGTGATATTTGTTGAAGCATGGTATCATGCAAAGTGAAACCCCACATGCAGTATAGCGTTTGCCATGCCTTTTGCATAATTGGCACCTTTGCTGAGGCCCCTTTGTTTAGGCTGTTGCTGGAATGACGCTCAGCACTCATACTATTCATTTTTGAATGTAGAAATACACACTGTTTTACCTGAAAAATTATTAAGTATTAGTCTAACAGCACAAAAATAACCACAAGAGCTTAACTGTACTGGGCTAACTGCGAAGCAACCACATTGGATTTCAATGTGAACGAGTTTATCTGAGCACTGACTCGTGGTAAACACCACGTATTCTTGCAGGTTGCTCCTCTGCTTATATCTTTATTCTCTGAGTTGTGCGACGCTCTTTCAACAAGAAAAAATGCATCGCAAGTGCTTCAGACCAACCATAAATCGCCTGCGTGATCAATGTGAATTGTAGATGAATGCCTGTGGTGGCACTTTTGAAGTGTGTTTTATGACGTGGGTTTACTCCCTTATGCACACCGCGGACATACGCGTAATGACGCGCATTGTCGCTCCCACGCACGCAATGTGTTAAGCTTCTTCACTGTTTGAGTAAGTTCTTATCCACTGCTACGCTGCAATAGATCTTGAGACAGGTGTTGAGCAACCATTCCATTGTCTTGTCATCCAGAACGATCAGGTCATATGCTCCATGGGAAGGGTGGTGGATTGGACAGTGAATGGTCAAGAATCTTATGTTATGCACTACACTCACAAGCCGCCCCAGAAGGGGTCATACTATAATTGTGTAAGCAGGAATAGAAACATGACACCAGTGTGGAGGCAGCTAAGGCAGACCATTGCTATTTTTCACACTTTAACACCCGGGTGGTTTCAGCAATTTTCGCAAAAAATACGGCAGTTTTCGGTTGCTTTACCAACGCCCTAGCTCCTCCACCAATTGCGCTAGAGAGCTGTTCAACGGCTCAGACGGATTGGCCAGTCTAGTAGATTGCACTCGAAGAAAAATTTTTTTGCATGAAATACATTACCTTTTTGATAATTAGACAGAAAACATGATTTAAAAATTTTGGAAATAACAGTTATTGGTATCGACCCCAAAAAAGCCATTGATCTCTATTGGAGAGCACAACGAGATTCTGCATTTTCATCCCATGGCCCTGTTAACACTTTGAGAGGCAGTCTACGACATATTCGTACTTCGATTTCGGCCTAAAAAACAGCAGTTTTCAGTTGCCTTACCAACGCCCTAGCTCCTCCGCCGATTGCGCTAGAGAGCTGTTCAACAGCTCAAACGGATCAGCCAGTCTAGTAGATTGCACTCGAAAAAAATTTTTTTGGTTGGGGTGTGTGGATTGTTTGTGACTGACGTCATAAGTGAAGTAGTTTTAGGGTCATTTTGGCTCATGTTGCCTGTTATTTTTGTGAAAATCGCCAAAACCAGCCAGACGCCAAAGTGTTAAAAAAGTTCTAGTCCTAATGTTCTTTTGAAACTGTTTGCAGAAAACTGAAGTTTAACTAATTGATTTCTAAGTTTAGCATGTTCGCTGCGCTTCTACCTGTGAGGCAAAGCATATTTTTAGTGTACTTCATTGCATTAAAAATTATCTCTGATCAACCATGACTGAATGTAGGTTGCATTCTTTTTTTTATTCAATATTCACTCCACTGTGACAGATGAGCTTCATGTTGATAGATGGATAGATGTTTGGATTGATAAAGCTGCAGTTTACATGAACACTTCTGGCAATTGTGTGTTTTCAACTTTTCAAGAAAGTTTTGAAAAATCTGTGAGTGATGAAATAATTGTGAGCCACCTATCAAATTGACATTAGTGTGAGACCCACTTTGGGATCTTTCAACCAATATTATTTTGCCGATTTAAGAAGGGTTTGATATTATATTTTATGATGTCATGGATTTTGCACACTCATAGAAATTTCACACTTGATGCCTACGCCCTGAGGTGTCCATGAATGTGACGTAAAGGATGAATAGACTTTGCTCTGATATTTCAAAGGGGTTAATAGGCATTGCAGATGTTTCAATTATTAAGTGATTAAAACCTAGTTTCAATTATTTATTGTAATATTTCTTGAGGGGTCTGTGACTTATTAGGAAATGCTAAGGGTCTGTGACCCACAGATGTTTAAGACATGCTGTTTTGAATTTGAATAAACAACTTATTGTAACATAGTAGTTATGATGGATGGAAAGATTTCAAATGCAGAAGTATGTGGATAAATCATAAGTACAACAGTGTAGTTACTTGCAAGGTCACAATAATTATTTTGAAACTTTAAGGTTATATGGCAGTGTTCACTGCAAAGGCATTGTTGCTTTGTAGTGTGATTTTTCAATGAGTAAAACCTAGCATTTTATTTTATCTCTTCAACTTTAAGCACTTTGTGATAGTGTTACTTGGGGTTTTTACCAAACTTTTGTTTTCATTTATCAAACCAGGATATGTTTTGAAAAGATATGTTATATCACTAATGGTACAGCAAAAAAGTTTCCAAAGATAAATATTTTTACAGTGGCGTGTTTGTATACATTTAAAAAAAAGTATTGGATAAACAGGCAGCTTGTGAGAACTTAATAGCAAACAGCACAATAGAAATATCATGCAAAAACAAAACAACACTGGTGTAGGTTCCTATCAAGATTCCAAACAAATGAAAAAGGCACAAAATAAAAACAAACAAATGAATTATGAAAATAGGCACAACACAAAAATATAGGTACAGAACAAACCCATAAAACAGATCACAAAGACAATGGTCATTCACATGAAAGATGATAGTGGGTAAGCAATGTGAAGAGGTGAGAGATGTACAGGTGAGTGGGTCATGCACATAGCTGGGAGAAATAGTGACAATGGAGATTATGAAGCAGAAGGTCATATAGCAACTATGGATATTGTAAATGGCACCCTGGTTTGGAACCATTGCATTAAATACTTGTAGGGTCAAAATTTCAGATGTATATTTCAGTAAACTTCTAGGCAGGCTCTTGCATGGTGTTCCCAAGGCTAGCAAGTTGTGTCATTAGAGTCAACTTTATTTTCATACCACTCAGCCAAGTTAGGCTTTGGGGGCATGCAGTGACCAATCAATTTCTGGTTTCATCAACTAAAACTGCCAGACCAGACGTCTTAATAAGAGGTTGGTGTTTGGAACACTCCAACAAAATTATATGTGGTTTATTCCTTGTGCCTCACTTGCAGACCACTGATAAAGCCAGACCATAGGTGTACATGTTGAAGTTTTGACAATAGTACAAAGGTGTTGAAACACAGGGCTGTGGAGTTTGGAGCCCAAGCGACTTTGGATGGATGTGTGGAGCTGGAGCCAAAAAATTGAGATGGTGGAGCCAGAGCCTCCCGTTTAACAGACATAATTTGTTGGGCAAGTGAGTTGTTCAAATAAAACAATAGTTTTTAGTTTTTATTGGACCACATCATTCTGGAGGCAGAGCCAAAAACTTTTAGAGGTTGGAGCTGGAGCCCAAGTTTGAATTCCAGCTCAATAGCCCTAGTTAGACCTATCCCATGCTGGACTTGGGAAGGACATTCCATCAAGGTTTGTACTGTACTTATATCAGGTATGAAATCATGGAGTCTGGTGTTGCCTTCCCCTACTCTGTATTCCACATTTGGTCTGCCCAGTGTTGCCACATTGGTGTTTGTGCATTCCTGCACAGCAGGCACAAATGGCTTTCTCGATAGCAGCTGCTGCTGCACCTCAGCAGGTGGTCTGGCAAGTGGCAAGGGCAGAGTGGAGCAGATTTCCAGGTTCCGAAGTTCAACATATAAGAGACAGCATAAACTTCAGCAGGTTGGATGTCTGTCAGGACTGGCAGATCTTTTGATGGTGTAGGGTAGAGGCATTGATTAACCCCTTACAGAGTGCAAAGCCACTAAAATCTATAATGGCTCGGATTTTTCCAATCATAACTTGACAACCAATAGATCTAGAGACCTGTTCAAACCTTCTAAAGAAGCAAAAAGTCTTCAAGCTTTGATTTAAAACAATCTGGGTAGTTTTGGGTTTGAACATTTCAAGGGAGATCAAGGGATTTTTTGGATAACGTCATTGGGCCTGTGAAAAAAGTTCAAGTGGCAATTTACTTGTTTTTTTCTTTTAAGATAAACTAGGACGGTGAATATCCACCTCTTTGGAGCCCTTGATTGGCCATCTAGCGTTAGTGGTTGGCACGAAAAATGATAATTGAATAATTCCTAGTAAATCCTTAAGTGCACCATTTTAAAACCTTTGTGTGCCTAGTGTTTAGATATAAACTTGTTGAGGCGATAATTCGATTGTTCTGTCAGTCCATTTACGTATGCAATGTTTTTGTGCAGTACTAAGATAATTCAAGCATGGCACTGGATTCACAGCAAGTTAATATGGTTCTATAGTTGATTAATATGGTGTTGAATTGTTTCACATCATATAAAAATATCGCGACAACAGTTAAATATACTTTCAGGAATTAATTTTCCAACTGCAGTTTTAAATGCTATTTCACATGTCTGATTTGACTACAAGTTGCAAGCATGTCATCAAGAAAAAAGACCAAGTTTTCAGGAAATATCAGAAACACTAATCTCAACAGGAGCCTTCGTATTAAAGACAGGAAACGCCGTGTTGATGATCAAGTTGTGAGTTTCATTGTTTTCCTTTGTGTATATTATTGCTTTTCCCTTGCTACAATTTTTCCCATAGTATTGAAAATGTAAGCCATGTGGTCAATCACCAATCATGGGGATATCTTTGCCTGCAATGCAAAATTAGCACAAATAAAGCAAGCGCCATTGGTTCAGGTCTATTTGGCCAACTACTGTACTTGGTTCAACATCGAAATAATGCAAATACAGCCAAAAGCCGTATTCTCTGAGCTACTGCACACAATCACAATTTTTATAAAACAACTGGTGCTCCCTCTACCCCAGGGGTCACCAACGTGGTGCCCGCTGGCACCAGGTCGCCCGCAAGGAACATGTAGGTCGCCCGCGGGCCTGTTCTAAAAATAACAATAGCATGATAAATGTCTTCACATTAACGAATATCAATACTAAAATAATTGAAGGTAAATAGAACAAATTTTTTATTTCAGAAGTGTGTATCAAACTATAGTAGCCCTTCGCATTAATCGGTACACAAGAAGTAGCTCGCGGTTTCAAAAACGTTGGTGACCCCAGCTCTACCCCATCCGTTGCTGGAAAAAATTGATTATTCTTTGTCAGCTCATGCTAAGTGAAAACTTAAAATTTAGCGATTGAGCAAAAAAAGCTTAAGAACGCTAAAAGGATGACGGCGATTTGCTAACCAAAATAAATGTGTTCTTAAGTTGTATTGATACGCCCTTATTACGATTCTTGTGCTACGAAGTTCGCAAAATTTGCTTGAGATATTGACATTATCTCGACGCGTTTGTCTTTGAGAACAAGCAATGCTGTGAATTTTCAGGCACTGCGCATTTTTCCTTTTGTTTGCGTTTGTTTTCGCACGGTATGCCAATCATCAACATGTATCGAGGACAGATGAAGGAAGCACTTTTTCAACTTTTCTTTGCATTACTATGATACACCAAGTTTGCAATGTGCTGCGGCATCGTCCCTTCAGGGTTCACAGTTGGATATTGCACCACACGTCTGACAGACACTAGCAAGCTTCGCAGGTTGCCTGTCAGCAGCACGTTTCCACAGGCGGCAGTTTGCCAGTCATGTCAGGAAAGACTGCGTCGTATCATGGAGAATTTAGTTCATCACATTGCAAACGTAAAACTCCGAATCGATGAAAATTTTTTTTCGGATAGCTCTACACAGCAATGTTTCTCGTAACAATCACGCTCACACTTAAAATTGACAACGGTATGCGGTTGCAATGCTTCGACTGCATCAGCAATTCCGTGCGTCGATTGCTTCGACCAACGACGGTCACATCGAAATCTGTGTTTGGCTGGAGATGAAAATTTACAAAAGGTTTGCTTTCAAGATTGACTAGAATGAAAAGCGCAACAGGCTAGATCAGCGGCCAGAGGAAGACCACTGCTTGCAAAGCTAAGATTAAATCTAAGACACTTCTGCAATGTTTTATTGAACTGCGATTACTTGTTTTTAAAAGGGGTTAAGTGTTTCACGTTTTCGTATGATAATAATCTGCACTTACGCATCACTATGCAACAAGTGCGTCTCTGCACGAAAATTATCCTTTAGATTTTGTTCTATCGAAGACCTCTACGTTTCATACATGGAATGCTTTACATTCTCTATTTTGTCCTATTTGACAAGGCAGTCTTAAAGTTGCAGTCAGAAAGGTTTTTAAATTATGTAATCACGTAACGAGATACTACGTCGAAATTACAGACTTCAGCAGCGCACCACTACATGTTTCGATGTCTTAGAACAGAAGTATCGTTGTGTAACAATGAAGTTGTCTCATGTTACGACAGTATCACAGTTGCAGCTGCGGTTTAGGTTTGCACTGCAAGTTGTTGTATTGTCGTGCAAAACGTAGTGTTTGCAAAGTTGCATTTCTGGCATGATGTAGTGTTGAAGTTATTTGATGCAACGCTCCTCTTGCATACAGTACATGTTTACATGGTGTACTTTTGTTACTTTCAATTAAGAACCAGCTAAGTCATTCTTTGCTGTAGACTTGGGTTGGCACGGATATTGCATGATTTAAGAGGAAATCAAGCCGCTTTGGCGCTGGCAGGTCTCAATGTGGAATCTTGAAATGATACTTGCGAAAAGTTTCCCGTGATCGCGGGAAATTTTTTGCCGTGGTTGATGCAATGACCAGTTGCAATCCAAATGGCTTCAAGCACAGACGAAATTCCTACTGTCGGTGAGATGTACTCCGAGTAACATCATGCCACTAGTTCTTAATGTCTCCTGCGTTTGTAATGAAAATCTATCAGTTAACTTCCTCGATCGGCTTCACCTTCCAGTACCTTGCAAACTTATATGGCGTCTCAAACATGCTGATTTGTGTTCAAAGTTCCTGCGCAGAGTGTAGCTAGCAATCTGAAAAGCAAACAGGTTGTGCTTTTGAAAGCAGATCGTTTCTGCTGAGCTACAATTGTTGAAAGTTTAATTAAATTGGGCCGTGTGGTGGCAGACAATCAATTACTTGATAGGATATTAGTCTGTTGCGACAGTTGTGCAGATTATATGGTCTTTGACACAGTCTCTAACACTGGTGTAAGCAAACAAGACAAACGTCATACGAGGTGTGCTACCTACTAAGAGTGTTGTCGTTCACTTATGACTTCAAATTCAGTTTCTGGCGAGCATCTTGAAATTTGAGCAAACTGCTCCAGGTTCTTGTGAATAAGACCCAAGGAATCTTCCATCTTTTTTAGGGGCGTATATATTCAGTAGTAATTAAAGCTTAGAATAATCTGCTCGAATGTGTAATACGCCTCAAGATGCGAAGAGTCCTGGCATTAACAGTTTAACGTGCGATTAACATCTTTTACCACAATTAACTGTGACTTCTTGCATATTTTTACGACTTTAACTGTTAGGGCTTCGCCGAGAAAGCAATGTACAAATTGTGTTTGGTGCACCTGCGCAGTAGTATTGAATAGGGCGTCGTTCATTTGCTTGTATAGTAAATGTCAAAATATTTGAAGAAATGAACAGACGCCGTTCATTTCGTTTGCAAAAACCGTGGCGAATTTTCTTAAGCCGTGACAGCTGCATATAGTGAGTTTATGGCGCATTGATTTCGGGATTTTTTAAATAATGGGATTTTTAAAATAATGGAGTAGTGCTGTACCACCGCCACCTTTTATTTTTATAACGTTGTCAATATTATTACCACTCCGCGCCGACGAAACTTCCACGAAATGAATATTGATTAAAAGATTTACATTGCTGCACTTCTGCTAGTTTTTTCCTTGGTAAAAAAAAAGTTTTAAAGCGATTGTCGGTTTCGCGTTTTTTAGCGCTGTATTTTTCATTGACCTGTCACTTCACTAACACTTCTGCTTTATCTGCTGTCGTTCCATAGCGGTTCTGTCGCAGTAAGGTCTGTCTCAGTGGTATGATCAAATGGGTTGGTCTTGCTGACTTATACAAACTTTTTTGGTAATCGCGATATCTTTCTGTAGCTTTGGAATAAAAAATAAGTAATCTGAAACGCCAACGCTGCTCGTCCGTGTCATATATGCTCAAGTCTGACATCTGTTGGTAGATCATGAACATACTTTCTCCGGTGTGTGGTGCTGAAGGTTTTCTTGTCCCGTTTCCACAACATTCGAAGCACCTATGATTGTTTGTTCAAAAGGGTTTTTATTTTAACCATGTGTATTTTGATTAAGATAAGTTGGCTTCGGGTTTTTATGAGTCAGCGTGGAGCGAAGAGTTCAAATAACCGAGTTACTGGTTTGAAGAGTATGTTTTTCATGAGACGGCGAATATAACGGATTCTCACACTCGAAATTTGTTTGCCTTTCGCTCAGTTTCAAATGTTTCGTTTCGGTAGCCCGAAGATTTGGAGAAAATGCAAACTTATCACCAAGTTTATAACATTTATGTTAGTTGCCATTGCTGCTGTGCCTCGAGCTTAGTTGCGCAAGACAGCAATAATTTTTCACTCTGAGCTTTTCTTTCAGAAAGCTTAAACTGCGGGGCTTTTATTACCTTTTATAAGAAGTCAGCGCCTTAGCTGGAAGTTGGCAACAACTGGATTTCTAACTAACTGCCCCAATCATTTGACGTTTTTTCCCATTGTTTGTCCATTGCGTCGGAATGGTCTGATAGACGGACAGGCATTTATTCGTCGATGTTCACCACGTATTGATGCGATTTTTACGTTGCTGCCAAAATTACTGTGCAGTCCTTGTCAAGAATAAAAGTAACCTGCAAATTATTTGTCAAGTGGGAAGGTATGGGGCAATGGACAAGCAGAACTTTCCGCAATCACTTGTTAGTCATCGGTCACGCGAAACACTTGTCCTATCGTCAATAAACGCATTTGGATGGAAGCGCAAGATTGGCTGGCGAGACTCGACGCCGCCATTCCAATTTCGACCGCTTTGTGTCTTTACCGAAAGGGCGAGGATTTTCTGCAGTTCTCACAGGAAAGACCAGATACTCATTGGCTGTACTGCAGCAGAGTTTTACGCATGTGATTGATCTGGCGAAAATGCAGGAATCGTTCTGAAAATGTGAGAAAANAAGCAAATGATTTAACCAACCACATTCANTTGGNCACCAGCTTGCATTACATATCGTGTTCAATATTAATTTCCCCAAAGAAGTCATTTTTAGAATGAAAAGCATTAAGTACCACGGTTAGAGTGCCAAACATAAGTCCTTACAATACATTTTGCAAAATTTCTTTTTTCGTCAACTGAGACAAGTAGTGACTGCTGCATAAACGATGTTTTGTTTTGGTGCCGTTTATGCGCTATGAGCATTATGCAAGTCCTTGTTTTGCTCAGAAATCTTGTGCTGCTTCGTTCGCAGTGTTGCGTGCATGTGATCTTCTCAGTGCCTCGAACATGTGCCAGGGGACGTTTGTCCATTGCCTTTGTCAAAATTCCGGAAGTAATCCTGCCTAGTGGCGTCATCAACGCACTGATAAAGCAGGGACCCGTTCACTCTGGTTTTTCCGTTGGCAATCGACCGAGTGCAACTTGATGACGTACATGCAAAGAAAAAAGTAGCCGCAACAGGACTGTGCCTCAGTGCTGATAGTTCAAAATGTGTGAGAGGCGGGGGGCGTATCAGTAAAAACTATCGCTTGGGATGTCGGCCGAGCCTGGATTGCTGCAATATTTTCGGACTTGTGTTTTTTATTGCAAAACAAAGAGCAGATGTTGAGAAAGATGTTTAAAACTGCTAAGGAAAGCAATTAACAATGCTTGCAATTGTCGACTTATTGTAGCAAGTGTGTTGGCTGTCTTGTCCATGATGGGTGCCGTCTAGTTAAAAGTAGTAAGACAACGAAAGCCACTCAGGAAGTATGCCTTTGTTTTTTCAGAAATCTTATAAGATTGTCCGCGTAGTAGATTTCATAGAAGGGCCTGCACTGATATTAGGGAGTCGTTATGCCGCTTTGCTTTCTACTGAATAACAAGAGAAAAAATTGATCTTTTCAACCACGAAACTTAAGTAATAATAGCAAGTTTTTTCTGTTTCTCATAAAAGTTTTTTTCCAGAGAAAAGGGACGGTATCTCTCAAAAGTAATAATTTTTTTGACGGTGGGTCATATTCTCAGATGTGCCGTTGTCGTTGCATATACTTGTATTTTTTTCGTAATTATCTGCTTGGAAGTTCATTAAATCCCGCTGAATGTTTTGACTTCACAGGGAGAGTCATAGGTAAATAATCTGTGTTTCAAGAAAATACATTTGTCAAAAAAGGGTTTCTTGACTAAAAGTTTATACCCCTTTAAGGTGTTTGGTGGCACGTCAGGTGGAAATTCACACACTAACCGCTGATTTCTTTAACTTGGCTTGAAGCGTTGGGCCAATAAATTGACAAAACTCTTAATTTGCCAGCCACTTAAAGCAAAATCAGCTCGCTTAATGGGTAATTTTTCTAGTTTTTGCTCAACATTGGCACATTCAAGGCCGACTTAAGACGAAATTGAGCCTATTACTGTAGTGCATAAATGGCCTTATTTCTGTTGTGTATAAAAGGCCTATATTTTTCTGTAAAATCAATTAAATATAATATCGTTTGTTTTTATCTGAACCTATTTCAGGAATAGGCTTAATGCTGCAGCATCACTAGCACCCACCTTAATCCGGCTCTGGCTGCGTTTTTTTTTCATACCCTAACTCAAAAATGACCAAAAAAATCATCAACTTGACCAGTTGTCTCCAACCACTTCGCCTCTCAGCTACCAATTCATCCCATCGGATCCTTGCGGACCTAGCACCAAGCAAATTACAAACTGACAGCTTCCTTAGCTTTCTAAAAGTGAGCTTTTTGAAAGGTTTCAACACATTTTACAACTTCTCCAAAGTGGAATTTTTAGGTTTCAAAACTTCGTGTATTTTGAGACCAAACGACACCCTGATTAGGAACCATGCTCTGGAATCAGTGATTTTTAACCTTTCCAACCCCGAGACCCCTATTTCTAAAGATATTCGCCGCTAGGGGACCCTAGTCAGCGCAACGTGCCTGGTGAAAAGCAAACATTATAGAGTAAGGTGGATAAGCGGTTTAGTTTGGCATTCCTTCCGGGGAGCGGGGACCCCCAGATTTTTCACTAGAGACCCCCTTAACCATTGCCCTAAATAATGTATCAAAGCGCATCGTGCGATATGCATTGATCATCGGTTGTTATCCGCGCAAACCCGCGTTTTCGCCGTCGGATATACAGCGCCGGTTTTATTAAAAACCGTGAAGTCACTTTGTTACAAAGCTGTACCAGCCAGATAAAATGCTGGTTTTAAAACCTATTGGTCGAGTGTTGCGCAACCCATGAATCCAAGACGACAAAGCTGCCAACGCTTTTTTAGTGTGCAACGTAATTTATTAAGTACATCTATCAGCAAAGGTTGTGTAATGACAAAAGATCCTTGTGATTTTCACGCTCAGCACCAGCACGCAAATGCTTTCGAGTAGATAGCGCAAATAAGCAAATCACCAACCACATCGTCAAGAAACAGTGTGATGCGTAAGCGCCAACAAACGGTACAACGGTTAGTGAGTGGCTGAAGGCAACCATGTTTAAAGTTTGCTTCAAAGCACAGGTCAATTCTCGCCGGTAAAGTAATCGCATGGACAATACCAAAAACCGTTTTAAACAATATTTGCATCTTAATAGCAAACTTGTGTTTTATTAGTAACGAAAATTTCTTGCGCTGATTGGCAAAATTTCGTGCTTACGCTTCAGGTAATCATTTATTTTAACAGATGTGTCCATCCTACCTCATATTTCTACATTAAATTCTCTACGCATTACTTGGCCCAGCCAGCAGCAGCAGATGGCACCAGATCCAATGAACAGATAATTCCGCACATTCGAGAAGTGCGTGAGGCCTCGCGAGGTAGAAATGCAACCGTGCATGCATACTTGACATGTTCAAATGAAGTGTTCTGCTTACTGACTCAGACCCCATTTTCACCGAGCTCTTTTTTGGCTGAATGTGCAGTAATGGTGTGGTAATTCCGACGACGCTTTCGTGATTTTGAAGAGAACATTTCGCGATAATGATTAAAAAGTCGCTTTTTTCCGCCGTACATTTTCAGTTTGGTGCTGGCCATGCAGTTGCTTGCGTCCTTGCCTGTAGCGACTGACAGCTCAAAAGTGTGGGAGGGGATTTAATGCTGGTATGAGATACGAATTGAATTGCTGTCAAATGTGAGAGCTGTAACTACGTCACGCGAATATTTTTTGCCGAAGAACACGTCCAATTCAGCACTTACTTCGACTTTTCCTATTTCTGCTTTATAAAATGTTTTAAGTTTTGCGCGTAAACGGGCAAATGTGCGATCTTTTATGGAAAAAGCTAACTGAAGGCAATATTGGTAATCAAGACTTACTACGTCTGTAAATGCAATCATTCTGAACGAAGGACAATCATCGACCAAAATTCTGCTTCCAAACAAGATTTAGCCTGATTTCTAGGTCGCCCCGGGTAGAGTAAACCCTGCACTCATGTTGTGTTGCTTAATCTCAAGCCGCCGCCATCTGCGCTACCAGCGTTGACCAAATGTCTGTTGTAACGGCTGTGCTTACGGCAGGATTACTGTGAACTTCGTCACCGACCACGACTTCATCGTCAAGACAACTACAATGAGATTGCAATATATGTAAGCGTTGCTTCGCGTGCGCACTGAGTGTCTGAAGCATCGTACAATGTGCAAAAACGTTACGATACACATTCTGTCATTGGGTTGATATGCGTTGTTTGCTAAAAAACAATACTTTCGGTACATACTTGTCATTCCCAGCCTTCTTCCGACCAAGATTTGAATATGCCAATCGCCAACTGCTCCTTGCTGGCTCATTAGTCTTTGTCGCACATCTGGCGGGTGGTTATTTTGTGTATCAAAGCTAATCAAGTCACTGCTACAGCAGTAAGCATTGAACATGATATTTAGTTCATGCATTTAGTAGCCAGTCGTCTGTCGTTTAGTCCCTTATTCAAAATTTTGGTGCTGTGTTGTTGAGAGCGAATCAATTAAATATGACATTGGTAACACGCACTCACGAAGGAGTCGTCCAGGGCGGATTGTGTCGGTGAAGTGCGCCCGACTAAGCGCCCTTTTTCATTTGAGCGGCAAACGGCTTCGCTAATAAGTAATGCGCCAAGGCAACACGCCTGTTCCTCAGGGGATAGCGGATATCAGCCATTTGGCGAAGGTTCATCTCCGCATTTGCAGGAAGCGTAAATTCAGCACCGCTTCGCAATAGTAAGCAGTTATGAAGTGAAACTGGAAGTTGAAAGAAAGGCGAAAGTAAAAACACGTGAGATTTGTGTTGGTTACAGTAAATCAGTTCATTGACAATTTATTTCACTTACATGTTGAGATTTGTGTGTATTGACTTCGAGCACTCGGAGCGTTTTACATTTTTAACTGTTTTGCAACGATTACTAAGGTAACAAACATGAAACAAATGAAGTGGATACTGGTGGAACTACGGTTGAGCAAAATAAATCCACATGAGCGTCGTGTGCCAAAGCGAAGAGCTGCGTGCTTGCGGTATCGTGGTGACTCGTGATGTTTACGTGGATTCTGAAGCAGGACGAGACGTTCTGCTTGTTTCAACGTGTTTATTTACGCTAAAGCGGGGATGGTTGAAATCTAATGGGGGTGCGACCTGTGGCCAACTGCTCAATGCAGTCAGTGGTCGGCTCAGGACTGGCTGGCTAGCAAATACGCTGCGCAAACAGATTTTTATTTTCTCTTCTGTCTCACCCTGCAATCACTGTTGTCCGGGCAGCGCATATTAAAAAATGCTTGCCTTCGATTTCAACAGTTACATGGATTTCTTATTGTTTTGCTGTTGTCAGATTGTACAATGGCGTTAAAGACGATATTGAACAGTCAGGATATTCAGGTAATGTGCTGCTTTCAGAAAATTGTGACAGGTGATAAATCACAAATGTTGCATGCAGAACATGTGGGAAACTTCTGGCGGGTAGTTCCTAATCGAAAATGCGATTCTAGCTTAATTTGGATGCGTCGTTTTAGTGTCCCGTTCAGGCCTATCTACATGACTTGGCCTAATGTCCGTTTTGCTTGAAGTTTTTACCCTGGCTTTGCCCAGAACCCTGAAACAACATACTACCGCAGGAAAGTGTTGCTACATTCACGCAAGAAACATCCGAAATTTTTCATACACATTGATAATTGTTTACACAAGTGTACCGGAACGAAATGTGTCGTAAGCAATACTTTAATGTTATCATTGCATAACGTATTGAAAACTAAAATTTCAAACTAGGTTTCAGAATTGAACCGTGCGTTATGAGATTTCTCGAAGCACGTTTTATTTGTTCGGTTCTTGTGTCCGATGTTTTAGCGAACCCTTACCAGACTCTTGTCATGCGCCCGCTGTTCAGCTTGATCCGTGGCGGGCGTCTGTTGGACCTAATTCCTGAATACAAACATGTAGTGTAGATCTTAAATAAGAAAATGACCCTGACCACTCTGACTGTTTTTTCTTTCTCTGTCTGGTGTGGCTAAATTTTAAAAGCATGTTTGAGGAATTAGTTCAGGCGTTTCTGTTATTCGTTAACCCTATGCTCATGCAAATGCATGATGACATCTTCGCTTAGCACGAAAACTACAACCAAATATCGCGTTTTCTGGTTCATTTAACCCGTACGCACATGCGAGGATAGGTTTGCGCTCATTGAGTTTCCGGCCTGGTTGCCGCATACTTGTTATGCAAAAGGTTACCTCACTGGTAATTTGGAATCTGTCATCTGCATATTACCTACCGAGCAACCACGCAGTTAAACATACCTGTATTTAGCAAATATNAAAGCAACCAAAGGTTTTTCGGAGGTATCACAAAGTTATTTTAGGCCCACTTCTTTGCGTGATTATTCCGCTGAGCGTTTCACAGAAAGTAATTAAAATATGCATGGAGTGAAATAATTTGCGCGTTTCTCTTTTGTTAAAGCATTTGACAGATTTTCTAAAGGGTATCCTAAAAGAAGTAAAAACAAATGCACTTCCGTAACCTCCCATGACCTTCAAAATTGGAAGCAAAATGGGTCCTTAAGACCTTTGGGTATATAATTGAGAACAATTGTCGATTTCTACCCCTGTTAACGGCGGCAAATCGTTGAACGATTTGAATGACGCGCTGTAGCAGATTTTTCTAACTGGTTTGTTCGAAGCGTAAGTTATGTTTCAAATATTATTTCAGCTTCATGGTAATAATCGCACCATAAGCAATGGGAGGTAGTTGTCTTTGTTTCACCTAGGAGGAGTCTTGTTTTATTTCCGTGCGTTTTCAACGTCCTCAAATGCGTGCGACCGCCACAGTTCATGAAAAGTTTCGAAAGCTAATTTTTCTCTGCGATGNCTGGATGACAATCGTGAAGTAGTTTTTTCAACCTTCCTNTGATTGAGCTGCACTCATCGCACACGTCATCCGTACTAAGAAAAAGGTTACCAGCCGCATTTGCCGAGGTAGTTGGAGATTCCGAAACTTTTTTTAAAGTCTACAATCGTATTATCATATATCGCTGTTACTTCTGAAGATGGCCGAGTGTTGTGGTGCGCCTACTTCGTTCAACGTGTTACCATATCATTTGAAGAGTATATGTAGCAGCAGTGTTGTATCACTCACCGTTTAAGATCGTGGATATTCAAGTGACCAGCGAATTATTTTGATTTTTTCAAAATTCTTGGGATAAAATTTAGGCAACATTAACAACAACTTAGTTGCGCTAAAAATTTTCAATCAAGGTTTGAACCGATCGTATTGACTGCAAGTTGGAATTACGTTCTGAGTAACAGTTAAAGATTAGTACGATGAGTAGTAGGTGTGCGAAGTACAAAAATAGCTTTCAAACCGCTGTTAGCAAAGCAAGTGTGAAACGACGTGTCTGTCTATGAGCATGAGATATCAGCGTCAGACTACTCAAACCGCTGTGTTCCTGTCCTTAAACTTGTCAGGTGTGATTAGCTGGCACAAAGGTGTGGCATGTCATTAAACTCGTGGACGAGACTTTCCGGTATATGTTACATCATTGTCAAAATATACCGCATGCAGTGATGCTTCTTTATTTTTGCAACAGCTGGTTTGATACTTCGTATGTTTTACCTGATTATTCTACTGAGTGGGCAGAAGCAAGGTGCGCTGTGATGCTGTTCTCAATCGTATAGTTTAATGCTTGTTTACTCACAACAGTTTTTATGCCAGACTTGCTTTGTTGTATAACACGTTTTCGAAATTGAAGATAGAATTTGCTGAGTGGATATCATTGCCGTGCGTGCTTATCCGGTCGTCGGATACTGAAGAATGACCATTGAAAACCCATTATCTCGCCTGATGGAGCTGTCTTCGGAACCGGAACCGTCTGTTGCGGAAGTTCTAAGTGATTTAAATCTATTCTACATACGACAGATTGGTGCCAGTCTACGTAAGGTATCACATTATGCACCGTCGGCGAGTGTTTTTTTGACATCTCGGTTTTTGTTTAGCAAATTTTGGAACACACTTGATGGGCTGATGACCAAAATGGTCGAGTTAGGTGCAAAGCGGCTTGCTTTGAAAGCAAGATGCAAATGTTGTTGCCATCGATGCGCCGATACGTTTGACCCATATTTCACTGCGTGAGCAGAATTGCCAGCAACGCAAGTGTTTACTCTGGTGTCCTGTTACTGAGTAAATGGTTTTATTTCACTGGCTGAATCCATTTTGCGTTTTAAGTGCGTGATCAGTTATTGTGGGAGAGGTTTTTTCTTGGCTCTGGATCACTTCTTTACCAGGTTGGTTTCCGTGTCTTGAACGTTGATTCCTGTCCAGCGCTTGTGATATTCGTAGAGGGGGGGTTCCGACGTCATGTCGTGTAACCATAAGTGTAAGCGAACTCAGAAATTTAAATGATGGAAGCAGTAACGAAATATCAAGATTTTTAACTGATCTACCACGCTTTCACTCGACTGTTTTAGTAGCAGGTGGAACTTAAAACAAAACAGTATAACAAGTCCCACGCGTAGATTAGGGAGCTGGGTCGGTGAACCTGTTGAGATTGCTCACTATTGTAGTTAACCTTATCTTGAACAATGTACTCGTGTTCAGGCACAATGTATTTTACTATATTTTTCTGACACCTCATTGTTTACGCGAGAGTTTCGCATAAACGTGAAATCGACTACCTAAGAAACCATATATAGAACGACATCGTTTGTTTCAGTGTCTTCAGTAAGTTATAATTCCGCTTACGTTGTGTTACGGTCGTTCAGTATGGAGGCCCTCCTGTGTTGTAAGTGGTTACAATTTCTTGTCACCGCGTTAAATCGATGTGAAAAAAAGTGTTAGTGTCAATAACGTAAACTTAACTCATTCCTATGCGAATTGCTGCATTCTGCAATGTTGATTAGAAATCTGTTGGACGTGTAGGCCTAAAAATCGGTGTAGTTGGAAGGTTCATGCGGGATTCAATGCGTTAAACTCGAAAAACTATGTTTTTCAATTACTCTTGAGATTTGTTGTGGTCTTAACGTCATTATCGTGTGATTTTCAACCGGTTTTCCTTGGAAGATTGATTGTCAGCTGTTTCGCGAAAAGATCCTTATGAAGTTGATTATTATCCACTGTCACCGTTTAAATCTTCCATTGTTACGATATTAAGACAAAGGTTGAAAGCACTTGTTCAAATTTGCCACAAATGGTCAAATCTGATAAAGTTAAGTGTTTGTGCAGCCACGCTGGAATCGCTGATGCTCTGAAATGCAGCAGTGTTGTGCAGTCATGACTGCAAATGGTTACATGTCGTAACGTTGACACATAGCTGCGTCGAAAAAATGTTGTTTTTGTAGCTGTATGTACGCGTGTGATGTTCAAAATCGTCGATTTTTTGCCCTGAGGAGTTCAATAACGTTTACGGTCAGGGCACTTCTGAAAACCGATTCCACTAGAGACGTCGAACGTATTAAGTGCCAGGCATTTACCGATTCGTACATTTCATACATGTTTTTCGTGAATGACGATGAAAGTTGTTTGTTTTGTTCGAGTTGATTGTTGTACTGACATAGGTCCACGTCATCTATATCAAACGTCACTCCCAAGCACAGCTGTTGCGCAACAGCAGCTTGTTGAACGCTCAACCGTGTTTGAGAAAAAGCGGATTCCAAGTTTGTAATGTCGAGGTTTTCCCTAATAAGGAGTCAATTTGCAGCACGACTGTTTCCTTCCGCTTGACACTTTTGCGTGGTACCCTGTCACTCTGACCACTGTTGCCTTACGGCAGACGATTATTGCGGCAAGCTGTGCGAACCCGACTCTCTCATCCACGCAATCAGGAAACAATAACAAGTCGTTGCGATCGGCTGCACGTTGCCGCTTCGCTGGAAATTAAACGAAAATCACAAGCGTCGACCAGGCGTCGCTTTACGTGTCATGTCCTGCCAGACTGCGTCCTCCTGAACTGACCTGCGAATGACGAAAAATGCACTTCTCACAAACCCAGTCACGTGCTGCTTGTACACCACTTGAAAATAATATTGATGCTATCGTTGGATGCGCTTTCCGTTAAGCGGCAGCTTCGTTTTATCTTGTTGGCAGTTCTTTCTCGCTCACGTTGAAGTTGAACGCACAAGTTTATTTTCTATTGTTGCTCTGTATCAGTTTGTCCCGCTTTAATTCACAATAAGTTCGTATGTGCTTTCTTCCTCAAACTGTTCAAACCAACACCACGGGTAGCATTCGCAATCAAACAAAAGTTTTCAGAGATAGGAATTAGGAGACCAGGCAGATATACCGGTAGAACCTGTTGGGAGAAATGAAGGTATACTTGTACAGCCCTGTAGGCGGTGTTTTCTCTTGATTCTTCCGTACACGATTTGCACCTTGGCAAGAGCTGCATCAGTCTTAAACAATGCCATATACTTTTTTCAACGTCATTTGATTAAGCTGAGGCTGTCTATTCAGTTTGAGAAACATGTTTTCTCTGACATTTGAACTGGCTGATGTGTAACAGAAAATAAACTTTTCCATTATGCGCTTAGTTATTGCGGAACAGTGGTTCACGTTAAAAACGAAAATGATCGACAGTAATTACAGGTATGATGAACAGTCGACGATCTGCGAATATTGCACATAGATTTTCTGCAAAAAAAACATACACTCGGAAGTTATCCAGTAGTAATATTGGAAAAAGCAATGCACATCAACAGATTTAAATTAAATCACGTTGTACTTTTCAAAAATAACGTATGTTTGTCAGCAAAATTTATTGAATTGAGTGCGGAATAGAGTGAATTAGTCATGGGACGGCCGGAAATTTTTCAATTTTGCAAAAATAGCAGCTTTGGGAGAACTTCGCTAATACTATAAAAAGATAAGCACAGTTCAAAAGATAAAAAGGCCCTGAAAGGGTACACGGTTTTTCGTTCAAACTTTAAGGCCTAAAACGAAATTAAACCGTTAAACGAAAATAAATATAATTGATACCCCAGAAGCCAATGAGTATTTTGTAAAAAAAAACATTAGCACATGCCGGTCATGGACCCTGGTACTGTAGACGTTGAAGATCAGCGTCCGTCTTGAGAAAAAAAGGTGACTCATTTGACTGCCAACTGGCGGGTTATATATAAAACATTTGGATCTACTCTGCTCTAAGCTTTTTCGCTCTCCCCCATTATGCGAGAAACTTACGTACGTGTGTGTCGGTTTCACACAGTTCAGTTTCTTCGTCCGATTCGGTAATGCGTTAGACTTCATTGTGTAACATTACCATCCCTTGTTTTTGCTGTTGTTGCAGCACGTCGGGTTGCAAGATCGCTTGGAACGTGAGATTAAAATTCGTGATGGCGCCAGTCGATTGTTGGCCGCCTGTACCCACGAGAATCAGTTATTGGAGGCAGCCAAGACTCTTCATACTTCAAATGCCCGTACATTTGCATACATGGCCGAGCTGCAAAAGTTAAAAGCTGCCGAAGTAATGGATACTCTCATGGACGAGCCAGGGTAACGGCACTGCTTCTTTAAGACGATTCTTTTGCTTGTATAGTAAATGTTATTTTTGGTAACTACACTGTCGAAGAAAACATTCTAAAGAAGTAAAGAACAGTGACTCAAATCTGTTGTAGGAAGCAGATCTTTTTCCAAAACTTTTGAAAAGTTCTATAGTCCCGTGTTCGTGTAATAAATTCATACCACACTAAAAAGGTTTCAAATTGAATAAGATGTATTTTTGAGAGATGAATCTGCAAATTCCTAAGCATTTGATGTTGCAATCAGCGCGTCACGGCCTTTTCTTTTTGCTTTGATTTCTGGCAAGAGTTAGCGAAAAAATTGCTTGATAGTTTTAAATTTTGCTATTTTCGTCGTAAAAAACAGTCAACTACGAGAAATGCGGAGGCCGCATAAAAATGTGATTTATGTTGGACTGGCGTTTACGTAGTTAGTTGTTCGTTTCATCAGCAATATTCTTATTCAGAAATAAAACTTAAAAAAAGTAATAACCACCTGTGTCATAAATTTAGTTGAGCCGTTCAACTCTGACGCGTGTGTTTTGAATATACTCACTTTGCATGATGTCCTTCATCAGTTCAGGTTTTACTACAGGAAATAAATATGGAACCGCTTTTTGTCATATCGAGCATGGATGCCTAGCTGCTTCAAAAGGAAAAATTTTAATTCCCCAGAGGCAATTTTGTGATAACAAAGGCTCAACAAACGATTAAAAAACGTGGCAAGCGTCACGTGGAATAAGCATCAGGCATTGTTGCCGATTTCAAGCCGATTTTTTGCGTGTTTGGGTAAAAAAGTTTTTTTCACTTAAACAGATTCTCGGAAAAGTCGAAAATCTGCAGAGGTCGTGTGGCAATATCAGGTATGTCAGTGCGATTGTGAAACACAATTGCGGAGTTTGTTTCAACAACATTACATTTCTATCACTTCTATTTGTCTCGCAGACCTCCGAATCCCGCTGATCTGGAAAGAGGTGTTCGCCAACAGCAAGCCTAAGGGTGAGGGCCGATGGTTGGTGTGTTCAACACGTGCAGAAGCTTGCTCTCTGCTAATCCCGATTTTACTGACAGCAAACGACCGCTCACACGTTGCTCGCAAATCTGTCACGTCGATCCCAAAAAACAACACGTCAGATTTTCGCCAAGGAAATTTTCTCCGCGTCAGTCTTGTTTTAGTGGTTTCGACCGATTTGGCCCTTCGATTATGCGGAGCACGGCGGTGACTTCATCTCGGCGTAATGCAACATTAAGTGATTCAAATCCTGTTTTGTTGCAGAACATGGTAAACACGCTGTTTTCTGCCTCCTCACCCTCGGCTCGGAGGTGCAGGACACCGACCTCGTATGCATCGACAAAACAACCACCGACATTTCGTTCAGCGACGTCATCATCTTGTAAGCTCACGCGCGTGCCATCAACTTATACGACACCATGTGATCGCCGCCATATAAAGTATTAGCAAAAGCGTGAAGAAGCTGGATCGTTCTTAAGTGTGGACCGCTTGCGTACGATTTTGGTTTCGATCCGTTCTGACAACTCCAAACGGCATTCCATTCTGCGTTCGTCGTAAAATTTCGCTCGCCGAGTAACGCAGTTTAAGCGCTATATTTCTTTTTCCTGAATATGGCCTCCCTATTTGGCCACTTCGGTCGTTGATGCCGCGCCCAGTTGTACGATACCAGTACGACGGGCCTCGCATCAGCTTTGATAATGGGATGTCAATTTAACAGCGAAAGTTCTCTCCTGAAACCAGTGACGTCATGTCTGCTCAGCTAAAGCACCCGATGGTCTTCTTTGCTTTCGAGGCGCTGCTACTTGGCGGCGAATCCGAACTCTGAAAACATTATGCGAGTTTACCGTTCGTGCGTGTGGCCGCAATCTGCCGGGTTATTAGCGGATTAGGAAGACGTGCGCTTTAAACACAGTTCGTCGACGTTTTGTCGCGCTTAGTGCTTAGTCAGTTGATTGCTTCTGCGCCGTTTGTTATTTTTGAAACAAACTCGTCCTTTCGTTGCCCTGACTCAAACCGCTGAACGCCTGTGACGTATGCCGCTTGCAGTGAAAGCGCCCCGTACGATTTCAAGCTCCGCATTGACATTTACGCGTATCCCATGAGCAACACCTCGGTGTCCGCCCCGACCCCGCAGAAGCTCTTCTCGCGTTTGAATCGATCGATCGGGCGAAGCGAGGGAAAGAGGACCAGAGAACGTTTGGTGAGTGACGTGACTTGTCATATTTTCTGTCATTCGCATCTGGTTGCTTGAACAACAACCGTTCGATTGTTTAAATTTCTTGTAACATCCTTGTAACGAGGCCACAAAGGATTGAGGATGCGTAATTTTACATGAAATCGATTTTGTTTTAAAATATGCTGATCGATTCCTTGCTTGCCCCCATTGTGGAGAGTACATACTTGAATACAGATGTGTGTAAGTTTGAATCATCGCAAGAAGATGAAAGCAGAGCGCAGTCGGCTGATTTCTCGCTCATTTAGTGCTTTTTAACTGTTGTAATCTCACATGTCAAATGTTTGCGTTGCCGGCGTAGTCGTGAGCGGCTTATTGTTGTAACATGTTTGGAGCTAAGTAATGAAAGTGGTGAATGTGACGATAGTTTGTATAAATGACGCAGCTTCGCCCACTTATCTTGCGTAGAGAAATAAAACAGCCCAGGTAATGCACTTATCAGATAAATATGAACGAAAATATTGGTGTTGATACGAGCGTTTTCAGGTAGAATGTCAGAACGGTGTCGAAGTCATTGCTCCAACCATTTTATTTTAACCTATTTTATTTTTACAGAATTCTGGCCCTGGTGCGAAAATGTGAGTGATTTTTGATCTGTGGTTGTGTTTGTTTTTTTCGCCGTCGTCTCCGATGCTTTTCCGCCCGTGGGATTAACTTTTGTCGGCAATCGTTGCTTAACATACAACGAACCCCATATGGCTATGTTACTGATCTCATTGAAAGCACAGTGCTAGTACCTTATGCAGAACCATCGCGGACGAAAACCTGTTCATCAGGTGTGGTGAGCAGTTTTGGTGGTGTTCAGGCATTCAATTTAGAAGCGGAACTGCTTGTATCTAATCTCCCCATAAACAACGCAAGTTTTCAGTTCTCTGGAATCCAGGCTGCATGTAGAATTGCTGGGCTTGGACACTTTTTCCATCTCATGCAACTTTTACTGTCCCATAACATACCCATGAGATTCGCACGAAACTAGTAACACGGAAGTACATTATAACAAATGTGCTTTTGGTTGTCACCGAAATGGCCCAATCACCTTATTTTCGGGGCCTCACATCACTACGTCTATTACATACTGTGCAGCGAACATACAATAATCGTGTTCAAGTTCAGAAAATTCCTGCTGTGTGATGTTAATTTACTTTCGACGGGATATGGAACACATTTCAAGCATATTATCCCATAGACAAGCCTGAGGATTGGTGTTTACAGAAGCAGCAAAGAGCAACTTTATTAGCAAGATTTTGACGATTGTGTATGTTTGCGCCTTGGACAAGATTGAATGTTTAGACTTATTGTTCACTGTGTCAACTAAACGTGCTGACTGTGCGGAGTGAAGCTCATTCTGTTGTATATTTCAATTCAAATTTGAATAAGTATCAGTTAAGTTGTTTTCAGACCTGGTTAACGTTTTGTCCTCGGCCTTTTTAACTTGTGGCAGTGCACTTGGTTGATCGCACTTCACTTCCTCAGGGGCCCTCAATATGAAAAACTCGGAACTCTTACACTGACGCTGGAAAATTTGGGAGACTCTGTGAAATCGCACGATCTCGAGAGAGTGCCGGCTGATGAGACCAGCTTATCCCTGCCCTTGTATGAAAGCATGACTTACCGATTGGTTGCCCAGCCGAAATGCATCACGGATCGCTGTATCACGGGCTTCTTGAACTTCCTGGTAAGCTGTGGCATAGTTTCAAGCCGTGGCAAAAAGTTCGTGTTGCAGTTCTTTGTCTTCATTCTGCGTTCCCTTTCGACGCCGTGTTTTGTACGACATTAGAACCTGTAAAGTAAATCTCATAATCAGCTGATAGTTAAAACGACGCAGATCTGTTTGGAACGCGATTGCGCATCGCTTTGTACACGTTTTCGGCGAGCCTTTGATGCGCACTATGCACTGCTTTTGCCAGGTGCTTAGGCTTATTTTGTTCAACAGCAGCATGTGGGTTCGGCTCCCAGCTGGACGTACCTTTGGTGCGAAGTAAAAGCCGGCTTTCTGAAGGGATGGAAAAATCCAGAGGATGTAGCATCAAAAGAGCCCCACTTTTGTGTGGACCTCCTTCGCAAGGTACAATGTTTGGTATTTCATATCTTGCAACATTTGCTTTCTTAAAAGCTACGAAGGTTTTAATGTCGTCAGAAGTTAGATTTCTAAATGTTTACTGCCGGTTAGAAACGTGTACTACCAGTTGGAAGGTGTGGATCAAAATATTTTTGCTACCACACCCACGAAGGTTTCGTCGTTTTAAGGCTTTGCATTTCTTTGCTTGCGTCGTTATGGATTCAATTTGCTCATCTTCATATTACAGGACGTGAAGATAAATGAAATAGAAAAGTCGCGACAGAAGCGATTGCACAGTTTTCAAGTTCGAGATTTTACTGAACGGTTTCTTTATGCGGCTGAAGACAAAGAAGACCTCATCAAATGGATACGGTTTGTTACATATAATTACATAAATCTTAGTATTTTTTAAACGGGAACAAAACGACTTTCTAACCTTGCTATTCTGCAGCAGCGGGAATGCGTTGTGCCAGTACTAATACTAAGGCCCAGCTCCCCACGGAGCTCTGTCAATCCATGCAAATTTGTTGGTCACTTCAACCGTACAGTCCATTCTTCGTCTCGTTAGCATCTTGATACAACCGAAGCGCGATTTCTTTTGAACTGAGTTGAAATGCGTTCGGATTGAGCTGAAGCCACATCCACCAAACGTCCACGCAACATGTGCGACAGCACCTGATTTGTTCTGCAGGGGATTACGTCAGCACAAAAGCGACCACGCGGCGTGGAGCCTGGCATGCGAGACTGACTCCGCCCACGACACTCGACAACCCATGTTTATATCTTCGCCAACACCTCGTAAACTGCCGTCTGACCTCATGTTTGAAAAAGGAGTGCGAAAGACGTTAGTTTACGAACAACTAGGTATATTGAAAGTTTAGGTCTTTAAATTTGTTTGTGTTTTGATTTGTTGGGTTTGCTTTTTAACTGAAGGCGACCACGTAGAAGTGTTTAAATGCATTTTCTTTTTCCCTGATATTTTTAGTTATTTTGGACTTCTTGTGTTTGCTTCATCCCCCATGAGATAACGTTTCTGTTCGTTCAATGCTGTTCAAGCAATGTACGGCAGCGCTTTGCTTTATGCTTCTATTTGAATGTGACACAACCAAATTTTCTAACGCCAATGGTGTTGGAGTTTCCTAAGTATTTTTCTAAACTGGATGACTTGTGTCTATGAATCACGTGCGGTGAGCACTGATAAAATTAACAAGGCTGCTGAAAAGCAGCAGTTGATTTTTAAGAATAGTTCGAATCGCTGCTTCAACCAGGTTGACCTATTGTTTTGTGCCGGACCGTGTCGGACGCGCCCTTTGCCAATTTGTCCTGGTTGTTGATGATGATCACAGTGTTTTCGAGCGCGCTGTATTTTGCCTTAGGCGTAGATTCACCGCTGAAAGCCATGACCGACGCCATTCGATGCACGGACCTTCTACGTGACGAGAACGTCGATCCCCAGCAGGTCGCGACATCAGTTCAAACGATGCTGTTGGAAAACCAGGCGACCGCGCCCTGGGCCGGGTTCTTCACTGGATTGTCGAGCAAGCCGTCCAAGGTTCGTTTTCATTTCAAAGCACAGACTGGCAATGGAGGCTTTTCATGATAAGACCGCGGTGTCGTCGCATGGTTGCCTTCGGGACAACATAACCTGTAACGACCATTGTTTATACGGGCAAACAAAATCTTAGCGATTCAAAGGTTGCGTGTAGTTGTGATGGAGTGGAACAAGACTTTTTTACCTTATGTAGTAAGCAGCTGACTCATAACTTTGGAGACTTGGTTCTTGAATGTTTATAAAGACAAGCTTGATTTGTCAGCGAATGCTCCATAAAAAACAGTACGAGTTCCACTTCATGTAAAAAGCTTTGATATAGTCAGTAAGTTTTTGCTCTTCTTGCTGGTGCAGCCCAACGAAGGCGCGCGACTTGCTTGCAACTTCCAACAGTCTGATTTACAGAAGTGCGTTTTCGTTTCAATTGACGCGACATTTCCTTTTAACCTTTCGACGAAGGTGACAAAAGTGACTGACGTGCAAAGTCAGCAGCAAACCGGTGCCGACCAAGCTCAGCGCTCGCTTCGATCTTCCGCCAACAGCAGCCGTCGACAAACGTGCGACCAGTCTCCGCGAGACAAGCGGGAAGTCGGGCTCAGGTCAGGAAGGAACTTCAAACTGCACGGCGCCGAAACGTCAGGTTCGGACGACGCGTTTCTATCTGATTCGGACGATTGCTCAATATCAACACCTTCCAACCGGAAAACCTCCCTACCTTCCAGCGGATCGTCGAAGAAAAAGCGCAGGGCACCGTTACCCCCCAAGGTAAGATTCTCAAGTTTTCAATCCCGCGCGCCTTTCATTTCCATGCAAAAAAATCAAGGTGTATTTTTCTATTAGGAAAAGCCGTCCCGGATCAGCAGCTATGACGTCGGTCCTGCTCCTCCGAAACCTCCGCTCCCCAAACTTCCACCTAAAGGACGGTGAGCATGCAAGCGAACTACTGAATAAAAGTTTCTGCTCAAATAACAACAATAAAGACGCGAGCCGGCTTCGTCTTTTGCTCGATTTTTGCGGCGCTTGCATCCAGTGCATGTTGTTTAGATTGTTATTGTCTGTCTTTTTGTCCAAAACGAGCATCGTCTGCACAGGTACACGAGGAACAGTCTCTCTTCCGCATCTTCGCTTGACGATATCTTGGAAAATCGTAGCAACTGCACACAAGACAGCAGATCCACCTCGAAATCAAGGTATTGAACCCCAACCAGCTTAGCCTGACCGACTAGTCCGCTAATGCCTGGCGCTTGACCGATCTTTTTCTATTTCGTTTACGCCGTTACATATACCTCGGCTCTTTTTTGCCAACGGATTGACAGCTTCACAGTAAGACGTGGCTTCTCGTGCAGGGATTGTGTGTGCTGTCGTGTCGCGTGTCTCGTTTTCGCGAAAGCATTCATAGCGCGGAAGGAAGTTTACTGAAACAATTTCGACACTGTACCAAACCTCGCTTGGAAATGCTTTAGTTCGGACCAGGGCGTTGCCGGTGCCGTGCGTGAAGGATTGCTGTGTGCGTTCGCAGACATCACCGCCAGCCTTCTCGCGGAGTCGCAGACGGAGGAGAAATCACTGACCCGACCACAAGCACCGACTCCCTGATCAAAGGCCAGTCCAGCTACTCGTCCGGTTACCGCTCCGAGAGCGAAACCGCGAGCATTTCGACGGAATCGTCGACGTCCAGTCATCGCGGCGAAAGGATCTGGGAAAAAAAGCAGAACTGCGTTATGCCTTGCGCGATCATCCCGTTGTCGGGCGGCGGCGACGAAGGCTCTCTGACGGCGAAGAAGACCACTCGGAGCCAGTCGTTGGATTTTTACGGCGTTCCGCCCCTTTCGCTCCATACAGGATCGTCGGGCGCCCCGCGCATGCCGGAAGCGATCTACGCCGAACCGGAACCTATCCGGCCGCGCACGAACACGCTTCCGGAGCGCTCACCGTCGAAGTCGCGCTCTCGCCTCTGTTCGATCCCCCCAGAGCTTGACGCGTCCGCTTCCGGTTCGTGCGGCCGCGGTGGCAAGCCCGTTCCCGCGCCCCGGCGATCGTACTTGCGCGCTGTCGAATCGACCAAAACCGAGCAACGGTCAGACCACATCTACGCCGTGCCCTTCGCCAACGCCGGCCAGGATGCGCCCAGCAAGTGCACCTACCGGCACTTGGCCTTCGACCCGAACTCAAACGCCTACACTCAGTCCAAGCCCCCCGCCTTGCCACCGAAGATGGGCAAGAAATCGAGGAAGCCCGAATCGGAGCCTGTGTACGCCCAGGTGGACCTGGCGAAAAAAGTGGCAGAGCGCAGCACGAAGGCGAAGGCGGCGGAACGTTACGCGAAAGCGCAGCAAGCCGTGATAAGTTCGTGCAAATTAAGAATGGAAGAGGTTCAAGCCAACGAAGAGAAAGACGCGACCCGCTCCGAAACGGGTCCTGGTGGGAGTTCTGTTGAACCGGACACGGTGAGCCGGGTTTGAACAACCAGCAGTGTTAACATTCGCCGCTTGTGGCGTCGCTCGCTTGGCGCAGGGCGTGGGTGCTTGTTTAAAGCCTTATCCTCACAACGAACGGGTCGGCCTGTTTCTTCGCCTCGATCTGTGGACATGAGCATGTGTTTAACGAACGAAGGGGATTGAAATCGTCCCTGTTTTTGGCCTTTTCTGATATTTGATTCAACTAATCCTCGAGTGTCGATCGAAAGATGTACCTTTTATGATAGTTTTTGTGTGTTTTCCCGTAACGATGCCCCACTGCCTCGTCAATCTGTTGTGAGTGTTAAAAAGCTTGACACTTCATATACTTAAGTCTTCAGTTATTTCAAAATGTTCATTTTTTAGTTATATTTGCTACTTAACACGCCAAGTACCGCATCTTTCTCTTTTCCATCTCTCTTTTTTCTCTGCACTACGTCTGTCATCCCACGAATACCGTAAACCTGTGTTTTTCTGCTCTATCGTTTCCGCGTGCGAGACAAGAGCGAGGGCGTTGTATGCTTCTGACACGGCCACTTCATTTTCAGCCGCCATTTCTGTGATTTTGGACGTAGCCACGTCGCAATTACCACGCGTGCGTAATTTTGTCTAATTGCGCTTCTGTCGCATATTTCAGCGATCACGTGACCTGGGTTGTAGCGAGACCAGGCAGTGTACCAGGATCATGTACTGTGTGGGTTTGAAGAGGAAGGGCAGGCAGCCATCACGCTGTGCGGTGGCATGATTGGTATTCAAGGTCCTGTACAGTCGCCAGTCGGCTTCAGCAGCATGAGATAAATGAGCTTGTCTGCCATTAACAGCTTCGCTTTGAATTCGATTGTTTTTTTTCGTTCGTGGTGCCGTAATATCCGCCCAGACGAACACTTCCCGAATTGTGCGATTTTGTTTATTTTCGATTGATCGCTACTGGTTCCTCTGTCGCCTGCATCGTCGAACACTTCCGCAGTTGGTTGGCGTCTTGAAAGCCGCAAATGTTGATTATAAATTTGTTCGGCAGTTGAACGATTCGCAACACGTAGTTTGCTTAAAAATCCTACCCATTTCTTGCCCAGCATGCACCAGATCAATAGTGTCGTAACTGCCAGGTAGCAACTCCCGGAAGATTTTAATGTGACGGATTTTACCTCAAATTCCAATCATAAAAGTGACGGACTTTACCTCAAAATCTCGACTAGATCGTAGCCGGGCAGACCTATGTGGCGCTTGTTGAAGAACTTCCACGCAGGATTTGGTTCAACTTCATGCTCCTTACTTTGACACAAAAGCAAATTTATCATGTGCGAGGCTCGATCAGGAACAAGCTTGCCTGCATTTTTCATTCGCATTGGTGACTGTATTTTCATGATACAGGTTTCATCGTGCTAACGCTTGTACATGCTTTTATTTGTTGCGTTCGTGCCAAGTTCAGTTGGTTTAACAAAAGCTCTGCTTAAATCCGTGCCTCCTGAGGTGGTTGATAATGATGGGCAGAATCGTCAGTCTTGTGCATAGTGCAGCTCGCAAAACGAAACGTGTGTCTTGTTAGTGTTGGGTGGATAGTAGATTGTTAATGCCATCAGTCGGCATAATTTCGGTGAAAATATATCCTATNTGTTTTGTAAGCAACACTGTCAGCAACCAAATTTGTGGTGNCAAATTGGCGCAAAGTTTGTGCTTAAAATGTGTGCGAAGGAGTGTACGACGGGGACATTGCTACTTAAACANCCGGAGGGGATCAGGCCAGCAACCAGGTGATATTGTTTGGGGTAAATAACTTATTGTTGCACTATTTTCGAGGGGAGCAAAATGTTNATTTGTTGTTTTGCGCAAAAGCTAAACATGGTTTTGAAGGGAGAAATTGCCTGGTTGCTCACCCCCCCTGTTGCGGGCCTGGAGGGAATGATACGCGAAACAGGTAAAACGTTTGCTCATGAGTCATTACAACTCTGACCACCAGCTCGAAAGGTAACCTAATTACCGCTCGTTTTTTGACAAGCCAAAATGTAGCTTTTATTTTTCGTCACATCACACGGAAATTAACCTTTCTCATAGTTACATGTTTGTTTCAAAGCACGCCGCACGGCGGGCTGGCATTTTTTTCAGTGATTGGGAACTTATTGCTCCAATCATTCAGGCACGTTTTGGCCTGGCCAGAATGTCACCTCGCACGACGCCAGTGGGTTGTCTTTGTTCACAGTATGCCTGTAATCTCAACTGCTTGTTGCTTGAAAATATCACAGGACATCTAGCATGCTACATATTAGGCTTAACTGCATAAAAGACTTCAAGTTTTCATATTAAAATAATTTCTTACACCGGAAATAATTTATGCTCTTATGAATTAACAACAAAAACAATTTTTGGAAACAAAATTGTTGAAGACAGAGCTACGACGAAACAGGTTGACAGTCATCGACCTGGTTGACTAAAAAATCTGGTTTTACAAAATCGGTATTATTAGTGCTGTACCGCTGTCGGTAGCGTATGTCCACAACCCAAATAGCCGCATAAACCATAGCAGCAAAGGTTCGATCGCAAGACCTCAGCCAGGGCGTCGGAGCAGCGCTAGGGCAGGGATGTAGTCCCTCAAAAATAATAAAACAGAAGTTACGGAAAACCATTCTGAATTTTCTGGGTGGGCGAATAGCTGCAATGAATTTGTTTCAAGTCGATCTTGGTAAACCATGAAATCATCTATGGATCTGTTATAAAAAACCTTCGCCCCGTTGTTCCCCTTTTGAAAGGGCAGGGGGCAGTGCCCCCGTTCTCCGGGGTCACTGATCCTCGCTCATGAAAAGTGAACGGCATGGAAATCATTCTTTATAAGGTGAATGAAAATAAGAAATAAGTTCCTCATAGATGAAAGATATAGGGCCTACCTCTTGAAGACTAATATGGACTTGCTTTTAGACTATTCATTCTCCTATTGGCTCAGTTCACGCTTGTTAGTGACCTCTAGCATCCTACGACCTTAATAAGTTGACATGAGTCAGTTGTATCTGAAAATGCACGCTTTCTTGCAATGAAAATCGTAGAAAGACGTAGGTATTCTATGTTGCGTCAATTTTTGCGTTTCTTACTGTTTATTTTTTTATCTAAATCAGAATCATATCATGCTTGGTTCTTACAATTTGTTTTTATTTCTGACCAATGCATTAGGCTACTTATCAATAGGTTTATGTAGATCTGATAAGCCTAAAACTCAATCCATACCAAATTATCTGATGTCGTAACGTTTAGATAAAAGTTGTCGATTGTAAAAAAGGCATTGAAACTTAATCACCTTCGTTTTGCTGCCTTACTTTGCATTAGACTAGCCCAGGGGCGTGGCGTCAGTGAATGCAAGGCAGTCTGCATAAGCATTGTGTATGCGCAAATTTGCGGTGCGGGAAATACCTTGCTGGCGCCAAATCGGGTTGCGAAGAACCTGCATCACATTTGATGCCCGCACGCGTCGTCGATCGATTTCCGGATTCAGGTTGCCGGTGTTTGTTACCGTCAAGCCAAGATAGACGAATGAGATCACTAAGCAGTAGCGTAGTAAGGTGAGGCTCCGGGCCCCGAGCAGCACGTTTTTGGGGCGGCACTGTGTTGATTAGAAATTAATTTTTGAAAGTAGTTTAAAATTTTTTAAGTTCTAATTCTTGTTTATTATTTTTAAATAAATTTTTACAATTTTTAAAAGTTCAAACTCTTTTCAGTTTTTGTGTTTGGAAACCCTAGACTGGTAGGCTTGAAAAACTAGGAAATGTGGCTGTGGAGTGGGCAAATTGATCAAACGTTTTCTCAAAAGTTTGCTTAAAATCCAGTGTGTTAAAGTACCCCAGTGTTTGTCTTGAAATCGCGGCTTTGTAACATACTTATTTGGAGGGCAATGGTCCCCAGTCCCTACACCTTACTCTCCAGCCAAAGCCATTTTTTCCACCCAAGTCAGTAGTCTTTTGAACAAAGGACAGAGATGACATTTGGCCGCACAGACCAGCAAACATTACTCCTCCGGTAGTTCGAGATTTATATTGCCCTCCACGAGGTTTATATTGCCTTCCAAATCTTCAGGCAAAAGGATATCTTGGGAGTCACTCAGGGTAGTGTCATTTAGCCTTTGCTTTTCCTTATCTACATTAACGATATCATAAAAGCTTCCTCCTTTCACTTTATTTGCAGATAATATTAATCTTCATATGTCAAACTCCAGTTTTGATCTTCAGACTACTTTCAACTTTGTAAAATTGGCCAGTGGCTAAGAGCCAACAAGATTTCTTTTAACTACAACAAGCTAATTATGCTATTAAATTCTCAAAAACGCAATCCTAAGTCATTATCACAATCCTAAGTTATTAAAGTCAGATGACAAAGACATTCAGAGACAACTGCGATATCAATATTGTGCAGCAAACAAGCTGCGAGCCTCCTTTTCCCGATGTTCCAATGCAGTTAAAAACGTACTTTTTCGTTCCTTTTGTACTCCCATGTATGCATCACAATTATGGTGTAAATTCAGGAAGTCAGGCGTGCAGAGATTGCGTGTGGCATATAATTTTGGATGCAGGCATAAGCGTACGACACGGGGATGCAGAGGATGCGGTCGCATTCCCAACGCTGAGAAATTGGCCATTATTTGGACAAAAATTTTCAAAATTTGGGCAAAGCATACAGCTACATTCACATGTAAGTGAGGGAGTGTCTATTTTCTAAATTAAGGCAAAATAATAACCAAATCAACAGCAAAATAATAAGCAAAACGGCAATATAGTCTGAGACTATTTTGTCATTCTTTATTGCCCCTGATGGCAAAACAGACACTGCCCTTGAGTGAACTGGAATCATGTGGTGATTCCAGCAAGCCTTTATCGAATTTGGGCCAACTAAAAACTTTAATAACGTTTGGGTAAAATTACAAACATTTGAGTAAAATAGGAGCATTTGGGTAAGGTACAACAGCTTCAATTGAATTTGGGCAAATGAGAAAAGATTCAATCAAGTTTGGGTGAAAATAAAAACATTTAGATAAACTGGAAACACTTGGGTGAAGTCCATCAGTCAAATCAAATTTCGCCAATTTGCAACAGCTTCATTCAATTGTGGGCAACTTCAAACAGTCTTGTTCAAAGATGGGCTATATAGAAAAGCTCCATTAAAATTTTAGTACGT
>JGI24158J21664_10000641_pt1 | contig 33891 bp, 21 predicted proteins | sample Ectturendosymbi3_FD_21664 | JGI IMG/M metagenome (IMG submission 21664)
GGGGAATTTTCTGGAGGGGCTTCGCCCCCCTGGTTACGGGCCTGGTGGGAGCGCCTAAACTGAGTTTGTCCCCAGGCACGTGAAACCCGAGGCAGTGCCGGATTAAGGCTTTCGGGGCCCAAGGCATATTTCAAATATAGCCTGAACTAATGATAAGAGTAAATAAAAAACATAAAAGATTTATTTGAAAAATATTTACTAAACATTTATTTCTTAGCAAAAGTTAGTAATTAGAAGTACAAGCTAAAAATGTTACTCAATGTACTTACAATAATAATCAGTGCCTAATAAATTAAATTGTAACTTTTCTTCATTTTATCGTAGCAAATTCATCGATAACGGAGCTAAAATCAGTTTCATGTAGCAGCTCTCTTTCAATACACAGAAGTGCCAATACACCAAGGCGATCCTGACTCATGGTAGATCGCTTCGCATTCTTAATTCGAGCAAGCTGTGAAAACGAACGCACTCCAGAGCGATTAGCAGACATAAGTGATAAGTATGTTCTGAAAATACTTCGGTAATTGGGAATGCAGTGTAGACTCCATTTGTGTGCAACAATTTGAAAATATGTTGAGCAATGCCTGTTGACTCTTTTCTGCTGCATTTTTTTTACTGTTCCTTGTATCAGCAAATAAACTGTCATAATTCTGAGTAGAATTCGAAAGAGATATCTTTTGGATAATTATCAATAAGTCTTTCAACTGCGATTTTGATATCTTCATCGGACATCGAATCAAATTCGGGTAGAACGCCAAAACGCTGTTGCACAAATGACTATGATTTAATGCGTTGCTTCAAAGCATTGTTGAGTTGGTGAATGATAACATAAAAAGTGCTTACTTTGAACTTGTTGACTCCTGACATTTCTTGCAAAGCATCAACAGCACTTCCTTCAGTAAAATGCTTCTTGCCTTTTGGTGCTCGGCGTGATTCACTTTCAAACTTATAAGATTTGTTTCCACTGCTGTCACTGGAGGTGGAAACAGTCATGAACACCCCTAAACAATAAATACTGGAGATTAATTTCGCAACAATAAGTTCATCAAAAACAAATTTTAAGTTTTCCATAGCTCAAATTTAAATGTTTTCCTGACACAAGTGGCCTGTATTTTTTCGTGGGCTCAAGGCACATGCCTATAGTTTGCCTAATGGTTAATCCTGCACTGACCCGAGGTACGCCACTGCTTGAAGTGTCGTTTGTTTTTTGCAAAGTGCTTTCATGTCTATTGCTGCAACATGATGAATAGATGAAAATTCTGTTTGGAATCTGCGTAGTCATATTTAATTTCGTTCAAACCAGCACGAAAAAAGGTACTTTTTTGGCCATAACTCGCCAGCTGCTAAAGCTAGAGAGGTGTTCAAACCATCTACAGATTCGGCACGACTTGTAGTTTCGACTGAAAAAAAATTCAGTTTTGGGTTTGGGGTTCTCTTGGGGGAACGTCACAAGTAGGGGTGATTTTGCGTTTTTATTGCCAACTTGACCCGGCCCTGGGCGCCAATCCAATTCCAATGAGCCAATTTTTTGGCTCAAGTTTTTTTGGAAATTAGACTATTATCCGAGTCTTTACAGCCTTTGATTGGCTTTCTGGCATGTCTGGAGCCAAAACTATGGCCCAAAAAACAAAAATTGGTCAAAATTTCTACCCCCACGAACGCTAACCTGGGGTGCATTACACCCATATTATATATGGTCATAACTCGCCAGCAGCTTGAACTAGTGAGCCGTTCAAGCTCTGTCAGCGCCATATGGCGTATTTACATCACGTTCATTCCTTGGCTCCGTGCAGTTCTACGCCAAATTTTTGCCACCCAATTATTCTTCAGTGGCAGAAATGCTTTATGGCCTCACCACGAAAGGCGGTCCTTGGGCTTGGGGCTCAAAGGAAGAAGCAGCATTTCATCGGCTAGAACTTTTGTCTACAACTGATGTGCTCGTTCACGTTGATCCATCTCTTCCGCTAGGAGTCGCATGCGATGCTTCAGCCGTCGGGATTGGCGCCACTTTGTTTCATCACTATTCAGACGGAAGCGAACAGCCGATAGCCAACATTTCGAAATCGCTCATGGCTAGCCAGCGCAACTACAGCCATATTCAAAAAGAAGCTTTGGCAATCACCATCTATGCATTGAAGAAATTATTTCAATATTTATATGAAAGTGAGTTCGTCTTAGTGACGGACCACCAACGTTTAGTGGCTTTGTTTGGTCTAAATAAAACTCTTCCGGCTTTTGCAGCAAATCGTTTATCTCAGTGGGCCATGTTCCTTCGACGATTTAACTATACCATCGAATACCGCAAGACGCCGGACCAGTTCAGTCGCTACGGGACGTTTGTGGGCTTATCCCCCCAAAACAAGTCTTTAATCCCCCCAAATGTATGATGAAATGGTAGAAATTAGTGAGTTTTTATCAATCCGTATTCTGTTCTGCCCTATAATTTATGGATAAAGCAATCTTTCCGCTGTTACCTAGATTAACATCGCCTGATCATTTTTGTTACTTTTGTAAGGTAATGAACGTATTTGAGGCTTGAGCACAAAGCGTCAACATTCATTGCTTGGAGTGTTGAACCTGAAGTTAGCCTATATGCTTAGTTGTATACATTCAGAAGTCAGACTTCCCAGTTGATCAATGTAGTTTGTGAGTGATTGTGAAAAATGTGTTATGACTAGCCCAGATAGTCTTCTCGTATTTTTTACTGCATAGAAGCAAGATGCCTTTATGCTTACGACCAAATTTACACTTTTGCGCAGCCTGCTGCTAAGACAGCAAGATGGAGTTAAAGTGCAGTTCGAAGAGTTTACTTAACAATAACTGATAAAGGTGTCTCGACAGAGTAGTGCAGTTAGTGGATTACGGATCAGTGTTTACTCTAAGAAAATTTTACGCTGAGCAAATGTTTGTTTTAGTGAGCATGCAATTGCGCAATCATGAAAATGCACACGACCAGTCAAGCGTTTTGAGAGGTAAATGGGCTGTGCAGTATATTTACGCATTAAATTTTGAATGTTGCAAAAGTGCGAGAATAAGAATTCACCGCGCAAATGGTCTGGAGGTACTACGCAGTTGCGCACCTTATAGAGGGAACATTGTTACGGATGTTAACAATGTTGCGTCCATATAGGCTTCAGTCCAGTGGTTCCCAAACTGTGTTACGCGTAGGCAGTGGTTCGCGAAGGCTTTCAAGGTGGTACGCGAATAGGTCTTTTTCTTCACAAAAAAAACGTATTCGCAGGTTTTGCTTTTAATTATCGGGTTCTGTTTATAAATTCTTGCATTTTTGTGTGCTTTTTCTATTGGTGTTTGAAAATGGCCTTTATGTTTCTCACCGCCATTTTGTACATGTCGCTTTTGTGTCAAGTCTAGTTTTCTAAACTTTTGATCGAATGATAAGGTATTTGGATGAATGACTTTTTATGGAACAAGGTGGTACGCGGTGTCAGTAGGCGCGTAACCAGCTTGTGACACCAGGCGGGAGACGATTTTTCTGAGGGGGCCCAAATTTTTTAAACTATGTCCAACACAGGGCGAAGCCTCCCTGCGTCCCCACCATTTGCAAATGCTATGTTGTGTTGCAAATTTAATGTAAATTTTCAGGATGTCACGCTCCCCTGCACAAACGCAAAGCTCCCCTATTGAAGACTTTCTCGTGACAGTTCTGCGTCGGAACACTCCAACGCTGATGTCCTCAATCGGCTGCCAGTCGGTCACGGTCCCATTTTCGACAGGGAAGAAAGCACCGACGACGTGGACACCGTCTGTACAATCGAAACTCTGAGTTTGCAAGTTAAAACAACGGACTCGGATGCTCTTGCGGAAAGAGTCTTCGAGAGACGCAACCTTGACAAAAGTCATGCGGTTCACCAGAGAAGGTTGGCCAATGAAGAAAGACAGCGATGGCCCAGCGGAGCAATTTCGAAAAAGTGCCGACTCACTCAGCGTTTGACATGGATGTTTATACTACGGAGCCCGCGTGGTAATTCCGACGACGCTATGCTCTCAAGTGCTCAGCGTTTTGCAAAAACGCCATTTCGGTAGTCAGCGGATGAAACAGCTGGCGAGGACAGCTGTATATTGGCCGAGTATCGATTCCGAAATTGTGGATCTGTACCAACAATGCCCAATTTTCGCCGGTCATCAATCTGAACCGTGAAAAGCTGCAATCCCACCGGCTTGTGGTTACTGACGCCTATACCAGATATCCCTGCACTGCGCAACGAAGTCAACGATAGCTGCAAGAGGAGTTCGCGCATTTCGGTTTACCCCATACTGTTGTAGAGGACTGCGCTGCCACGTTTAAGTCTGGGGAGTTCCAGGAATTGTGTAAAGAGTAAAATTTTGTAAAGAACATTACGAGTCTCCGTACTTTAACACTCGACATCGGCACCCACCCTTCTAGAATGGCCCTGCCAAAAACAGTGTGGGCTCTGCTTAACCGCCTCCGCACCGGTGTCGGACGTTTTCGCTCCTGCTTAGAGCGTTTTCGCTCCTAATTACACAAATGTGGTATGGCCACTTCTGTTGCTTGTGCGTGTGGCGCAGAGTAATGAACGGTTGACCGTGTTGCCCTTCACTGTCCAATCCATCGAACTCCTCATGGACTGCATGGCCTGACGGTTCAGTGTAGATTGTTATCGGTAAAGTGAGATCACAACCGGGTTTACATATATTTTTGGAATAATTCCGAGTACAGAGATTGGTTTGAAACCGCTCAAGGTTTTGGTGAGTACTTGCCTTATAAAAGGCTGCAGTACTTGAAAGTTTTACTAAATTATAAAAATGTCTTTCAGGCATGTATCTGGTGAAAAATCACCTAGCCTAGTTGGAAAATAATCATTACTTTTAGATATTCTAAAGATTTGTGGATTTTCATAATTGTGGCTCTGGAAGAATTCTGAACTGGTAAAGAAACCAACCACGATCCAAACCTGACCAAATAACAACAGCGAAAATACCACCAACCTGCTCATTCATAAAGATAAAGGCTCAGTGATGAAACAAACTAGGATCAGGCGACCTCATGATCAGTGCCGTACCGAGGTAAAGGTGCGTACTGGGAAAACGACGCCTTCTGTGTTCCCAGGTGCAGAAGGCCCATTGTACAATAACACTACCGGAAGTTTTGCCAAAGGTTTCCAAACGCTTTCTCTAAAAATAAAGTGAAGGGCGACAAAAAGCGGTAATTTGCTTTTCCGAAACGTGGTTGGGAAAAAGTCAACATTTTCATCATTTCCAAAATTTTGCCACACTTCTGCGGCTACGCTCAGGCCCGTTACCAGCCTGGAACACCAAGTGGGGCGAAGAGTTTTCTGAGAGGGGCTCAAATATTTTAAACTATGTCCAACACCTTTCACTAGGGGGGGCGAAAAATTTTGCAGGGGGCGAAGGCCCCCCTGCGCCCCCCTGGTTACGGGTAGGGTTGCCAGATGCGTTTTGTAAAAATACCGGCCATTTTATCAACAGTACCAGATCTTAATCTCTGTCGTAATTTTTAAGCGGGACAGGGAAACAGAGAAGAGTATTTTTAAGTAATTTGCCCGTGTTTTGGGTGGATAATTACATTGCGGTGTGTTTGTTGCGTGAAAATCGCACCAAGGATTGCGTCAACAGCAGCAAATAAACTTCACTGAAGGAACTGTCCTGACAATATTCGCTACTAGAGTCATTATAATTTGAGCAATTCTGCGTTAGTTCTTTTTAAAGATATGACAAATTATTTATTTTCAAAATACCGGTCTTTTACCGGCCTCCGCTAAATCAGCAGTAAAATACCGGCCAGACCGGTGAAATACCGGCCATCTGGCAACCCTAGTTACGGGCCTGGCTACTCTGCATTACGTTTTCGCGTCAGGACGCATCACCAGTGAAGAAGGGAAGTTGTTTTTTTTGTGTTTGAGTTTGGAATTATTTCATAAAATACCTGAAAAGTTTTGCAAGCTGGGGTCGAGCGAAAGAAGTCCAACAATTTTGAAATGCTGCTGTCTCGTGGTGTAGGGTGTATGTGAGCCATATAACGGCTATTATAAGAGTCTATATCAGAAGCTAAAGAGGAAGGCTGAGGCAAAGTCGGTGCAAAATTCCGCACCATTGAGTAATTGTGTGCATCGCCAGGCAAAAGATCAAAACCCAATCCACAAGCGCTTGTAAGTGCCGAAATGCGCATCAAAACCCAGTTCAGCACGAACAGCCAAAGTAGTTTAACTTGGCGTTCAAACCCAACAAAAGGTGTGTTTGTTGCCTCGCTGTGGTGTAAATAGATCTGGCGTGAGAACGGAGGACCGGATTTTTATCGAAAAAAGAGCTTTTTGTCTATATGTACTACTCACAGAATTCTTTCTGTTCCAAGAATGCTGCAAAAGAAGCAGTTGCATCCAGTTCTTAGGGGCTGCTGATATTACCACGCAGTGGGAATACACTCTGATATCATGATCATCCAAATCAACAGTTGTTTAAGGCAACTATACGGCTAAAACTGTGCGCTCAGCTCCTGAGCAGAAATGCACAGTGCACTTAAAAAGCAAAGGGCAATTAATGCAAACTTTGTTTTATTCATTGCTTCAACGTCACATACTGTAGCTAAACTTTGCAGCGCTGCAATAGGCAATTTTCAAAAGATTTTGGCTGACGTGTTAATCTTTAGCTCGTGAAGGTGCTGCGGAAAATACAATTTTTATGTCGCAAGCGAATAACATCCTGCTGCAGCACCAGAAGTGGACACCACTGCGTTAATCTGGTTTGCTTCCCAGAACAACTCTACCAGCATAGCAATACGTCAGAACCGCGGTTGTCATCAAACCGGTAGTTCACCCGTAACCATGAAATCGGAGATAAAGAGATGTGAAGACTGCTAACGAATAAGTGGAGTAGTCGCTGATATGTAAGGAGCGCGTGTGAAAAGTTTGACTTCATTGAAATATTTTCTAGGCACGTAGAGAAGAGTTCAAGTTCAAAGGGAAGTCGTGCGATCACAGCTTCACAATTGCGAAAGCGTCAAGCTTTCCACCCTTCGACAAAAGATCGTTTTCTTTATGATTATGGCCGAAGATAAAACGACAGGAAATCCAACGGCAACCATTAGTTGGGTGTCGATCCCCTATAAACCATTACCTAAATCAACAGTTGTTACAAAGGGGTTTAAGCAAGCAACTGTGTGGCAACTGTCGCTTTGGCAAATACGCGTATCCTTTATGCCTGTAGGGGCCACGGTCGTCGGTTTTTGACGATAAGCAGCGCGTAGCAACGGATCGGCCTGTGTTTGCAAGAAACACAAACAACCGGGAAAGTTTCATTTCTGTGCAAAAGCAAACAAAACCAAAACATGGCGGCGACACGTTCATTACAAGCTTCGAGTACCGTGCTCTGAAGCACTTGTGGGTTGAAAAACAACGTCAGCCGGAGAAGAGGCGCTTGGCCGCTTTGAACGGGTGAATCTTTCCTGGGATAAGCACCGTTGGCGGTACAGAGAAAGCGAAGATTTAGCATTGCGACCAGCTAGAAGTGGAGTGATCGGCCCGCTTATTTATAAACTTGTTGGGGGTTGCTGAGTGCAGATAGCAGGGAGATCAGCGCAGTGCTGCGTCTTGTATGGATCGAAGAGTGTGTCGAAGTGATATCATCTTAGTTTGTGCACTTGACCCACACTTGTCAGCCACTCGCTTGCTTTGACGAGATAAGATGCCAAGGATCGTACAAATAGAAAAAGCTCGTGGTTCACGTTTCGAAAAATGCTCATGGGATGGTGATTTAGGCAAGGAGTTGGCAAACTGAAAAACCAACTATTCCTGGATCGGCAGATACCTAACGGTAATTACGGTAAAGTACAGTGCAGGAAGTTTTGATTGGCAGTGTTTCAGAGGGGAGAGTCATAAACGGGAACAATAGCAAAACTTTATGAAGTCTATTGATTGAGTCCAACAACGTATACACTACCAACTTTAAGAAAACCAGAGAAGCCAATGATTTGTCAATCAAGCTGTGTTGATGGTCAGTTTTCGGACACTTGTGTTAAATCAAAGCAAAACCTTGGGGATTTTTAGCAGGAAATTGTTTTATGCATACCTCCTTGTTTCTCCATTTCATTTGACTGCTTTATATTTCAATTTATTTGCGTTTCAAAACACACATGTACACGGACGAAAAAAGCAGTTAAGCAACCATGATCTTACTGTAACAACAAAATGAAATATGTAGCACAAACAGGAATGATGGCAAAGGCTCCAGTTGATAATGTTGTGGTGAAAAGCAAACGGTCTACATGACAAAACAAGAATTTCATTTTTGTCTGAATTCTTTGTGAAAGATGCTGGACCATGTCTGTATAGCAACGAATTTTCACCGCAAGTTTTTTCATGGTAACTTGTATTCAAATTAAAGCTAAGAGCTTGACAAACATTAGAAAAATGAGAGCAGTTGCATTAAGGTGTATATTTTTTCCGCACTGTATTACAATAAAATTACTCAGCACTTAAAGTAGGATTTCATTATGTAACACACAATCTACAAGGTAGGAGAACTGCTTTAGCGTTTTTCATAAACAAAGATATGATAACACTGTTCAAAAAGATGTTTACAAAGCAACCAAATAAGAGGTAAGAGTAGAACTGCATTAAAACAACTGCAGTGCAAGCCGCAAACGACATACCTCCATGTGAGTTATGTTATTCTGAACAGAGAGGTTTTATTTCCACCCTCAGATGTGCTGAACTAAATTGAGCACCAATCCAGCTCATTTGTAACCTAAAGAAAATTGTTTTTCAAAAACAGAGTAAGGTTGCAGTTAAATTTTTCATAGTCTGGGCTGGATTTATAGCGCACAGGAAAATATTTTGCCGAATAAGCAAAGCTATTTAAATATAGAAACTCAGAGGGCAAGTGTGGAGGGACAATAGGCCCACAAGCCGTTCCTCAAAACGTCAATTTCTGATAAATTAAAAAAAACTAAAGTTGGGCTTAACAATTAAATTTCATACAAACATAAAGTCTCCTGCTATTCCTATACAGGTTACAAATCATTTGGTGCCTTTGAAGGTTTATTAGACTCTGGAAAAAACAAGTTTTATTAGAAACATAGACGTAGGGGCCAAAAAATCTGCGGGTTACAACGTTTTGCCCGAAAAATATGTTCATGCCCAAAAAGTAGATTTTCAAAAAATATTATTTAGATAACTTCTCTAACTAATAAAAAAACACATCTAATGTAGTTTCACACCATTAATACCAGAAAAGGTTTGAACTGGCAAAAATTTTAACAAAGATTGCAATATCCGTATAAAAATATTTTTACATGTTCGAAATGATTTTTGCCCGAAAGCAGAATAGTTGGGGACTAAAGCCATCCTTGCACCCCGCCTCCAACGACTATGATTGGAACATTCGCAGCTTTCTCAGGCATTCTCTAGATGTCGGTGGCTTGACGCGTTATCGGAAAATCTGCTTTTTCCTGAAAGTGGTAAAGGGCGAGCATTTTCAGACTTCGATCAACGCACCTGTGGAAGTTCTGATTCTTTGGGGTTGATGTTTTAAGGACCTTCCGGACACCTGCGCTTCGATTCAATTCATTTGCTATCTGTAACGCAAAAGAAACTTGTGGATACAATTACCGAGGTTATAAAAAACACGGTTATTATTCTCAGGTCTGCGCAAATGCACCACATTCCAAAGAATAAAATTTACCAGCATGAAAAAGGCACACTGTGTCATTTTCTAGTTTTCGTCGATTTTTATCTCTAAGCTTCACTACACTTTCTCTTTTCCTATACTTTTAGGAACTTTGTCTATTCACTTGTCATTTGTCCTGATGCAGGCCCGCTGTCAAGCGAGTTGAAACGTCGAAATTCTTTCAAAAATCAACAGTTGAGCAAAAGTTACTTTTATCTTAACAATGTGATATTAAAAAGTTGCAGAAATAATTTGTTTTGTGACAATGTTCATAAAGCTTAGTATGAATCCGTCTAATCCTTGATGTTGAAGAAGAAGTAGGATTTTCTAATGTCTGTTGAAAAGCATTTTTATGACTTTCGTAAAGCGAAGAATCATATCAGCGTTTTGTCAAGAATGTATATTTCTGTTAAACTGTCTCCATCCATTCTACACTCAAGGATGGACACTTTCCAGTTCAAATAAGCACGAATCTTGGAAGATTTTAGGAAAAGCGAAGACGTTATTTTATGAAAAGCGAAAAGTTGTTTCGCTTGCAATTACGTTCACATTTGCCAAAAGCATGCAGTCGTCAAAAAAACGAAATGTTGAAAGATAACTCGGTTTTCAAATACTGGATGGTGTTGATGATTCTTTCGCAAAGTTTGACACCTTAAACGTTATAACCTGATCCCTTGTGTTATTTTTGCAGGTTCAACTGACTCACACCTCTGCATGTTTGTTTTGACACTGGTGGTTGTCAGGTTTGAGTTTATCGTACGTGCAATGGCGCCTTGGTGCAGCGTGACATCGACGCTTGCCTACGTAGTTCTGGTTGTATTAAGCAGCTTGGATAATATTGGATCAATAAGGGTTGTATCTACTATTTCTAAGCATTCCAAACAGCGTCACAGGTCAGTTTATAAGCGTTGGCATCAGTGCTAGCAAAGGCGACTTAACCAGCTGAATATTTTTTTTGTATTTGGTAGCACTGAAAAATTTGTGGTTGCGAAATGACATGGCGCAATCACCCTGCGTTTCTTGTTAGCCAAAACAATTTTTTGTCATTTCATGAAGGAATCTTGCGCAAACTGTTTGAAGTTCGTGAATATTTTTAAATTACAAGCCATTTAAAGAAAAGACGTTTGGCTGAAATGTGTTCTACAACTTAAGTTTCAAAGTAATATATTTCAACAACGTTTCGCACTTCATTTTCTGAATGTTGCTGACAATCAAAACAGTTCATTTTGAAACTTCCTGCGTGATTTAACGCTGTTTTTATTTGTTTACAATCATCAAAACAAATGTTGCAAAATGATTACATCTTCTACCAACGTTTAATCGAGTGCCACACTCTGAAATAACTTTTTGTTTGCTTTTAATTTATGACTAATAGCTTTAAACTGCCAACATTACCATACGTACTCGCTTTATTTGTAGTAACGTTGTTTCAAAAGCAAAAGTGGGCGCTTCAACCTTTTCCCAACAAAGTATATCGATACTGACTTTGCTCGTGTGAAAAAATATTACTAAACAAGCGTTGATATTTTAAGATAAGCATCTATGTTTGCTGCAGCATTTCCGACAACTTTAAAATAAAAAGGATTGCTTTAGTTTCAAAGACGTTAAGATATTTTGCCAAAACTAGTTACTAAAGTTGGAAAATGCATTGTTTGTACCAATCCTGTTTAATGTTACTGCCACTACAAGCATTGCTTCGGTTTGTCTCTTGAGACAGCCTCAACTAGACAATGCGCAGGGGAAATTAAGAAAATGCGATTTTTGCGTTCGGTGGAACAGAATAATCAGTCTATGATTTATGCTCGGAGCTCAAAAGATATATGCTTTCTACGTTTAAACTCAATCACACTTCATGAACAACATGGGCATAGCTTTTAGCTTCGAAGCAAGACTTGCAATTTGATATTTTTGCCCAGGTTTATTCTATGCTTGCCAACCAACAGATTTGTTAAGTCAAAAACAAAGATTTGAGTCCAGTTTATCTTTATTTGTTTAAATGCATTCTCGTAAAACAATTCGAATGGTTTGCAAATGCCAGGTCGTTTAATCCAAGGTTATTTTGCACAAAAGCGCTTGCGGAAGCCTTTCCTGTGTGTTTCAACTATTGTTACAAGGCAATTTAGGGCATGAAGAGCTCCAGTGATGCCGTTGGGAACAGTTTGCTTTACCGCCTTTCGTTTCCAACTAATATCAATGCCGTGATAAAGACCTGTTTGCTCTGATCAAACAGCTAACATCGATGCCGTGATAAGGATCTGTTTGGTGGCAGGTCTAGCGTATGGCGTGGGAAAATTTTATAGCAAGAAGCTATAGCAAGCATAAGTGATCCCATCGACGTTGAATTAGGTTAGTTGAATGAAGGTCGCGGCTATTACGAAAATATTAGATTGTTACACTTCCGCAGTTATTGAGCAACTGATACAAATTTCAAACCAGAAGCTCAAACTCTAGGGTACCGTTTTGCTCAAACGTTACTTTTCAATGTAGACTGAACGTGCATGTGCTCATTGCCACGAAAAGAAACCCTTCATGTTTTCAAAAAAGTGATTTCCAAAACAGTTTTCCAAGTTCAACCCAGACGTTAGTTTCAGCGCGTGCATAGTCTGAATGGAATTTTCTATAAAGTTGTGCTGTCGCACTTTCAAAAAATCTAAAATCTGTTTAGCACTACACACGACACAAAGCATGGTATTTCTGAACGATCGTCGCTTTAGCGTAGACGGGTCAAAAAAGCCTGGTATTTTTGGTGCATACAGCGATAAGAATCGCAAGAAATGAAATGACAAAAAGTGGCTGAAACGCCTGGCTGAAAGAAATAATTTTTTTTCTTCTCGCTCCCTCTGTAATGCATCCTTTCAAGTTTATGCTAGATCGTGATTGCCTTATTATGGTTAAGTTTGACCAGTACGGTTTACCTGAAAAACGCACAAAGAAACAAGTTTGATTTTTATGATCGGTGATAGAAATTTAAAAAAATATTAATCACGATAGAAAATGAGGCTATTGGCACAGTTGCCTGGTTGAGTTATAACCATCAATATTAACCTGAACTTTCATTTCCAGTAGAAAAAAACATGTGGAAGCAACAAACAAAAAACTTCCAGTAAACAATTTAAGAGGGGAAGCATTCTGACGAGCATTTCGTCAAAAAATATGCCGAGTATTAAAAGAAGTGTAGCTAAAAGCTGTTTGTTTCACTCACGAACAAATAATCCGTTTTCTTGTAGTTTCTTGCAGTGTGTTTTTCCTCATACAGTTAAAAGTTTGTATGATGGACCGTGAACATGATGTTGTCTACCTCTAGCAAAATACTTTTCATGGTCGAGAAAAGACATTGCAAATAGATTGTTTTTTTTTGGGTAATTTAGTCTTTTTTGCGTTTCGCGTTACATCTGTTGCTCTGCATGCACCAAGACGCAAACGACATGGATTTTTTCAAGCGTGAACTTCATGGAGTCCACGCGCTACTGTACATTAGAAAGGCTTTCCACAAACTCTCAATAATGCATGCTTGTTTCATAGGTTGAAAAGATCTCTTCCGACCCCAGACGAAGCAAAATTGGTTTTGGATACTCACAACCAAATGCGCGCCACAATCGGTGATGAAGGCGATGAACCTATACCTGCGAACATGAGATACATGGTATACGAAAGACATACCAAAACGAAAACTTTTATTTAGTTGCAGACGTCTTTCTTATCGTAATCTACAATTTAGGAAAGATTAAAAACTGTCGTATGGCTGATATAGGAGCCTGAAAACGGTTTTGACAGAATAAGCTCTCGGCCGGTTTGTGCTTTGTGTTGAGGGACGTTTCGCTAAAACCTTGGTGTTTGAAAGTTGTTATGAGTGCTTGTGGTGTTTTGTGGGAACTCGATTTGCAAAGAAAGAAAAAGGTTGACAGAGATGTTGGTACCTGTTATCATAGAAATAACTCGTATTGATTCGAAAGCAGTGATTTGAAAAATATCCAGGTCTATTTCAAAAAACGTGTTATTCAAATTACGTCAATTCTCTGGTGACCTCTTTCAGGAATGAAATTTTCAGTAAATCTTTTTCCTGGAAGTTTATTTTGGAAAAGAAACCGAAAAAACCAATGACATTTTTAATGATTCCACAACAATCAGCTGGTTGGTGTATAAGGATAAGGTTACTTTTGAATTTAGGAGACATTGAATTCACCGGCCGGAATGCAGAACCGATTAAAAAATGTCTAGCATACTGTTTCCCTTCGTAAATGTAATTGGTACCAATGGATACTTTCAAAGATCTGCAGGCGTTCGCGCTTGTACTCCCAGCCATGGGCGCCGGAAGGATTTTTTCTATGAGAGGCCAACAGTAGATTTTTTCAGATGTAACCCCAAAAATATTTTTCCAGGGAGAAACCGTTGTAAAATTTCATTTTACCCACTCGAAACTAAGAAAACAGCCTTTTTTGCTTAAGATTTAATAGAAATATGTCAAACTTCAAAATCCAGGGGGGGCCAAAGCCCCCCTTCTGACGACCATGCTCGCAGCATGACAACGCAGCGATTGCCAGGCACAGTAGAATAGCAGTCTATGATCGGCACCTCACGCAAAACTCCAGACTCAGCGATAACTGTAAAATTTTTTGAGGAGTATGAGCCGATGAACGTTAGAACTTTAGACACCCAGAAAATTATAGGCCTACCATCTCGAGTAGAACTCTTTGTGTTTCACAGCAAAAGAATTGCGAACGTATCTCGCAGACCTGTACAAGGCAGCCAGGTGATCCTCAAAAGTCATTATTGAAAGAAATAACAAAGCGTGGAATGTTTCCTTTGCACACCGCTTTCGTTTTTTTAATATAAGTGTTGCAGGGTATGTTTGGAGCTGTCATGCCATACAATTGCCGATAGCATGTTGGCAATTTTCCTGAAGAGCTCAAATAATACATGCATCAATATCTTTTGTTGATTTCAATGCAAGAGGAAGACAAGGTTTTACTGTTATGATACTTTGCGATGCAGACTTGGGATGAGGGCCTTGCTATCAATGCAGCCACCTATGCGAAGGCATGCGTGTTTAAACACAGCCCTCCAGCATCGAGACGGACGCCAGTTCTCAATGTAAGTTGGACGTAAATCAAACTTCGCTGATACTAAACACGTCTAGTCCTTTAAGTCCCGCGAAAACCACGTTTCATGCAGAGCTTTGCAATCCTATAACTCACCAGGCGATTGAGCTAGAGAGCTGTTCAAACCCTCTACGGATTCAGCAAGTCTTGTAGTCGATATCGAAAAAAAAAGTTTTTTGTTTTCGGTGGGGGTTTTCGGGTGGGAACGCCACCAGTGGGGGTGTTTTTGGCTACCTTTACCTGACCCTGGGCCCCAACCCATTGGGCCATTATTATGGCTCAAGATTTGTTCGGAAACTAGGCCAAAATCCGCGTCTTTAAAGCCCTTGAATAACTTTCTAGCATATCTGTAGCGGAAATTATGGACAAAACACCAGAAGTTGGTGAAAATTTCAGCACCCCCAAACCCCAGTCTGGGCTGGAAAACAACCTTTTTCTAAATGGCCATAACTCGCCAGCGGATCGAGCTAGAGAGCTGTTCAAATCCGTCTGAATGGGGAAAGACTTGTAGTTTAGGCTGAAAAAAAAACTTTTTGCCGTGCGATTTCAGCCTTTTTGTCTATGTTTAAAAAACCACAGGTCGTTTTGACATGTTTTGACAGGTTTCTACAAAATAATCCGTGACGTCAATGGCCCGTGGGAGTGCGTGAATCGAGCAGAATCAGCGGCGCGAAACTGCGAGAGATTTGAATGCATTCTAGGCTATAGTACAAAGTTTTAGAGGGCTTGATGGACTTTTTAGCATTTCTGGTTGATGAGTTATGGAAAAAATGGTAGAATGTGAATATGGGAAATCCCCTGAACGTCATTGGGGAATACTGACATGTTTGGAATATTTTTGGCATAACTTTTGAACCAGGAACGCTAGAAACTTGATCAAGGGCTCTAAAAACGCGTATTTTAGCCTAGAATCCAACAATACTGCGAGCCACAATATTGGCGCGTGGGATCGGATGATGACGTCATATAATTAACCAAAAAAACAGACCCCATCATGAGCCCATTGGCCCCAACCCCCATCCAAATTTAAAAAATGTTTTTTTTATTCTAAACTAAGCCACTTGTCATGACAGGGTTTGAACAGCTCTCTAGCTCTATCTGCTGCCGAGTTATGACTGGCCAAAGTTTGGCCTGTCAACCAAGTCAATCAAGGGCTCTATAGACGCTGATTGTCTCCTAGTTTTCAACAAAACTTTGAGCCGAAAAAATGGATCAATGGGTTGGGGCCCAGGGCCAAAGTGGCCTGTTTTTCCAAAACATGTCCTCTTTGTGACGTCACCTCCAGAAACCCCCCAACCGAAACCGAAAATTGTTTTTTTTCGATTTTGACTACAAGACTTGCTGAATCCGTAGAGGGTTTGAACAGCTCTCAAGCTCAATCGCCTGGCGAGTTATAGGATTGCAAAATTTTACAAAGTGGCGCACGCAGGACTTCAAGGGCTAGAGCAGTGGTTGTCATACTTTTTGTCGCTGCGGACCCCTTCTATACACCCAAGACCGCTGAGGACCCCTTCGTTTTGTCAACGTTTTTTCGATTATTGAGAAATTAGTTTCGGTCGCTTCTTAGCGTGAGCACCTCAATTGCCCCGGCAAGAAGCAAATTTCAGGCTTCAACTTGCCGCCAACTGCCGTCATTGAAATAAAAAACAGGGTCGGCCGACTTGCAACATAACGTGTCAGACTGCAGTTGTGTTGCAATAAAGCTGAATCAGTGGCCTAGATGGGCAGATAAAAACTAGCAGATTTCCTCGAGTCCACAAGTGTGTTCACGATGGTCAGTCAAAGACGACCAATCGCTCCCGCATCAATCCAGTGCAAATCCGACAGCAGTGCATTATAAAGTGGATAATTTTCCGAGTGACTGATGCGAAGTCGCGCGCGAAAACGTCACTGAGTTTCTTGCGTTGCATTATATCTCAAGCGCGAACGTCCTCTTTGCGTGGAGCGGCTCAAACACGTGCAGAAGCGAAACCAACTACTTTTTTGTTTCAATCAGGGAAACAACGGAGAAAACCTGTGGGGGGGAAGCGGAGAACTGGCCACAGATTTCGATCCAATTCGAGCTGTGAGGGCCTGGTTCAACGAATACGAATACTACGAATTTTACAATCACACCTGTATTCCTGGTAAAAAGTGTGGTCATTACACACAGGTATGATGGCGCCGTGCCCGGTATTTGTGGCTTTTCGTCTCACAATGTCAGGTTTGCATGGTGAAATGTCAGATGCATTTTATCGTATAAACCCGGTTTGCTTGATAATTTCTTTCCTGATGCTAAAAGGGATCTAGCGAAAGAGCAACAAGCTGCCGTTTACTTCTAATTTCGTAACTGTTGAAGTTTCAAATTTACAAGAATAGTGAAACATCGACTGCATCAATCGGTTTTATCGTTTCAATTTTAAGTTTTTTTGAAGCTTCATATTTTCTTTTTATAAAAAGGCAACTTGTTGCACTTAGACACACATTTGGCGTGAATGATTCAGTCATTTCTTTTCTACAAAAGTTTTTTAAAATGTTTAATCTGATTCTGAAGACAATAGTCAATTTACAGCCGAAATTTAACTTATTGTTTGTATTCATTTGGCTAAAAAATGAAGTGAAGTAAACATTGATCGATCTTGCTGCAATTCATTTCTTTGCTCACAATTTCTGCGTCGATGTAACTTGCGTCTTCCCATAGGCATGTTTTGCCACAATGCGTCAACTCATTGAGACTTTGCAAGATCGAAATAAATTCTACAGGCTTAACCTGGACAAAATAGAAATTTATAATCAAATCTACCATATCGCGCAGGTTGTCTGGGCTGAATCATACAAGCTCGGGTGTGGTTGGATCCTGTGCTCAAGACTTTATGCTTACGGCTCATTTTTAACAGACGCCATGTATATGGTGTGCCACTACGCACCGAGGTTGGTCAAGATCGAAAGCAACGCTCTGAACGGCATATATTGCAAGAAGCATGTCAAGAGAAAATCAATTCTTGAAAATTATAAAAATATCAGCAGAAGAACATGCGCACTCAAGCAATCACTTGCTTTTCTATTTTGAAGCTTTTGAAGTTTGGTCTAATCAAGCGCACTGGTTTATTCTGCTCAAATTTGCGTTTACCTGTCAAATCCGACAACAGTCTGTGAATCTGACCTTTATTCATTTATGTACAAGACTTACTTCTGAGGCACATCAACTGCCACAAACTTTGCAGCGTACAATTTAGCTCTGGCTTCAATTTTTTATTCAGTTGTTAACCGACGGTATCAGCATTACTGTTCAGTTTTTCGAATTCTACTCGCCTTCGTCGAATTCCACACGATATAAAAGAGTTTTTGAGCATTGCTGTAGTGTGCAGACGAAGAGCTCTATTGATCGGAATTTTCTTTTTTTCACCTGTTTAACACAAGGTTGAATAATTGCGTTTGATTTTCCAGCGGAAACATTGAAGGCGAAAAGCTGTATAAGGTGGGCGAGAGATGTTCACAGTGCGATGATGGCGACATATGCGAAAGCGGTCTTTGTCGTAAGTGCTGCATTATCAGTTTTATGTTATTGGAATGCGCAAAGAGGGTTTGGGGTATTTTTACGGCTAAAGTTGTAGCCATTATCGTTTTTCGTTACAGGATGGAAGTTAACATTGACATTTGCGCTACTTTAGAGTGAAATGATCGGATGCGACATATGCGACGTTAGAAACTGCGGTTTCTCAAAAACGCGCGTAGCTGGTGTATCAAAGGGTCACATTAAAAGTCATAAAGGCTAGATGCAAAATCTTTTGTTACGTTTGTCGAAGTAGTTGCGTGTTTGGTGTGCATAAGGTAAACGTAGTGTTCCGACGCTTTTTATCTGAAAGCAGACATCTTTTTGAAGAAATTTTTAAAAATTCTTTTCGTTTTTTGTTTGCAAATTATCAAATGAATGCCGAAAATAGTTTGTTACGCAAATTCCAACAGATTTCAAGATAGATTAGTGGAAAAAGTTAGTCTCTGATGTCTATAAAATTGCATTGAAGAGCCCAAACCATAGAAAAGTACAGGCAGAAAAAAACGTAGAAGGCGCAATTGAACTTTCAAAGTATTAGTATGTACTGTAAATGAACACGTTTGCCCCAGATACCTCTTGGAGAAACAAGACAGTGATTCTCCTAGCTTTATTTCTACTGAAGCCGAAGCCACTGGCTTAGAAATCGTTGCGTCAGTGATTGGGCAAAAACCTATGCGTGTTAAAATCAGAGTGGAATCATCATACGTTAGTCAAAATTAATACACCATTTATTCCGTTGACGATTTGACGATCATGCGTTGGTAAAAGAAGTGTGATAACCAAGTTTTACCTTGAAAGAAATAGAAAGACAATGCAAAGTTTGATTATGGCTGTTAAAACATCGACACATTCTTGGAAATACACATATTCTCTGCAAATGTGTATAATTTTGGTCGCCATCGAACATATATTTTGAACTACACGGACGTTTTAAAACCACCATGTAAAACCAGCTATGGGATACACGTGGCAACTTGCTCCTTTTGTAACAAGCAGTGTGTGGGACTGACGGTAAATAAATTCTCTACTCGCTGGAATGCACACCGCAAGTCTATTTTCGGAACGTTTTGCGTGGTGGTCTCTGCCGATGTAATGTCTTACCAGTTGTGATCATTGTGCTTTACAGATTTTACGTTTTAACTTTGTGTAAATGACGATGCTTTTTTGATCGAAATTACTATTCCGGTTTTAACAAGCTGCGGCCTGATTTTTGCGGAAGGCTCCTGTGGTGCTTACTGTGCTAATGTTTACAACGTTTTAATAATTACGCAAAACGTGTCATATTTTAGGCAACACATAGCAGAAAGCAGTGGCTTGATTGATTGTTCTTATTTAACTGTAATAGTTTCAGACTTTACATGCTTCTCTTAGAAATAAAAGCAGACATTAGTTGCCGTCAGATCTAGATTCTACAGAGCTTAATTTCAAAGCCTTCTTATCTGGGCTATTATTTCAAAGTTTCATTGCAATCGTTTTCATTCTGATTAATTTTTCTAAGTGTAGCATTCTGTCAATGCCAAAGATTTATCTAGACCTGGCACTCTAATTACATACCAACGTACAATTTCAAATACGAATAAAGGTATACCTTAAGACCGCACAATGGTACTTTTCTTTAGGATTTACAGGTAATGTAAGTGGTTAATAGGTAGAGCAACACGGAAAATAAGACAAACGTAGAGCAACACGGAAAATAAGACAAAAGTTTGATTGTACTGGCAGCACAAAACTAATTTGAATGTTCAAGACTATCAATCTTAACCTTCGTAAAATCTAATATTCCGTAAGTTTTAGAATGATAAAACTTCCATTCTGCTGCATTTCAAGTAGTAATTTCTGTGCAGGAAACAAAGAGCGGGATAAAAACATTCCGGTATCAAGCAACGCAAGTGAGTGCTCTTTGACGAATTGCTTGATTTCTGTAGAAAACTTAAACGTTTCTTGACCAACCTTTAAACGTTTTGTCTCTGGTTTTGCACGTTGCGTCAAAAGGTCATGTGGTTTAGCGGTTACCGCTGTAAACTGATACGGAAAATGAAAAGTTACTTGTTAAAAAGCCTGCATCAACTTCACACTTCGTGGTTAAGATCTCATTGCTTTGGGTTTTTCCTAATTTTTCATAGATACTGTTTCCAATGACTCCTGAGAATGACTTTTACCCCCTACAAAGCAAAATTACTTTTTTGAGCTTTGTGATCATTAAGTTTGGAAACTCCGTTGGGATGTGTTTAGATTATTTGCATTTTTATGTTTTTCTACTCCATTTGCCTTTGCAAGGTCACACTCTTGGTTCTGACAAGGAGGACACTACTACCTTGAATTATCAGCTTCGTTTCTTCCAGGCGTAGACTTGGAACGAAGTTTTTCGGTCAGATAGGCCTATTGTAACAAACACGTATACGGTAACTGGACACACGTAAGCCATATAGAGAAATTCTGTCTGCAGCGAAAATACTGCAACAGAACCCTGTATTTGACACATTACCAAACTTCGTGAAGCATATGGGACAACCGCAGAAAAACATTTTTTTCTTGCAGTGCGCAGCTTCATGCCTTATAGTATAGCTCTATTGTCTGAATCGGTGTTGACGACGCAACAGCCATGATTTCCTATGAGACCTCACCTGATTGTAAGCAAAGCGAATTTAACTTTATTGATTACTGGATGTTGGGGAAATTTATTGCACATTAGTATTATACATTTGATGAGCTACTCAAATATTCCAGAAATTCTATATCTCTAAATGTGCTTCCACTTGCAGTTTGATCGTTATCACTGACGTTTCAAATACAGAAAGTAATTTTGGACAATCGGATTGAATTTGCAAGAAACGCTGATAAATTAACGTTTGCCAGACTTGTTGCACTTTCCACTGCATTTAAACTTCAACATTAGAAAAAGTGCATGCCAGATTTAAACATATAGATATGCCAATTCGTGCCTACTGCATAGTGCTTGTGGAAAAGGACAATTTTCTGCGTTTACTTGTTAACCTGTTAGTTCCATTGCAAGTACTTAATAGAATAGAGAGTCGCAATCACGAACCATTCAAAACTGCATAGTTTTTTTTTTAATTTGTGCTATAAGCTTTCCAACGTAGAGTTTTAACAAAGAAACAGTTAAATGACCGCAGCCAAAAAGCCTGAAATTAGTTAAAAACGTTATGCACCAGTTGGGGTGCAATGGACACTTGCAGTATTTTTGCCAGAATTAGGGTTGACCAAGCTTTTATGCGTCGATAAATTTTTTTAATTTGATCGAGCTTAAGAAGGCAACTCATATCAAGGAAGATCTCCCAGCACACATTTGTACAACAAATAAAGTTTCTTAAAATTTGCATTATGTATGTTTGACCGCCCTAGGAATTTGTACCGCTTCCATAATAACTATGCAGCTTAGAACTTAATTATTTTGTATGAAAAGAAGCCTGCAGGTTTTGTGTACAAATTTGGTTACGACAGGAGAGCCTCTGAGGCTCATTGACCAATTGCAACTTTGTGTTACTTCTTTGTGTCTCAAACACGTGGCACTTCAATCTTCAAACGTGTGCAGTATTCACTTTTCCATACTTACGTTTGGGACAGCTTTTCTAAGAGCAGGTTCCCTCTAAGGTGCGCAACTGCGCAATTGCGCAGCGCCACCAGATCATTTGCGAAGTGAAATCTCATTCTCGCACACTTGCAACATTTCAAATTTCATATCGTTATATCGCATCGACCTTTTACCGCTTGAAACGCTTCCCTGGTTATGTTTCCACATGGTTGCGCAATTGCATGCGCACCAAAATAAACATTTGCTCGGTGTAAAATTTACTTAGAGGGAACACTTATGAGTTACCTGTGTACTTCGAGTTTACTATTATTGGGTGTACAATTTCTGTCGCGTTTTAAACGTGTTTGGTGGTATGAGCGACATAAAGTGCAAAGGAAGAATAAACTAAACTGGTTTGCAGGCAAAATTGCGGGGATTTTGGTTGGAGTTTTTCTAGGCTTGGCTATTTTGGGCGCTGCGGGAAGTTATTTGTACAAAAAATATCACATTCAAACAAAATCTCTGCTCGCGTGGAGAAAGCGTCGAAGAGTTTCTTCAGCAGCAAACTTGTAAGTTGACTTTTTTTCCTATTTGCTGGAATTTTATTTTCATTGTATGAAAGCAAACATTGCGCGGCGTTTATGCAATATGCGTGACTGTATTCATAAGATGCAGGGACCGAGTTTAAAGGGGGACGGGGGAATGGACGGGGGTATTCATCCCCCCAACTTTTGGATGGGGAACACGCATTATCTTTTGTCCCCCCAATTTTTTGTGATAAAAAGTAATGTAGTTGTACAAATTTCATGGCTACATTACACATTACTGTTGCAAACCCCCAGCATAAAGCCAGGGAATAACTTAGAAAAATGGACACTATCACTGGATTATTTATAAGCACAGTGTACAGATTTACTATTTAAACTGAATTATCATGATTGTTCATAGTTGTGCTGGTTAATTTGAATTAACGGAATCAGTTTGTACATAAACGTCGCTCAATCATGTGACTGATTCGTGCCACGTTCTTGTGAGTCGAATTCCTGCCCTGGTCTATAGCCTGCAATATACAAAACACCGTTGCCACTGCTAGTATTTACCAAAACGTCTTGTGGTTTGTTTTTGATTTGATCTATGTGGTTTAGTGGTTCTATTTCGGAACTGACCAAATTTAATTGATTATCACAATAATTATGTCTATTTAAACTCAACTCTCAGAATTAATGTGTTTTCATATTAAATGCAGTGCTAGACACAGCACCATTTTACAGTTCTGGTTGCTGCACCACCACCATGGGCGTAGCCATTGAGACACTTAGGACATAGTCCCCAAAATATATCAGAATAATTTGTTCCCCATTTTAACAATTTTACAAAAAGTCATACTACGGTCGAGTGAACATGGTGACGTCATCGAAACGCAAGAAATAAAGATTTGTCCCTCCCAACGTTTTCTATCGTACTCGGTCCCTGATGAGATGTGAGGGTGAATTGCGAACGGGGCGGGTCAAAGGTCAAACATCCAGTGCCAAAGCACATTAAGAAAAAATCGAAAGCAGAAACAAACGAAATTTCTGAAACGAGCAAAAATTAAAAACACATGAAAGGAAAAACGCCATCACCACCACCAACAAAAAAGAACACTATTTGTCTCATAATGTTCTTTGATTTTTCGCAGAATGTTCTTAAAGATACCTTGTCTATGGTTTTTGAATCACGTCAAGTATCACGAAAAGATTTTCAATTAATGGTGGTCCTAATATGTTTAGATGTAGAAGACGTGATGTGTAAATAAAAGGTGTAGAAACAAATACGTTGAAGATGAATGCAACGAATTTAATGTTTGCCGTAAATGATGCGCATGCATTAGCTGTAACAAGACTCCCGCATTTATTCAACAACAAAAACTAATTTGTCCAAGGCTATCTTGCAAAAAAGTCGCAAAAACTGTTGTGACCAACTTTTGCTATAAGTTGTTAGTAAAGAAAGTCCAAAAGTTTTACCACGCTAAGTGATTTTACTGAGTTCTGCTAGAAAATTTACTTCTTGCTACCGTGTAACTACTTTTGCAAGAACTTGGTGACACAACCGCACATAAGTCAATGGAAACCAGTAGTTCGTTAAAGCACTCTCTCAGGCATTTCATTCAACTAAAAGCTCTTGACTATAACGACTTCATCTTTTTCTTGAGTATATTTGCCCGATGTCAATGCATTAGTTGAACTGATGAATCGCATGAAGCTTTGGTGCTTCACAAAGCATGCAAATAGCAGTTGCATAACTTAGCGGTGAGCGTTCATTTGAAACACAAGTAGGTAGACAAAAAGCGTTTACATCAACTTTTTTCAAGCAGAAAAGACAGTTGCGGCGACCTTTCCGGCGAAAACAGCGTCGAGGTCAAGCCCAAGTCTGCAGAGGATTTTAACGGCGACGAGAAATCGCTTTCAAAGCAAGCAAGAGGAACCAGACTGGCATCTGTTCAAATAGAGTCTGTAGGCGCTACTTTGCCCGATTAGAGTATTGTATCGATCCTCTCAGTTTGTCTTTTTACGAATGCGTGGCAAGAGCTATTGTATCGTAGCTTTCTGGCAGCAGCATAACTGATTTCCACTTAAACTTTGTTTTTGTCACTTTGTCTATACAGTTGTTTATTTATCGATGCAGAGCCGATTTACCTGATGAAGGCCAGCACTGCAATTATGCTATGCTTGAAAAGCAAAGCTTTGTACGTAAACTTTTGTAGTATTTGTTTTCGCCGACTTTCTTTTGCTTTTTCAAAAAGGTTTTTGAGACGCAAGGGTAGATTTTACTCTTCAACCAGTTCTCGTGAATCATACCGGTCGTTGTCTCGAAAGCGTTGATTGTGACGTGTGAAAAGGTTGATCTCTGGCGATTCTATGCGTGAAAAAAACAATTTTCATATTTTCTATAAACTTACACACTTGCTTATTTTTTGCACACCCCAGCCAACTATCACGAATGCATTTGCCACAGCTGATCATGATCACTTAGTAGTTTTGGCAGCATTCTGGGTTGATCTGCTTACTGTTGGTTGTAGAAACCGTAAGAGTAAAACTTTTATCCTTGATCTTGCTCGTACTTGCAGGTATTTTAGCAAGAAGTCGGCAGGAAATATGTTTCGTCACCTTTTTTTGTAAAGTAAAATCTCTAGAACAGCGCTTGATGAACCGCTTCCCCATTTTACGCAAAAGCTGAGTTTTAACGAATAAGACTTTCGGAAAAAACGTTTGTCTCACATGTACTTTCCAGTGACTGATGTTTAATGTACATAAAACTTTTTGGACCCCACTTTAAGAAGCTCTGGTTGGCATCTTAAAATTGGCTACTATTCTCTAGTCGCCTCTCGAGTAGCTTAAAGAAAGTTATGTAAGTGCAAAAAGACAACCTGGAAAATTTCGTCTCTGGAGCTCAAACCAGTGGCGTAGCCAGCCTAAAACTTGGGGAGGGGGCAAATTCTTCGACTTTAGGCGAGCCAATAGTATTTTTGTATGGGACGCAGCTTCTCAAAGCACAAAATAACCAGATATGTTAAAAATTTGGGGGGGCATGACCCCGTGACTCCCTGGCTACGCCTATGGCTCAAACTCTGATTGTCTTCCACCGAAACGCAGCTACTGCTGCAAAAGTTTTATTGTTTGTTTATTTCTGAATGAGGCGTCGACCTCGCTCTTAGGTAAATATTATCTAATAAATGGACATTCTGTGCATTGATGTTTTTTGCCTGTGAACAATAAATCATCCACTCGTATATTCAAGATGTGCATTAATTTCTAACAATCAGGCAAACCGACCAACAGAGATTAAAACGGACCTTCAAATTTTACGATCCAGATCCAATCCTGAATTTTTTAATTTTTAAAGTCCAACCATAGATCTAAAAGTTTTGAATCGAAAGTCCAAGCCCACAAAATTAACAAAATACAGCTTTTAACAGCAAAAATGCGACAATTCTTTTCATTAACTCAGTCCAAATCCGGTCATGATTCTACATTTTTGAAGCGATTTACAGTCCGGATCCAATACAAATCCAAAAAATCGTTATAGTCCGGATCCAGTCCAATTCAACTCCAGTCCAATGCTCGTCTCTGCTGACCATGAGCAAGAACCACGTGTTCGCGACAACCGATTAATCCTTTATCTATATTAATGGTGGAGTATACGAAGGAACAGCAAAAAAGCATATTGGATTGAGTACAACATGCCTAAAACCACAGCACCTTTCGTCCAACTTGAAACTTGTGAGCAAAAGGACAATTATGAAACCTTTCCTCTACCATGTTCAATGGCTGGAAAAACTTGCATTGTGTTGCCAACTGGCAAAAATTGGTGTTGGCATGACCCGTTGAAAAGTGTTGATCATATCTGTCTGACCTAAATTTTTCCATGGCGAAAGCACTAACAAATTAAATAAACAAAATTATTCACAAGGGTAGTTACGTGCTCCAGGAAACAAACAACAAAAGTTATTAGCATGTCTTTATTTTTCCATCCATATATTTCCAGAAAGTGAAGAGATTTTCGTGAGTGATATACCTAATTACGAGCTCCACCAAAGAAGAAAACGTTTGTTGAGGAAACAACGCGGAGTAAACATTTTATTGTCTCAAGTGATGGAAATGCAAGCCCGGCGTAAGAAAAAAGGGAATGACGTGAAATACTTGAGTCAGTTTCATCAATACTGCGACAGCATTTGTGAAGTAATTTGCTTTTATGTAAAAAAATTTCTGAATGAAAAAATAAAAAATAAAAAACTCGAATTTCGGACAAACATGGAGGGAGACTTTGTTCCATTTTCACCTCTACGGAAGTAAGGGAAATTTTTTCCTCTTCTACCCAGAATTCACCTTGCTGATGTGGGAGTGTGTCTAACAAACAATTGGGAACGCTTATTTATGAAAAAATGCTAACAACAGAAAAACTGTTTCATACTGCTGTTCAGCAGTGGCGTACCTAAGGGGGGGCGGGGCGGTCGGCCCCTTGCGGCACTTTAATGGGGGCGGCACTATGGGCTGTGCTGTAGGCTATAAACCTGCAAAGGCTGTATTGAAATAAAAGTGGTTTTAATGTTGGGACGCTACTCGCAGTTGAAGGTCGTTTTTGATTTTGAGTAATTTAAACTGTGGCATGTGTGTTGAAGCGATTCTTATCTCAGCCAAACAATAAACAATCGTGCATCACGGATGTTGTATCAATAGGCTTTTTTCACATTAAGCTGCAACACGCTTATCAACTCACTTGGTGACAAATTTTAGTAATTCACTACACGGTTGATTGATCGAGTGTTGGGTCGTTGTTGAGGTTCGATCGTAGTCCTTATATGACGTTATAGAACTTAGTAGGAATATGGTGGATGATTGTGGGCAAACGTGTGGCTGTGGTGAGCTCTAAGCTTTTGTAAGTTCTCTTAAGTTTTGTACCTCCGAGTGAAAGCGCATTGTTGGGTCTAAAAAACACTTTGTGTAAATCTAATAAATGTATAGTTGGCTTTGTGCTCGTCAAAATAAATTTCCGTGTGTGTGGATAAATATAATCTAGCTCAGCATACCTCAACAGGCGTTCCGTGGAACCCTAGTGTTTACCAAAACGTGTATCGGGGTTACGTGAGTTTTAAGGGTTCTGTGAGGGTTCCTCGTTTTTTTAGGGGAAATGATTTCTTGCTTCACTATGTCGATGCGTCATTATGAAAAGTTTTAGATCATTGTGCTGCATTCAGGTTGCAAGTAGGCCAGTTACTTGTACAGGAGGCTGAGTGCAGTTAATAGCCGAAAAAGATATATTGATAGTCGTTGAATCGCTTGTTGTTCATTGTTGCCCAATCAAGAAGAACGTTATTGTTGCCTCACGGTTATACGATGTCGCCGATGTACAGTTCATAGTAGAGAAAGAAGCCCCCCTTAAACTTTTGCAGTTTATTCAAAAGTATAATCTTGGGAACTCTGTTCCAAATATAGTAATAATGCTGCAAATTTTCCTTACAATTGCCGTTAGTGTTGCTACCTGTGAGAGGAGTTTTTCGAAACTAAAACTGATCAAGAATTACTTAAGCGCAAAAGCGCAAAAATAGATAAAATCACTTCGAGTTTGCGGCAGTGCAGGTGCCGGCGACAACCGCAGGGATGCATTAGTTTTCATCTTAACTTGCAGCGTGAAAATCGCGCCGAATTGACGCAGCTGAACTGCAGTAATTGCGTACCAACCCTTCCGTTCTAATTGCCTCGTAGTTTGTACTCGCGCCTGGCACTGGGCGACAACCTCTTCATAACGTCGAGTGCGATCTGGTTGATGATCTTTTTCCAAGTCCTGAGCCGTTATTGCAGACAAATTGTTATTATTTGCGGTTTTCATGTCTTTGCTCCGTGGCCTTTGCGAAGCGCATAGCAGCGCGAACGGCAAAATGCACGTTTCTTTTTCAAAACTAACTATTTTAACCTTTTCAAACCACAATTTTTGTGCATGACTTAATAATGACGATATTTATTTTGCCTCAGACTCATGGTCCATATCACGAAGCAAATGAATAACACAAGAACACAAAAATGGTTAGTCATAGCGCATTACAGAGTAGGTGTTAGATGATAAACACGGACAATACAGGGAGATGCCAAACACTGAAACAGCGCGCCAGCTGCAACAGCATTCAAGATTGCCAGATAAAAATTTTAGTAAAAAGCCAAAAACGGCCAGAAAAAGGCCAAACCGTTTTTGTTTACAGGCCAGAAAAAAGCGAAACTTTGTTTGTGATATTGCTATTCCTTTGTCACGAAAAACACACCTAAAGTACAAGAATATCACTGAAGTTTTCTTCGAAATTGAGATTACGCCTTCCTTGACCTTGCGCTGGAGCTCATTCCTGATATTTCTCTGACTTTTCATGGTTTGCGAAATTGCGCACTGTGGGTGCATTAGTGTCACAGATTGCATACTGGTGCTTTCTGCACCCATGCGAAAGTCTTCTCCCTTTCATTCTTGTACTGACGAATAGAACCATTAGAGTTCTTCCACTTCCTCGACGCCATTGTCGCATTTCTATCACAGGCACGCACACCTGTCTGCAAGCGTTGAGCCTGCATAGTGCTTAGCCTAAAAACAACTACATAGTGCAAGCGTTTCCAAAGATTGCGCAAAAAATTTATTTCGAATCTCTCATCCCTCAAATTGTACCAACATCAGAATAGCATATTTCACAAAAATTTTCCAAATTTGTTGTCGAAAAAATGGAATAGCAGGCATTTTTCTACAGAGCAAACTTTTTCAGCGTAAAAGTAATTAAAGCTAAATGGCCAAACGAATTTTTAAGGTCAACCAATTTGAGACGAGGCCAGAAAAAGGCCAAAATGCCATTTTTGGCCAATCAACTTGAAACAAGGCCAGATTTCTGAATTTTGGCAAACCCTGACTGCATTCACACATCATCAGATAGGGATCCAGTAGTGGGAGGAAAACAATAAAAGAAAATAAAAAAGTCCGATGGGTGCTCAGCGGCGCTCAAAAGTATGTAAATTGTTTTGATCAAGGTTTCAAATATTTTTGCGATATATTTAGCTTGAGGCTGACAACCGTTTGTCTTCACTAAATTTAAAACAGGGTTTGACGGTTGGTATTTTACTAGTTTTATATAAATCACTTTATCACGTATTTGGCTTGCAAACATCCTTGACGTGCCGGGGGTGGTATAGGAATCACAAGAAAATGCAGAAATTATGAGGCGCCACAAAGCACACGGAAGGTTTTGATTGCTGCGCAAAGGCAATACTGAAGAAAAACAGACACAGAGACAACGCACCAGCAACTGCTGCAATTCCTCACGTCATGCAAGAGCGTTAAATAGTGGAGGAAAAAGATTTGTAAAATGCATCAAACCTTTGAAGTGATCTGATAAAGAAATTTGGTGAGCGTTTCACAACTCGCAAGCGATATTAGTCCGTGTGTATTTGCTCCATAATTGGCATGGAGTGCTCAACTGCAGTGTATTTGCTCCATAATTAGCAAAGCATACATTGGCATGCAGAAGGCACGGAATAGAATGTTTTTCACTGCAGTTGAGCACTGAGCAAAAGTGCCTCTGGGTTTGCTTGCTGCATAGTACAGCGATCTCACACGTCTCTGAATATCATCGTCGTCCTTCAGTGAGGCATTTAATAATTAATACACCAAGATATTTAACTTGGTCAGAAAATTGCACACGTACATTTAGAAAAACTTTCGATGGAGCAGGTTTTTTGTACTTTTTGGGTCAAAAGGATACACCAATTGTTTCGTTGCAATTATAGGCGATTTCGTGTTCAGCAGTATAATCACCACAAATATTCAGAAGACATTGAAGTCCACTAATGCTAGGGCTAAATATTAGATGATTCTCAACCATATTTCCCACAGTGCAACCAACTCTGGCTGAGCCCAGCTGGATTGAGAGTTCATCAAGGGAAACAGCGAATAAACATGAACTCAGAACTCCTTCTTGCCTTACAGAGTTGGTTACAGTAAAGGGGGATGAAAAGTTATTGTCCCACATCACTTACATGACCTGTTGCCAATCACAACTCGTCAGCAGTCTTGCTATGCACATCGGTGCATTGCACTTAGTAGGTTGTGGTTAGTTCTGTCAAATGCTTCAGACCAGGGTTGGGCAAACTACGGCCCCAGGCAGTATGCTGCCCGCGAGGGTATTTTGTGAAACCCGCAAGTCAGCCACACGTACATATTTCGAGTCTATGTTAAAGTAATTTTACAGATTAGATGACAGTTCTCGAGGTTTTATTCCACACGTTTTATTCGAAACCGCATTTTGCTCATCCGGAAGTGACTATTATTACCTTATTTTTGTGTTAGTTAATGTAAAAAATCCTTGTTAAATTTTTTAAAGCGATTATAGATTTAATATATGTAATACACGCGGCCCCCGGTAACAATAAAGTTTTCAATGTGGTCCTTCGTAAAAAATGTTTGCCCACACCTGCTTTAGACGTACCTAAGAAAGCTGAAAAAACTGGGGTACCCTTGTTAACAAAACACGAGTACGACACAGTCTGTTTGAGTAATAATGTGCACATGTCAGTGCCATGTTGTGGCTTCAAACCAAACTGGTTGTCTGTGGTGGCCACAAACGGTGAAATGGAGGACAAAATGTATTGTTCAAACACATTCCCTATTCTTTATATTTTTCTGCAAACAGCTCTTTTGTTTAAAACGTAGGTGAAAATGCACCATAGATTAGACACGGTAGACTTTCCTGAGTAGAACAAATGGTAACTTAATGTTTATTATTGATTTCGGAAAGAAGAAATAGAATGGCACTGCCTCGCACATTTCCAATTTTCGGGAAAAATCCAACTGAACAGCAGTGGCGTAGCTAGAGTGTGGGCTGCCCGGGGCGGCCCTTGAATTTGGCGCCCCCGAAGCCCATGAAAATAGGTATTGCACAGTGACTCCCTCTTAAATCTTTGTATATATATTAACTAGTTTGTGCACTATTATAATATTACAGTACTCTCACATGCTCAAATATGGTATGTTTTAAATAAACACAAAAAACTCAAACACTGTAAGCAACAGTTAGAGAAAAAGCAAAAATGACATAAAGGGAAAAATAGTAAAAAAGTGTGAAAATTTAGGACTATTTTTGTTTCTGAAATTAATACTACAATTTTCTGCACAGTAACTTTGCTTGCCTTTTGCTGGCAAATTCTTCAATGGCAATGTCAAAAATTATACTATATCTGTTAATTGTTGCACAGTGTAGCAAGATTTCTCAACCGCAAGGTGCTCATACTAGATCCTAATACATCAAAGTTAACTCGTCTGGGTTCCTTTTCTCTTGCTACGCGTCTGTTTCACGCAATAATTTCTCCTTGCAAGACATTAGCTTGGTGCCACCCTTAGCCATTGGACTTTACTTATGTACAGACTTGTGGGAGGTTAACACACGCTCATGAATGGAAAGAACCAGATGGAAATGTTTAGAATCTTACTTTTTTCTCTACATAAGACGATGCAACCTGGATTTGAAATGAAGCATCGTTTAAACAAGTTCTATAAACGTGACAGAGCGGCAGTTTTGTCGACGGCAGCACTTTAATGTAGTTGATTCATGATGTTCATGCAACAGTGGGTTGAAGATGCCGTCTGCATCACATCGGATCGTGTGCCTTTTTGCAATATACACCACCGAAACTTTTCCGTTGTATTAAGCTGCTTATTAACCAAATTTAAGCTATCAATTAACTTCAAATTTCCTCAACAAAGTTTTAATTTTCATGCTTTTGCTTCATTGAAAAAGACGTGACAAAAGTAAAAGTATCGCAAATCTGTGTGATATGCAAGTGCAAAAATGAGCAGGAAAAGAAGTCACATTTGTCCCTTTCAGATCACTAGCAGTCTTTTGCATGAATTTAAATTTCGTCTACAACAAGCAAGTGTGAAGTCAACGAAAAATGAAGAGCATAAGAAAGCTTTTTTTCACTTTTGCGACACACTTTAAGTTGAGTAGCTTCAAGATGTTGATCAAAGCAGCTGCAGGGCGCACCTTTCGAAGATGAAAATTTACAGTGATAAAAGCAACGTTGAACTTGAAACTATGGAGTGTTCCATGGCCGGAATGGATTAATTTCCAGCAAGGAGGTAATCAAAGTCCTAGGGTAGACTTGCGCTTCTGGGTCTGTTTTTCGCGTTACCGGTACTCGTGCGAGATGAGCCATTTTTAAACAAGTAGTTCGCTTCACGCAAGATACATATCAGTTCGTATGCCCTCGGCATCTGCAATCGTGCAGTGTTTTCAGGATAATCTAAAAAAACCTCGATAATTCATGTTTTTCATCCACATGTATCTAAGGTAAAGAGATTTTCTCGTAATCCGGACGTTTCCGCCCAAGTTCACCACCAACAGGTAACAGTAATTTTCATGATGTCATCAACCAAGTCTTAAGCTGAGAGTAGCCATGTGCTAGTCATTGCTTTAATAGGAAATCAGCTAAGCAATTCAGTGGTCAGCTACGCCCAAATAATTCTCTACGTCGCTTGTTGGTTAAATGGGCGTGCTTTCAATTTGTTGTGATGTTCACTTTGTTTCAGGTTACAGTAAAAGGTCGAGATCAGTTTGTTGCTGTAGTTTGGGTAAAATTCCGAGTTAAAAATCACTGCAGATTGCGTTATACTTAATAAACGATCCTCCGTTCGACTCTTGTGGTTAATATGCTTACCACTGTTAACTCAGGTTGCAAACTTTGTCTTTCGTCAATGCTTCTGACAAAACACTATGGGCTTTTTCAACTGAAATAAAACTGCAATTTGCCATTTTTGCAACTATAAGGCAAGGCTGGAGCGTGCAAGTTTATCCTTTCATTTACTGCTGCAAGCAAGGCGACCTTTTTCGATCTGACACAGCAAAATCAAACGTCCGACGTCACAACGAGCGTCCCAAGCTGCTCGAATTGCCACAGAATATTTGTCTGGGTGGAGAAATTCCGTTAAGTGCGCCGGTTACAACGCTAAATCAAACGTGTTAGTCCGAGCGACACAAACAGATAAACTATAGAAAACTCAAATGTACATGGCTAGAATTTTTAACACAACAGGTTTACTCTCGATTTGTGAAATCAGCGACGAAACAGCTACTTGCAAAGAAGAATTGTTAATAGGATCAAGCACCGTGGATAAAACACTTTCTTTGTGATCGTTTATCATTCTCAGGCTCGTTAAATTTTCTTGAACAAGCGCTGGATTTTAAGTATGACTGCAGTGAAGCTTGTAAATGAAGCTTATAAGTCTTGCGGCAGAAAATGTTTTGCGACAGGAAATGTTCTAATCTGTCCTGTCTAGCCATCAATATAGTTTTCGAATGGGTCTATCTACAACATTGGCAATATATGATATGCAGGAGAATATCCTGGAGAATCTAGAAAATGGTTTCATTACTTGTACTATCTTTTGTGACCTGCCTAAAGGATTTGACACTATAGATCATGATGTGCTACTGTGGAAATTGAATAATTTTTTTGGAATAAGAGGTTTACCTCTCAAATTGCTGGCTAGCTACTTGCAAGGAC
>JGI24158J21664_10000643_pt1 | contig 33873 bp, 19 predicted proteins | sample Ectturendosymbi3_FD_21664 | JGI IMG/M metagenome (IMG submission 21664)
AGGAATTTCTCTGGTCCGGTATGCTCTACAGACCCGGTAAAAGTCTCAAAAGATGCGGCAAGTCTTCTAGTCTGCACTCGAAAAAAATTTTTTTGCTTGGGGGTGCGGGTTTTTTGTGAGTGATGTCATAAGTGGAGAACTTTTAGGCCACCTTAGCCCACTTTGCCTGGCCCTGGGCGCCAACTGTTACGTGGTAGTATTCGCTGAAGTTTTTACTGGAAACTAGGCTACAATCCGAGTCTTTTGATACTTTGGATGACCTGCTAGGTTTCGGGTTCAAAAGTTGTGATGTAAGTTAGTAAAAATATTTGACAAATTAGATAATTCATTTGTTTATTTTAAATTATAACTTTTGAACCAGAAACCCTAGAAAGTCGATCAAAGGCTCAAAAGACTCGGACTGGAGCCTAGTTTCCAATCAAACTTCAGCGAAACACTTTGGCCTAGCAGTTGGGCCCTAGGCCAGGCAACATGAGGCAAAATGACCCTAAAACTACTTCACTTATGACGTCAGTCATAAAAAATCTGCACCCCCAACCAAAAAATTTTTTTCAAGTGCAATCTACTAGACTGGCCGATCCGTTTGAGCCCCTGAACAGCTCTCTAACGCAATCGGCAGAGGAGCTAGGGCATTGGTAAGGCAACCGAAAACTGCTGTTTTTTAGGCCGAAATTGAAGTACTAATATATTGTACGCCAGTTCTCAAAGTGTTAAGAGCTTGGTAGTCAACACAGCGTTGACTAAATAACTTTGATATGGATTAATTTAGGAGAATTGCAGGTGTTCACTTTAGCATAAAGCAGAAGTTATGAAATGAACTATTGAGGTGTTCCTTAATTCTATTTTGTTGGCTGAGTGTGTAGTCATTTGTAATTCATAAAATTGTACTAAATGATCAACTGAGATGTTTTTAAATGTCTCATGGCCTTTTCTTTGCTTATGTGGATAGCTGGTATTGCATTCGTTCAATCAGATTTGCTTTGTTATTAATTTCATTGTTTGTGGATTTTCTATTGTATAAGTTAATGTTGCCTAACCAGTAGACAAAATGTATATATATTCTGAAAAGATCGTAGTGCTTGATTCTTGGCAATGAAAAGATTCTTTTAGACAGACAGTGGTCTCATGTGAATTTAATTAAATTGTACTTGGCTTCTGGTATGACAATTGATATCTTTTTGTTCACTTTGGTTTAATGTCCCTTGGCAAATATACAATTTCATATTCTAATATTTTTCTTGCGACAGTATTCCAAAATTTTTGTGTGGTTTCATAATGTTTGTGCTCTGAACTTTTAGGAATATCAAAGTGGTGTGACACTACCCATTGCCAGAATGTTGTTGATACTTTTCTGCACAATCTACCCTCTCAGTGCACAGCATCGGTGGACCCTGATTCACTAGGTTTGTAAGTTTGCTTTTATGCATTTCATGTACTTTTCAAGCAAAACTTACATTGCCTTGACTTAACCACGTCATGAAAGCGTTTTTTTATTCTGTTGATGATTAACATCAATGAAAGCAAAGAAAAATTTAAGAAGCACACCTTGCATGAAGTGATTTTTTATAAATTGTTTTGGAAACCATCTGCACCACTAACTGCTGCCATTTGAGGTGTTTTTTATTATACATTGCTTGTTGGTAAAACTCCACAGGGTTAAATTTTCTGAAGTGCTATGTGACCAGCCAGCAGTTGGAAACACTGATATAGCTTAAACTTACCAAGCCACGCTTGCAATCTACACCAAAAATTGTTTCAAGGTGTGCAGTTGCTAGAATGCTAGGTGTGTTTTACTAATTTTTATTATGTGAAACTACGTGCAGCTGGCAGATGTGCACTGCTGATCATCAGTTCGTTGCATAAGACCTGGTTGGTAGAAACCAAGGGAAGCAAGGTGTTTCAATGTTTTCTTGGCAGCTTTTCCTAAATACTTGTTAAAACCACATTAATTCCAAACACTGGTCACTGAGCACTAATGTTAATGTGAATCTGTTTAAGTGTATTGTTGGTCAAGCTAAACTTGTTAAAAAGTAATATTAGTGTTTGGCACTAGAGGTAACCATTGCGTGTGCTTAAGTGAGCATGGTACTGTTTGAGTGACAACAGACCAAGGACTTTGTTGTACCTTTTGCTAGGTCAGAGAATTTATTTTTAGTGTGCATGTCCAAAAAAGTTTCTACCAATCAACAGGCATCGATCTGGATCACATTCCCAAGTGACATTTTACGTAGAGCCTTACTAGCTCAACATGCTTTTTTTTTGGGTGTGGTACATTAACAAATAATGCTTATTTTGCTAACTTCTTTTGTGTCTGTGTAACAGCTCCTTGCACCACTGTTTTCTGCAATGACAAGGAGATTAAAGTGGTGTTGGTGATCAACCCAACTTGCTTCATTCTTGTGCAAGAAGTGAAGCGTTTGCTTATATCACCCTCCAAACATCGTCTTCTAGTGTTTGGTGGATATTGCATTGATTCAAGACCAGAGTGGTATTTGCAGGATGGCCTATTTTCAATGGAAGACATACTCAATTCAATGCGAGGTAGTATTTAACCAACATGTTTCATTTGTATGTTTTATTGGAGTTAATTTTTTTGGTGGTTGTTTGTGAAAGAACTTACCATGTCATATACTTCTATTTCAAACTTCTATGCTGATTTATTCAGCACCTCGTGTCGATGTGGCCCTGAAGAAGGAAACATCAAAACCTACATTAACTATCAGTTGTGCAAGAGCTGACTTGTGGAAAGTTCAGAGCGACATTCAGATTCTTCCTGTTGAAATAAAAGTCATTGATCCCTTCAAATGCGACGCAGCCAGTAAGGAGCTGTAGTGTTGTTGTGGATCTCCCAAATGCAGTTTTGGTCGTCCTTATTTTCCATCGTGTGTTATGAATGACAGAGTGTTTTGAGTTGTAATCCACTACTTTTGTGAAGGAAATCAACAGTTTAGCTAGCTTTTACATGCATGTGTGTTAACTTGGGAGTACAAGCTTATATGTTGTTGCAGTGTATGAAAAAGCGATGTTGCAGCTCTGCTAAATCCATTTCAACAAAGTGTCATGATACCTACGTGGCACAATCTTGTTTGTAACGTTGTATCTAACTATACACATCAGCAGTGGATTTGCTTATAAATGAAAGCAAACAACCCAGTGGGAGAACACACATGAAATGGTTTCAGACATAAGCTAGCATGAGGATTTAAATGTAGAGTGCAACCAAGCTTTTGTACTACCTGTTCATCAGGCATGAACATCTTATTCAAACAGCATAAGACATTGCAGCCCATTTTTCATGTATACGATTGAAAGCTTGGTTGCTCTCAAAACTCAAATCTTAGTTTTAAAAGATATGTAAGAAGTTCTACTAGTAACAGTGGGTCTCTCTAACGCAGCAGCTTAAACCAGGCAAGCATAAAAAGTTCCTATTGGAAGAATGGGCAACTTGTGAATAGTTGCCTTCATTCGTGTAACCAACTAAAGCGCTGTTATGAGTCATTTGCTTTTATCTTTATAATATTTTATGTGTAAACACTTGGTACCTATGAGAGCAATGACATGATTGGTCATGGACTGAAAAATACTCATGCAATAATACACTGTTTGTTTTGTGTCAAAAAGCTTGAATATATGTCAAATGAGAGTTGATCGTCAAAGCTTGCATGGACATAGAGCATTGCTGATTAAGTTTTTTTCTTCGCTAAGATCTTACATTGGATGAAAACAATGAACCAAATGCAGAACATATTGTAGGAAGAGGGTTACAAAGCTTTGGGAATTATTTGGAGGAACTTATAAATGAAGAGGTATGGACATGGTCACTTTCAGCATTCTTTCGTGTTATTTTCATTTTTAGCTGCGTCCGTGAGAGTTGTAACTGGGCCTCATTTTGAAGCCCGAACCCCGCCCAAGCCCAACATCTATTTTTGAAGCCTGATTTAGACCTGATAGCCAAACTACCAAGTGAGTCAAAATTTGCACAACTGTGAGGCATTGGCAGTGTAGAATTACATGACTAAGTAATTCTCAATTAATCATTCTTATTGAAGATTAATCCCCTCCATTGCTTCAACAACAACTGGTGACAAAAGTGTCCGTCTTTGTGAAAACATTTTGTATGGAGACTTGAAATCGGCCGGAAACATTTTGATAAACTTAATCCCAAATTTGGCTCAAACCTTGCCTGCCCTGAAAAGCTCGGCCTGGCTTGCAACTCGGGTCTATTATGCTTCCGTTGGAAATGTTGGATAATTTACTTCTGTGTTATAATTTTGTGAGTAATGCGTATGACATACTTTTTTGCTCGTCGTTTGAAGCGTTTTGTGTGCTAAGCAGGCCAATGTTTTAAAACTGTAGTATATAGATGTATCAGCTCTACATGCTTGCACACTATGTAATGCAATTTCCGCATTAAATGTGGTTCATTTTGCTGCTTCTTTGTTCTTCATATATGTGGTCTGTTAATAACAGGATCACAGTGATGTTCTATACACGACACTTGTAGCAGCACTTTGTTAGCTGTGCTGATTGATCTGTTACTTGGGGATAGATGGAAATTTGCTGGCCTCATTAGGAAATTACGGTTTTTGTGGTAGAAAGTGAGTTGATCATTTATTTCCACCAACAGGCTGTCTCACTCAAATGTAATCGCTCACGACGGTTTGTGGTAACTTTAAGTGATATTCTAACTTCAACAAAACAAGCCTTTGCAACATGTAATGGCATAGGACTGGAACAGGCATGCCTACACAACGTGTAATGGTAGAAATAATAGTAAAAGCATTTTGTTTCATTTTTAGTGCTATTGGACTGTGATCGGTTTCATGAAAATTACTTGGAAAACTTCTCCCTAACAAACTTTAACACCCTGTTCTTATCTCATTTCAAGTGCTGTTGTTTCTACTTACAGTTCAAATCCCAGGAGTAGTTCATCTTTGATTAGACAGTTCCTTGCTGATCGCATTGTGCGTCGCGCCTGCATTTTCCTTGATGTCTAAAGAACGCTTTATTTCCATAGCCGCACTGTTAGCTGGACTCGTGACTGTTGCCTGAACTAATTGCTTGGCAAGGAAGACGTTTTCCAAATTACTGTTTGGCGTATTTATAGGGAAGGCAACACATGGGTCGCATTGTCTGTATCGTGTGTTAGTTCAGACCTTGCATTACAAATCGATCGAAGTCGCACTTCTGATCATCAAAAGGTTTGTACATGCGACTTGTCGCAGAATAGTGTAACCGTCGAAATTGTTTTCTGCTGCAGGTTCGTGATGTGTTCATGCAACTCGCTCCGCCGGAACGAGAAGGCTTTTTGAAAATACGACACCCGGCTCTGTACATCTTTCCTGGAGGGTTTGGAGATTCCACATTTTTTACTGTGAATGGATGCAACATTTTGATCAACGGTGGCGCTTTGACCAGGTGAAATCTGTTTTTCTTTTTTTCGCGCAAAACTAGACCTGCTGCTTGGGCTTGCCAGGTCAGGCCACAAAGGAAAGTTTGAGCAAGCTTTTGATACTGGTGTTTTTTTCCACTAGTCCGCCTATTTACTCACCGGCGACTGACAACGAACATCAGCTGTTTTTTCTTCCGCGTAATTCAACCAACAACCAACACATGTGAAAATTCGCATAATTTTCATATTCTTTATGCCTGTTCTTATGCAATACAAGGGCACTGTCTTTATACTGATTTTAATGTTCCGTTTCCTTCAGGTCAAGTAGGATTGATTCTATAGGGCGGGGTGGAGAAGCGCATGTTGTTCATTTTAGCTGTTTGTGCCGTATCGGTGCTCATAAAAGCTGTCTTACGCACATCAAGGAAGAATGTGGCGTGAATGATGAAAGATCACAACATGCCGAGATACGTTAGCGTTGCTCTAGTGGTCGATGTTGACTTTGTCACAAGACAAACTCAGTGAAGCACAAAACTTGATAAAAAGAAAATTAGGATTTGATCAGTTTCAAGTTTGCTTGACAAAAGTACGCGAACTTCCTATTGTCAGGACTACGGTACAAGAGCCTATACGATTGAGAATCACTGCATAGGACCTGCAATTTATTTTTAGTCAACCTGATCTGTTTCGATGGGGTAATTACTACTTGACTTGGACGTCATTCTTGATTTCCATTAGGTTCGCATTTGTTTTTTTTATTGGAGGTGTATAAACCGTAATTAATTTCAAGGAAACATTGAAGTAATTTTTGACAAAGCTTCTTGATTGCAGCCCGTGGTTCTGGCGTTTGCTGCGACACCAAGATAGAATCGACTGCATTATTGCCACACATCTTGGGAGCGACTGTTTATTTGGATTAAACAGCTTTTTTCTGAGAAAAGTGCACGAAAAGCAGCTTCATCTTCCTATGGACAATACTACGGATGAATATCAGGTTGTTTCAGTTCTGCTTATCAGATTGATAATTTTTTCGATAGGTTTTCATAACTTCCGAGATTATGTTCGTTTCACTTCGGAAGCAGGCAAAAAGATAGTGAATGACAGCAACTCTAGTCCACATGTTACTGTTAATGCCGTAAGTTGCGTATTGAGTTTGCTGTTATGATAGACCTGCTGTGTAGTGCCAATAGCTGAGGAAGGTAGAATATATTTGGGCACAGAATGCTACTTTAAATGTATCAAACGTGCTTTCCAAATAACCAAGAGATGTGGCGCGCACTTCTACCTGTAAAACTATGTTATTCATGTTCGAGTGACAGTTTTCAGAAGTTTACTGACTGGTAGATACAGTGGGATAGACTGCGAACCACTGAAGCTGGTTGGCTGGTATCGGTCCCCTGTCGAGTCATACTGAAGACTTAAAAATGTTTCTCTCGACCTGTCCAGCCTCGTGCTCAGAGTTAAATGGATGAATGCAAGATAAATCTTCACGCGCGGTGCTCCCGCAGGCCCGTCACCAATCCAGCATGCACCTTGAAAGTAGCCCTGTGGCCCAGGGCGCTGAGTAAGCGGAGATGGGCACCGCAGATCACTCGTGATACTTTGAAAACAATGGCATTTTCTTTCTAATAAAATGCTGCAGAAAAAACTCCTAGCGTTTGGTATAAACCGCGAATGTTGACAAGCAGTAAACGTGTTTAAACATTTACGTCACTTGCGATTTTGCAGAAAGTTTCTCGATGTTTGATATCCCCGGACGTGGGAGAATTCTTTATAAACGTTCCTCAAAAGTTTCTCGAGTCTGGTCTGAAAAAGCACGCTGGTGGCGACGCTCCTGAATCACAGGCAGACCACATTCCATCAGCAGACCAGCTCACCTTTAAAACTGTTGATATTGTTCAAGACACATTGCGGTTGTCCAAGGTATGTTAAAATTTATCAGAATACGTATTGTAGGTCACGCGCAAGTAATTTTGCTGCACCGAATCGTCAAATCTGCAGTCATGTTTCTTGGTGCTTCGTGATACAACCGATCACTCTGTGTATGTTTCTCCGTTACCACTGTGCCTATTGCTAAGTTTCGTTGTGTGTCGTGTGCTGAAGAACCCATAAAGAGTAAAGAGTTAGTGTGATGGAGACCTTGAGTATGTCTGCAATATTAAAATTAAAAGTGCATTGTTTGGGTACATTATAAAAATGCTTCTATATATATAGCAAATAATGTGTAACTGAAGCAAAGAAAGCTCCTTTATTTGCGTCCCGCGTCGAGCTATTACATCATGGTTGTGTGGTGCGATTCGAATAGAGCAGTTGTTCTAACCTGCCTACACCTGTGACGTGCTGCTTCTCAGGACCTCCGTATTTTTGTCTTTTACTAACCTCTGCGATGTCGTTGATATGCCTGATCCAAACACGTAAATAACAATTATGACACCATTTAAACCGATTCTATATACGGATGTCCAGCTAGGGCAGTTTAAATGTATGGTAAAAGTGCAGTTGAATATATTAAAAACTCCAGGTTGTTTCAAAATTTCGAAAAAGATGTCCACATTTTTTGCGTTTGTTTGGTGCGTCGGCGTGAGGCAACTTACAATGCGCAAAATGTACGTTGCGAACCTTAACTTTCCCAAGCTATTTTCGTCGGGCATGCAGTCGGCCTTGAGGTGGTCTTTCTCAGCTTGCACTCGTGTTGAGGCGTGCAGACTACTAATTACTTCGGAATGCGAGCTGTCGTGCCAAGTGTATCCATACCCTGCTCGCGGGTTAATTGCGTCGCGCCGTGGCGGATATTCACAGAGCTGGGCACCTTCTCGAATTTGAGTTAGCACATATCCCAGTGGATGTAATTAATGCAGAGAATTATTTCCGCCGACATTTTAAACCACCAACAACTTTTAATTGCCAGGCATTCTTACGTTCAAAACATGATCTATAGATTCTGTAGTTTGGCTGTTTAGTGTGCGTGTTAAGTTAAACCTACGTCTTCCGAGTCCCATATAAAATAGTATAAAACTATGCAACTTTCTTGCGATTTTAAAAAGAAGTGTACCCGCCAGGTCACATGTGCTTAGGCACCAGACTTGCTGCTGCTGCTGCCTTGTGGAACGGCGGTTTCGCATAACAATACCCTCTTGAGGCTCTTATCATCCTGCAGAGTGGCTATATTGATAAGCGTTAAGCGCTCTGGTGGCTCAACAGTCTTGTACAAGCCGGTCTTCTACAAAGCCGTAGATATCTGCTACAATGTGGGATAAACGAAAATTTAAAATTCCGTGAAATAATTCGTAGCGTGAATAGACAAATAGCTAAAGAGTAAGGACATTTGATATACTTAAATTCAGTACCTGGTCTCCGCAAATGTGGCACAGTCGAATCAATCAGCAAGGTTAACAGGACATCGATTTTACGCAATTATACGCATTCTCTGTCGATTTCCTATTAAAAAATTTCTGGTTTATTCGACTGGGTCACCTTTGCGGAGATTAATTACTTGGATATACAGATATGTCTTGAGTCTGAATCATCGCAAAGCTATGAAAGCCAGTCGCCGGTTAATTTATTTAAAGCTTGCAGTAAACCGCAAGCCTAGAGCTTTTAATTTCCGTTGATATACTTAGCATGCTAAATTCTACTGCTAATGCGTCGTAGTGGTTTTGTCGTATAGACCTCATGGAACCAGATAGAGGTGCCGATACGGATATGATAATGCGCGAAGGTTTTTTTTGACAGAAACTTCACCCTGTCATGTTAGATTGATGTGCAATTCTTATCCATTCAAAAGAAAATGTAATCCGTAGTCATTGCATTGATTTAGTGCTGCGGCTAACTTTCTTGCCATGTGTTAATCACATAAAGCAAGTAACACTAGCAAGTGACAGGCTCGCTGAACCTCAGGAGCGTAATGGAAGCGATTTTGATGCGAACTTAACCTAAAGATTCTGCTTCTTTTCAGTTTTGTATCATACGATTGTGATGAGATCACAAGTGTTGCGAATGGCTAATGTAAGGCTCCCTTCTGACTGTAGAATTAAATTCAATGCATTTATAAATTTTGGTTGTTCTTTTCAGTTTTATGAGTCACGGCTCCGTTCATAGCTGTAACAAAAAAAGATAACAGAGTGTAAAATCCGCCCCAATAGTTCGATGATTCTGCGTAGAAAATAATTCCCTTCATACGTGACAATTTTAGGTGAGCAATTTATGATGTTCTGTTCTAGCCGAATTCCATTTAAAATCTGTGCTGAATCTGCAATGCGAATGTAAAATGCCAGTTGCCTTATGAAACCTTCACAGGCTCTTGGATTGAATGCTTTGCCAATGACAAGAAAGCAAACGCCCGAACCCTTCACAGTATTTTCCAAAGTCGGAATCGGTAAACTGGTTTTGTTCACACTTAACCCTGAAGAAAACAGCAAAGGACTGACGTACATTCGCGAAAAATGGGGTTGCGATGGGGACATCAGTGCCATGGACAAAACTAAGGTCAGTTCCAAGGTTGCAGGATTGTGAAGTATAAAGAACACGTGATAGCAGTTGTACTAACTCCTTGATCTTGCAGTACGTAATGTGTGACCGTGTAAGGATTTGTGGCGCATGTTGGTTGCTTTCTCGTTTGTTCAGATACGGGGCATCCCTGCTCCGCCCTAGCAATTACTTGTAGCGTCACGTTTTATGACGCGTGGGCTTTTGGGAATGCGCACGATCTTGCGCTGTTGCGAAGACAATCGTCTTGATTGCACGCATGCCGTTTCTCAGGTAACAATGGCGTCCGGTGAGGAGGGCGAGTCCTTGCTTACCGATCTAGCATCGATTTCTTGCCTTGTTGTCTGGTATCCTGCCTCACCGACCGGTAAAATTGTGAGGTTGTTGTTTCCTGGAAATGCATCGCAGGTAAAGCACAGTTGTCCTCGTTGATGGTCCTGTTGTTGCCGCTGCAGCCATGTTGATGTCGCACTGTTTTTTCCAGGTTAAAATTTTCGAAGGATTGGAAAGGATAAAGGATTCTGGTTTTCTTTCCATGCCTTTACCATCAGCCAACCTCTTGTCAAAACCCAAAGGTAACTTGCGCTAATTGCCAGTCGCTTATGGACTAAACCAGATCGAGGCGTGTGTAATGTCATAATAATTCGTCATCCAAAATGGGAGATTAAGAGATTTTCGTACTATCTTTTGCAAAATCGAGAAAGAAATTTCAAGTTGCGACAGTGTAATGTTGTGCAGCGTGGATCCGTTGCAAATTGTCCTGACGAGGTTTTAGATGAACTATTCGAATTTTATATGAACTATTCAATTTTGTTTGCACTGACTTTTTATTCCAACACATGATCAAAATGCAAACCGAACCGTCAACAATTGTCTGTTTAGTTTACCTTCACCGTAGAATTACAGTCATGTGAAGTTCCACTAGAAGTAAGTGTGACTCGCCGCCATGATAAGTGTTATGCCTTACCAAGTGGGGCTTAATGCGGTGTAATGCACTATGCTTCAAGTGAAATTTATTCATACCTTTTTTTGCAGCGGCAGCTTCCCCGTCCAAGCCAGCCCGAAGCGCGAAGACCGTGGGCAGCAACAGCAAACCGTCTGGGCCAAACAAAGCGCACACAAAACCGGGTACCAGCGTCACTTCTGCTCCCAAATCCAAACCCGGCGCTGCAAGCGCTGTCAAGAAACCAGCGCAGGCGGCGAAGAAACAACCTGCTAAGGAAGTCGGTACAACATCTGCAACCAGAACGAAACGCGAGCCGCACGAGTTTTCCAAACCCGCGGACAAACGTGCTAAGCCGGATAAACCACCGTCTGCAGCAGCGAAAGCTTCATCTGTTAAGTCAAGACCCGGTCCTGTCCATGCTAAAGCCGAGGCAAGGGTGCATGCGAAATCCAAGCAGCCCGCATCTAAGAGTGCTGCGAAAACATCGGCTGTTGATGTTGCTAGCAAAGCAGATGCGAAAACAACGAAAAGGTCCCCCTCCAAAGCAACCACTTTCAAGGCCACCGCACCGCCGGCAGCCGTTGTGTCGCAGGCGAAAAAGCAAACTTACGGTCATTCTGCGAAAGCAAAGCCTGTTAATAATAAGGAAAAAAGCCGAAAAGCGCCTAAAACGTCGGAACCTAAACAGCTCGCCCAACCGGTTGCCGCGCCACGGACTCCTCCTGAAGATCTTACTGAGGCGTTCGCGCTGTTGAAGGAAGAAGAATCCGCCGTGAACGATGCCAAGCCTGAAGAACTGCCCAAGCGCCCTTCGCCCGAAGGTGAAGATATGCGCGACAACGAGCAGTTCGTGGAAGGGCGCGTAGGTCACGTGACAGTCAGGCAGGAAGTTTCGAAAGTACCTGAACTTCCTGAGGCAACAGGCGACAGCTTCGCCGAAGACAGTAGCAGAGTGAAGGACGACCCTGGTGCTGCCGACAAGCTGGATGATGTGAGCGCCTCTGTGAACGATAATGCTTCATCGGACGAAGCGCTTAAATCAGGTGTAAAAACAGAAGATGCTGTGCAAGAGGCAGTTGACTCCACCAACGTAGAAATGGAGCCACCCTCCACCAATATTGAAACGAAGCCACCAACAGATTATGAAAAAATGGCCGCTGCGATTTCAGAATCAGATACGCAAGTTACGAACATTGCAAACGATAGTCCGATTAGCGAAACGGAGCACGAAACTGCTGAACCTGAAACTCTTCTACCTGAGCTCAGTCAAGGCAAGGACGTGAAAGTGGCTGACCCTGTAAGTTGTGATACTGATGCTGTGCACTTTGACGAACAAATTGAATCTTCACAGCTGGTTGACAGTGCAGCTGCTGCTGGTGGTTCTCTGCACGAATTAGCAGAGAAGAGCTCGGCTCCTTACGTTGATACCGAGTCGAAAGCTGATCGAGTCCTTGGCACTCCTGAGGAGAATGCAGACGACCAGGTCGACATAGTTGACGTCCCTGATGAGGAATTGGCTGCTTTTGATGACGAGGACGAAAAGGACGTGTTATCTCTTGAGGAGAAACTTGCATTAGAAAAGGGTCACGATTTCACAAACGGTGTAAAACGAGATGATGAGCAAAATGCTTCACCTGAAGAAGCTGGAACTGTTGATGAGGGTTCTTCTGTAGATCCGAATAAGGAAGGCACGTCGATTTGTGATGGCCAAATAGCAGCACTTACTGCTCAAGATCCTGCTCCAGATGATTTCCATTCCGAAGACTATGGGTCTGCGTTTCGTGCTGATGAAGAAGCAAAGGGCGCCGTGAATTTCGATATGGTTCGATTTGAGGGCGATATTGTTGCTGAAGATCCCGTTAACGTTGCAGAGGATGTGGCCAACGTCGACCATGCGACATCGGCGCCAGTTGAACCTGCAAACCAACCGGACATGAGCGAAAATGTTGTTGTTGAGACTGACCAGCATTTAGCCGGTGGCGATTTTGCTTACACCGAAGCTGGTCTCGGCTCGTCAGATGCCTCCTTAGGGGAAGCATTCGAATCTCGAAGTGAGGCCGGGCAAAGCGAGCAAAAACCTATCGATCCAATTGCTGCAGTGGTCCAAGTCGATTACTTCAGTATGGAAAGTGGTTATCCCGATGAACATGACGTCTGCGCTGATGAAGGTCATGTAAAGGTCGACGGGGATGACGCAACCGCTGACAGTCACCCTAACGATGAAGGCGAACTTGAAGAGGAAGTTCGTGATGCCAACCCTAGAAACCGTCCTGCTCAAATTGTTACATTTGACGACAACATGCCTGTAGTTCTGGACCCTCTGGAGGATTTCTCGTTTGCCGATGAAGAGTCCGCAGAGCAAGAGGTCCGAGAGCAATCCGAAGAATGGCACCCGACTCCTTATCCGTCGGATCCTCAATCTATGCTCACCGACACGTCTCCATCCGATCTGGGAAGTTACGAAGTTCAAACTCCCGGTAAGTGGTTAATCGATACTACTTTTCATTCTCGTTTACTTCATTAAATGTATTTTTGCACGTTAAACGGCATACAACTTTTCTGCTTGTTCGACCATAGTTAAGTTGATGAAAATTTTGGACCCGGCGTCTGCCGTTACACTGCTAATCAGCTCGCAAGTGGTGTTTTTGCCGAACTGCCGCGATGTGTCAGAAGCGATGCAACCAAAACGACTGAAAACCGCGACTGAGTCAGTATGTCTAAGTCTTGAGTGCGTAGCGTCGTGTGTTGCAGGCGAAGAAACGCCCGGGGCGCTCGATAGCGCTGATGAGCGCGCTGACAGCAACGCAACGCCCGAACTGAAGGTTTGCGAGGAGAGAGCGATGAGGTAAGGCACGTCTCATTTCAGGGTTTGTCCCATGTTATTGACCGAATCCAACTGGACTTTTGTTTCTTTCGCGATTCAGCAACACTCCTATTTCGAGCGCGGTCTCGTCACCGACAGAGCACTTAACCGAAGCTTCAACCGAGTCTTCGCTTAATCCGATTTTTCAGCCCAACACTTGCGCTCAGCTGCTCGACGTTGAGCAGGATCCGCTCGTCTTGGAAAAGTCACTGGAAAAGGTAAGTGGGAAAACGTGGAAGGATTCCCGATCTCCTACGTATACACTACTTGGAAACAGTCAAAGCTCGCAGAGAACTAATTGGATTAACCAGTGCTTCTTACCCTTTTTTAATACTGTACCCTTTAATCAAACAAGCTTACCAGATTTAACCCCAATACACTCCATGGTGGTCATTCACTGAAAATACGAAATTAACAAACTCTTACGGTTTAGAATGATTTATCAAAATTTACATTGGCTGCTATTTTTGGTTCAGTAAATTTACCCCAGGTTAAGAACCACTGCACTAGCCCTATGGTGCGGCAGGTAACAAATGACGGTTTAGTGCAGGTAAGTCGGCACAGCGTTTAACGCAATGCGCACTGCGAACTTCACAGCACATGGCTGTTTCCGGTTTGGTTTACACCAAAGAGAACTGGTTAACGCATCCTGATCGACTAGCGATTGCGCGCAGGACGAGCTGTTGTCGAGCGACATCGGCCACAGCTTCAGCACCGCAACCACCACCACGTCAAAGAAGGCAATACTCGAGTCGCCAGTCAGTGCCGCCGAACTCGACTCGACTTACAACATACCCAGTGTTGGTGGAAGCATCAGTGCCGGAATGAGCAGCGTTGCCACCGGTACGCCCGTTTCTGTTAAGTTCGTGTTCTTGTTTGTTTCCATCGTACTGTATGCATCATCATCGACGTCAGCTCCAGACTGCTTGGAGACTACGTGGCGGTGAAACCAGCGTCTGTTGCGTCAGATCGGTCGAGTCGATGATGCAGTAGTTGAATTTTTCATGAGCACCTGATCGAGGCTCGAGTACAGGGCTTTACCTGTAGGATCCTTATCTTGTCAGCTTAATGGTTACGGCGTGACAGTCTGGTTCGCATTCCTGTGATGCAGAGAACTTTACATCAGAGGTGCTGATTCACGCCTTGATCTCATCCTGTTTTCTCGCTGCGCTCGACGTTCATGGCATGGGCCTTTTTCTTGCACATAGAGCCTTAAAAGTGTTAGCATCCGCTCGGCATGATTTTGATGCAATGGAAAACTACTCCTTTCACAGACTTTTTTTCTAGCGACCTGGGTTTGACGGGGTTCCGATAAAGTGTTACGAAAGTTTGTGCTATCTAAAAGTAAAATAATTTTAGTTTTAAGCGTAGAGGTTGTACAGGAACAATATATTTAAACGGAGAAAGCCATGTCGATTATAGACCATTTTGCGACAATGCCACGAAGTTCGCTGGTGCTTTGTTTCGTTCGTCGAGGTGATGTTATTACGATGTTTTTCTTTTTGATGTAATGAAATTTCTAAATGCACAATATGACAATTTAAGATTTCATTATATAATTTCGCTAGTCATGCGATTATTGATCATCGGGCTTCAGGGCATATCTTTCCACGAGTATCTGCCGTTAATGCCATTTCTAGACCTGACACTGGAAGTGCTGCGCGCTTGCAATCACTTGAACATCTGTTCTGAACGCGCATCGGTGCGGGCTGCGAAGTTAACAAGAGGATTTGCATATGCAGATTACCAAGCATCTCGAGTTCTAGAAGTTTCTGAATTGCATCCACCAGCGCATGGCTTGTTGGATGCAAACGGTAATGAGAAACAAGCTGATGACATCGACGAACCCGAGAAGAAAGGAGCTGAAGGCACGCATTTGGTTTTTGTTTAGCTTGCTGTTGTGAAAAACAAAAATCTGCGTGTTTCCTTTGAACTTAAAATGCCCGATGGTTTGAACGTAGGGTTGTAATCAGGGTTTGGGGAACTTGGCCTTTTATGGCCAAATTGTAAGAATATGGCCGTTTTCAGAAGTAGTTTGGCCGCATATGTTTTGTCGCGCCTTTCTTGTGTATTTTTTGAAAAATTGGCCTAATTTGCACGTGGTACCACGTTTCGGAACTTAAACACTCAAAATGTCTAATTTGTGCACTCTCATAAGCACGCTTCCCTAACATTTGAAATTACCCTTCCAAACCCAGATAATGGAAATAGTTAACAATGCATAATTATCATTGTTGTGTAATCAGTCGATCAAACATAAAATCTTTAGTTTATTTCCTGAAAAGCACAAAGCTTTGGCCATTTATGAGAGTTCACTTGGCCATTGCGCTGGAGAAGTCTCTACCAACCCTGGTTGTAATCCACCAGCGTATGCTGTGCAGATCTTGCAACGGTTTACCCGGAAGCCACACCCACCCACGCTTGGCCTGAAGTGGCCGAGGAAGAGCGGTCGGCAGATGACCTTCAGCGGCCAGCAACGCCCGAGCAAGTCGCAGAGGACCTGCGAAGTGTCCCAACCGCTGCTGCTGCCATTCGTGATGAATTCGATCAGGAACTGAGCCACCTCCATGCGGACAAGCACTCAGCTCAAGGTGCGCAGTTTCTTGTCTGTGTCGCACAACTTACGCGTCGGCTGCTGGAGAACAGGTGTCGGTCTCCTGGGACTGAACAGCTATACGGTCTCGTTAAGAGATGAAAACAAAAGCAGTGCCAGACAGATCAATAAGCATTTAAGGCAAAGTGAATTGGATGGCAGTGACGCATCTGATAAATGCGCTGCGCTAGATCCTGTTATATTCACGCGGCTGTCGCGCTATAGCGTTGAAGTGGTGAGATGGTTGAAAAATTTAATGCATTGTGGCGTTTGCGTTGCGCGGGCGACAAAATTTAACATCTGCGCGTCCTCACAGGTGCCGTTTCAGGGCAGAACCGTGCTGAGAAAAGTCATTCCTGCACAAACAGTGGCGCGATTCGGGCTATTTTCGCACCGTCTCCGATCACGCGAGATAGCTGGGCTTAATTATTAATGAGTGGACCTGGCCGTTTAACGTCTGGCAAGGTTTTCCGTGGCAACAGTGTAACGTGTTTGGGCCGGTAATTTGGGTTGGCTCCCGTTTTTTCTTCGAAAAAGCTCAATGAACGCGTGAAGTAACGTAACCAGACGATCGAAACGGCTTCTTCACGGGGCTGCACTTGTCCTTGATCGAACGTGACGTCACCAATCAAGCTGCGTAACCCCTTTCGTTTCAACTTGGGCTGCGGGTTATGGACGTGTGTTGCCTCATTGGGCAAGTCATATTTTAATCATGACAGAGCTGCCTGCGTCCGGGGTGTTAAAACTTTATGATTCGCGGGGTGCGTGGCAACAAGCCGGATCGGAAGCAGATGGTTGGATTGTTTGTATAAACTGATGTAAGAGTTTTTCCTTCGTCAAATGAAGCATGGTGATGTAAGGCTTATGGCACGTATTATTTTATACATGCGTTTATTTTACAACAGAGCACAGAAACTGAAATTCAATTTTAATTGAACAGTGTTGTTGGTCCACCCTTTTAAGTCACTGCATTGAAGTCGCTAGTTGATTTTGATGTCTGAGCTTAGCTAATGTCCACGACGCTGAACGTCTACTCACAAAAACAGGTCGAACCAAACAATGCCAGCAACGTCAGTGCCATCTTCCGGAGTTTCGGAAATGCAGTTACGTTGGCTGAAGCATAAAAACCATTCAGTTTAAAGAATTGAACTTCTTTTTGAAACAGTGTCAGACTGAAGATCGATTAATTCAAACTGTAACTCCTTTGGGTTTTGTTTCGGAGTCTGTGGCTGGATACAAACCACCAGCTGAAGTGACAAATTCCGATTTAAATCTGAAAAACTGGCGGAAAAACTGATGCTCGTCTATTTGCTTGCTGCATTTCCTTGTGCTTCAGCTGACCTTCGGTGTGGCTAGCACAGGAACATGAACGAATTATTGGTTTGAAATGTGCCTGGAAAATGAAGGTAGCTTGGATTTAAGGCTCTCACATTCGCTTACATGTGCAGCTTCACGTTCAGCTCACCCACGTGCGAACATACGTCCTCGTATAGCAAACGCAAACTCACGCAGCAATTATCACTCAGCTCAAGAAATGCATCAGACTTTCCATTAACTCCGAAAATCCATCAATTTCCTCTTTGAGCTCCAACACCCGTTGAAACAAGTTGTATAAACGTGACCAGCAGACACGAGTCTGTTAAAAACATGTCCTGGTGACCTGTATCAATTTCAAGGAATGTAAGCAACCGACGGTGAAGTTAAAGTCCTTGCTCATATAAAATTAACAAGCTTTACGGCTGGATTCACAGTATGTTTGAGCTGCAGTGTAGACTTACAAAGATTCCTGGTGAATAATGTAGTGAAGAAAAATAATATCCTGGTCCGGATTTTTGTTTTTACATTTTATTGTGACTTCCTTTCAGCAGCCTAACATTTTCCAGGTTAAATTTTAGATCCATCAGTTGTTACAATGCTGGGCTAATTTACCCCAACGTAGCCCCATGACAGTAGGCACCCAGCCATATGAGTTCTCTTCCGTGGTCTTCGTTTCAGGGACTCCATGGTTAAAAATTTCAACATTATCATTAATCCCTCGGACAAAATTAGGAGCTGAAATGTGCATTTCGTGTTGTCACTTTCATCAAGTGGTGTTGCATCAGTTACACAGTGCTAGTGAATTGAATTTAAACGACGCTGCGCTTTGTTGTAACTGGTTGGTTATATTTTTGTCAGTCAGTTATGCACGGCAAGTAACTGCTCTGTGTGATGTACTATTTTGTCAAGCTTGCACCTGCTCTTGGGACAATTAAAACTTGCTGTGTTTAATATGTGTCTTAAAACTCGCATTCGTAAAGAGGCCTGCTAGCCTTTGCCAGTTTGAATGCCAGAATCAAACCTTGATTCAAGTCTTTGAAAGTTCTGGAAATTAATGTACAATGGCGGGTGGTCTTCTAGGCTTGTCTGGTTTGTGTAGTGTTACTTTCAATGCTGCACAAGCTCAAGTTCGCAACCAATCCACTTCTTCAACCAAGTATTAAATGAAATTGTTCCCCGTAAACATCTAGGACTCATTTTTCATGGGTCTCTGACTTGGCGTATGCACATCTCAACTCTGCATCATAGAGCAATTTCAATGATTAATGCGTTGAAGGATTGAACATTTCCTTACTCAAACATTCACTTGTAGTGTTTCATCGTGCATATGTTTTGGCCATCCTTGGTTATGGAGGTAATGGTTATATGATAACTGTCCTGTTGCAGACACCAATCTTCTCGAAAGCGTTCAAGTTGCTGCTGCAAAGCTTATCCTAGGTTGCCTCAGGACTACATCACACGAGAACTAACACCTTGTATCTTTCCCAGCCTTCCCACATTTTAAAGCATATTTTTTACATCTGTTTTCCACTGTGTTAGAAATAAGTCAATGATCATTTCACGCCCTGGCCTGCCATCATTGGAATTTTCCAATACGTCAAGATGTCGTTGATTATTGAGGTTTTGCGATAATTGCTTGCGTCACGTGCGTCCCACAGAGGCCATTATTGCGAAGCCGTACCGCGGTGAGCGTGTTTTTAACAGTGAAGTAATATACCCGACCTCAACGAAGGTCATTTGGTGTATGTATAGTGCGCCTTGAACAGGGGAAACATGGACATCGCAATACGAAAAGCCAATTGGTGTGATTAATATAGTTTTGGCAAGCTCATCAGGCCCGGTCAAAGAACTTGACTGGCCGGAGTTTGCCCCTGCCTGGTCTTGGGTATAAGCATTGCAAAACCCTTCCACATGTAGGACAAATATAAGTGTGTCATTAATTCCCTAAGGTATTTTAGGAAGCATTGCACAATGACGAAGTTGTGAACTTTCGACAGATGTACAACGGCAACAGTCACGAGAGTACGAGCTTATCAATGACGACGAAAGGCATCCGGTGCTGAAAATTACAGAAAGCATGTTCGCGGAATTCGATGGTGGGTCGAGTGCAACCAGCACAGCCTCACTCGTTGCATATTTTTTAAGCGCTCAAAGTGCGTTACTGTGAAGCAACCGCATCGCGCAAGGAATTGGTTTAAACTTAGTCGATGAGTGGCTGTTTTCATATGATTGTGTACGAAATGTGAGTTACCCGATGAGCAAGATGCTGGAGTTTTAAACCCGACCCGGACACCCTCGGCTGCGATAAAATACGAAGAACTGTAGGAATTTTGAGAGTTTCTATGAACACGTACTATTTCCTGTAGCGTTGTCATCTGCAACGAAAATGCGATTAACGCTTACATGTTTTTGGTAACAAATATAGTTTAACAGATATTTCTCGAAATGTAAAGATTTTGGAACATTTTATGATGTCTTGCCATCCACCTCTGCTGATTCACTTACTATGATTCGTCGTTTGTTGCAGGTCGTCAATCAGCTGTGGAAGCAGGGACGGTAAGTCTTAAAATATTTGAATCGTGGTGATCCAAAAAATAAAATCTGCTCTAACTTACCCGCCTCAAACAGCTTCGGTGCAGCTGCGCTTGCAACAATTCGGTGCAAACGACTGTGCTGGAGTGAAGAACCTCTCGCAGGCGCGACGCGCGTTAGTCGTCCTACATTTGCCGATGTTTAGGATCACCAGAGATATAATCCCAGAGTAATGTGTCGAAGAATCAGACGTATTTGTTGGGTCTGCTTTTATGCAACCGACTCAGCTTTGTGCCTTCCATCCAGCATTACAGTAAATATTGGCGGTGTCGCTTAGGCACAGAATTTTATTAAAAATTGATTCTTTGGCGAAACAATATTGATTGTATCTATTTTTTTGCAGCTAGTTCATGTCAGTTTCTTTTTTTTCTCTGTAACCATTATTAAATACGCGGTTCGTTTATGTGATCAAGGAAAACTTAGCGCAAAATTTCGCTTATCGTGGTATTTCAGAACAAAAATGGAATGGACTCGCATGGCGCACCTTTCATGGAAGGTTGTCAGCAGGACGACGTAGATGTAGATCACAATGAGATGGAGAAACTTCATTCAGGTAAAATTAGTAGTGTTTTCTACCGAACTATTTATCGATGCAAAGTGTAAGAGCGGACTCGTCAAACGTCAGGATTGACCCAAAACATTGTGGCGTTAAAGGTTTGGGTGACCTTGGCGTTTGCCCCGGACATACCACTCTTGACTGCACTGCCACTCGTTGCTGTCCAAGATTATGAAAATGACGACCAACGTATTTCTCGGGAAATAGACAATTAAAAACACAGCCAAAGGTACGAAGAATGATTTTGTGATACAGTTGTCTTGCTCAAAGATAAACCGCGAAACTGGTGATTCTGGGCACAGCTTCAAATATACAGTTGTCCAAAGGACGCGAGATTTATATACCCTCGTCTGCCTGCGCGTGTATCGGAGTCATGCACGAAATCTTGGTTTTGTAACATGATGCAGGTGTGATGGTATTTTGATCCACAGAAGGTTGCGTGAAACAAACCGCACCGCTTGGTATTGATTGGCGTTCTGTTCAAGCATTTCGGGACCGATACGCCCTGCCTCGTGCGCTTATCGATATGTTAGTCATTAGCGCCGCAAGTAGCGCGGGCGTGATCTTGCTGCCTGTCTGACCGCACACAACGTTGTATCGACTTTTTCAAATATTGGATCCTTGAAAGGTTTTAATGCAATTTCTCTGCTTTTCGAAATATCATTCGACACGCTAGCGAATGGAGGACATAGTATGGAATTTTGACGAATCCACTCGTTCCAATATTTTGTTTAGGATTTTTCTGCACACTTTCAAAAATATAGAACGAAGAGTGTGCTCAAGTTTCTGTAATTGCTTGAAATGCGACTTATGATAATGCAGACCTGGGTAGGCAGCCACAGGTTCACGGCCTGGCAAGTCGCTTGTTCTGCGAGTCGGTTGTTACGGGTTCGCACAAAAAAATAAATTAGTGCCTAAACAAAAAAAAAACAATGTGAAGCAAACCAAGACAACATCACGAAGCAGACTGGCCATAGAAATACACTGCGCGTGTCATTGTTCTACTTTGACCCCACGGTGGGATCGTCTCGTTGCAGAAAAACGAGCTCAAGGTTTCCACTGTTTCAGGATTATGGCGAGTTGCATTTGCATGTAATTAAAATTCGTTGTGTCATTTTTGATATATTAACTGCTACGCCATGAAGGCCGGTCCGTGGAAATAATGCCTACCTTAGACCCGTCCGTAGAAAAAGCAAGTTGCTGACCCCTATTGTAGACAATTATCTCCCTTCATCCACCAATCGTCACCAGTATGGCTCGCCCCCGTGGGTAGAACAGTCGCATGTTTTACTGTTTTTTAAACATCGACTGATAGTATGATTGATGTTTGCTGCTGTGGTTTTAATTGCAAAGTTTATGTATCGAATATCTTTTCCTTGATTTGAAATGCAGTGTGGTTGCCTGTCTATCTGTGTCCAGCTGGTTTTGCGCAAGTGTGCTTTTGCCTTATTCTACGTCAGTTTGACGTCATGCTGCGAAGCGCAAGGAATGTAATCAGTGAGTGCGACGAGGATTTGAGCAGATGCCATGCTGCAAAAAAACTGATTAAGGCGCTGGATTTCTTCACATACCGGAGACGCGCGCAAATTGCTTGCTCGGAAATTAGTCGCCTGCCAATCGACAAACAGCGCTGCTTGACATGAGGAACACATTCTTCAGACATTCCTCCTGTGACTAATCAGCCGCAAATTTAACAATTCCATGTTGCATTTTCATCTGTATTTCCGAACTCGGGTGTGCTTTGCTTGAAACGAACATGGTTTGGAGGCTGCGGGCAAGACTTGTCTTTACGCGTCTGTATTTAGACGTCGTGATCGTCATGGCCGCAATCGTCGATAAGCATCGGCAACATGTCATTCTCTATCGATAAATGGAGACTGTATCAAACATCCCTGCAGGGCTGCATGCAGGTTTGCCTAAGCCAGCGATTTCAGTCAGAGATTGCGTGATAATCTGGAAAGTTGCGCTTGATGTTGCAACTAAATTCCAAATCTGATATTTGGCAATTAAATTATTACTGATAAATGTATTCTTCAAATGTGACCGAAAGGAGTTCTGTGACTACCTGCTAGTCTGGTAATGATTCCTGTGTTGCATCAGTAATGAATTCTTTCCCATCTCATGCTGTACGCCAGGGGTGGCCAACCTTTGGCGCATCGGATGATTTGAAATGGCGCATTGTATTCCTGTGATCATAATAAAGTAAGATCGTAAACTTCTCTAATATTTTTATCGATTTTTTGTTTCAATGTTACGGTTGCATTTGAAAATATTACCTGGCAAATCGCTAATGATGTGAAATGTAACATCATTACAAGAAATGGCCGATGGCATGGCGCGTCAGCACTCGCGTTCAAAAAATTGGCGTACGTTGTGCTGTTGGTATCGAGCGAAGTCATGGCTTATGGTGGCGGCATAGCGATAGAACCGTGTCACCTGTCCAGCGTGCAGCAGAGTTTCAAAGACTTCATCTTGTTCCGTCGTTGTGGGTTCGTTGACAGACCTGTTTCATGAATTTTGCATCATCCCTTTTCATCGCGTTGCCAGGTTCGTGAATGTTGCGCCGAGTGCTGATGGCACGCGCATCATTGCATTCAAACTCTGCTCACAGATGCACCTGCCGCCAGCAGCACGCCCTGTCCGCCCACGCTGCCAAGCACGAACCCGTTCGCGGTCGATTTCGCCGCTAGTCAACTGGCCGCCGGCCAATCAGCGTTCAATCAAGACTTCACTCCTGTTCGTCGCGAGGATCCGATGATGGCCCTGGACAGCGTCAGGAGCGCCAAGCCAAGCAAAAAGTTGGCCGGAAGCTCAGGTATGCGCGCGTGGAATGCAGAAAGTATGCTTTGTCGTCGGTCGCGGTGGTTAAAGCTGGTGACGTTCAGATCGGCACACTGTCTGATCGGTAATCCCAGTGTAATCGCCACAGTTGATATTTAAAGGGCGTGCACGAAACAGCGTTAGAGCAGAGTGTTCTTCCTCGCGAAAAGGTTCTGCACTAATCGCTTTGCATCAAGCGCGTCATTCCAACCGCTGCAAGTCCATTTTTTAAGAGTTCAACGTTGTCTGCTTTTGGATCCGAAGTTCAAACGTATTGTTTTAAAACCGGAATTTTCTTCGACAGATTCTAAGAAGTCAACCGAGCAAAAAGCTTTTTACTTCGACCTTGCTTACATTCCTCACCATGCCAACAAGAATCATGTGAATGTCGAGTTTTTCAAACGCATCCGATCGAGGTATTGACGTTACGTTTTCCGTCGTTGCTGTGCACAGTGTTGCGTTGCAGTTAATGTGAATCACCTGTGATCGGAAAAGGGGAACGTGGTTACTTTAATCTTCCAGCGCGAAGCGCGCCACTAAAAGCCCCGCCAACTTCGATCAAGCTGTTTGTGAACTCACTGGAAATGAAATGACGTGACTGGCTTCACCGTCTCTAATCAATTGCGTCGCTGTCGCAGATATTACGTCATAAGCGGTGTGGACGCCAGCGCCGACGAGCCCAGTGGAGAAGTGCTTCGGTATTTGCTCGAGGGAAAGAAGACGTGGGGCAAATTCGAAACGGCCGGGCAGGAACTGGAAAATGTTACAGTTATTCCGACTCACAATTCCCAGGCATTGCACGACTGGTAAGGGCTGAAGATCAAAGTATCTCGTCTGCTTTTGCTGGCAGCGGAAGCCCTGTTATCATTACCTACCGCAGCTACAGCTACGTTCAATGCGGAGGTCAAAACAGTGCAAGATTTTTCGGTTTGGATGGCACAGAAGTAAAGCTCCGATATGCAGTGCGCTGTTGCTTTTCACTTTCGTTTCATGCAATTTTGAAACAACTGCCTCAGTTCGAAAGTTTTGAGATGAGATCTTGCTTACGAAACATTTACTCTGGGACATCACTCAGTTCAGCGTGGAAAATTTGACTTAACAGTAAACAAATGTAGTTGTTACCTGCTACTTGTCAAGTTGGTATCAAGTTGATAAATTTTGTGACTGTCTCAGGGCCATTATGTCCTGAACTTCCTTTATGCCCCTTCCACTTCTGAAAAGTTGGTTTCCACATTGTCGTTTGATTTTCTAACCTATTCGCACACGTTTGATCAATCTTCTGTAGTATCTCATCCGATCGGCGAAGCTTACTGTGCGTGTTGGGTCACTGCGTTGTGTTTGTTGTGAACGCTCTTACAAAGCTCCTTTTTTAAACAAAAATCCAATTCTTGCGCCCCACACGTTGACAGGATATTCTTTATAGAATGCTTTTAGACAAATGTTTATCCTGGAGTCGTGACTTTGCCTGATGTTAGCAATTACGCTATTTGTTGAATTTGTTCTTGTGGTGCTTCCGCGTGCGTTCGTCCATTGCAGTTTTCTACAAATACTCAAAACATCACTGTCCGAGTGTTCTGTTCAATTAACGCGCACTGCCAAGCTTGACAGCGTGAACCTCGTTCATGAACATAAATTGTTGATCACACAGTTGTCCGGACGCGGGCCATCTTATCGTTCTGTTGCATATCGCCAGGTATCAGGATTATCGTCTCGAACTCCAAGCTGATAACATCCACCTGGTGGCGAGCGGTAGCAAAGTGATCATGCACGACGAAACCGTGGAAGCGTGCAAGGTGGAGTTTTAAGGTAACCTAGCTACTGACGTCAGATTTCGCTTTCACTTTTCAAATCTTCCCTCACGGTCTTGTTCAAAGTGCAGCCACTACGGTGACGTCACTGTCTCGTTGAAAATGGAACCATCGATGAGAGTCTTATGTCTGATTTGAATCGTGACCTCATTGCTGCGCAGAATGTTCGTTTTTTTCAGACAAACATTGCCCGGAAAAGATTGGTTGGCAAGCTAAGCTAATTATACACAAATGCAGTTCAGTATATGACAACCTGCAACCCACTGACTTGACAATTGTTGTGTTTTACGCAGGTGCTTGGATGAGATGGAAGTTGAACTGACAGCCGCGCTTCTATTTCCAGTTGCGTGCTGTAATCTTGTACTCAACGTTCTCGTGACTTCAACTCAAGTATTCTTTTTAGAAATCACCTTTTATGTTTGGTATGCTCCGCGCTTTGCTCACGTCTTCACTTTGTTTTTTCGTCCTAATGAGTTTGCGTGATAAAAGATTTTGTTCTACACAGCAGTGACCAATGGCGAGTCTTGTCAAGTTTAGTTGCAGTATTAAAGGTTTGAGATTTCTTTCGTGAACGTTGGCTGTGATGATGACGATGATGTTGTACGATTATGAGGCTGTGATGACGTTTGCCATGTTGGCAAATCGTGATGTGGGAATCGTGTCGGACTTACCAGAATCGAATCGTTAGAGTAGGGACCCGCGCAACATGCCCGTGCCGAGATCACTCCATGTCGTAGAAGCTCCTCTTATTCAAATCAGATCTTGCGCAACACTTGCTTTAGACAAACTTCGTAACAGCTGCTGCTCCGACAAAGACATGCCGGTTGTCGTGCAGCGCATAACTGCAACTTAAAAGTTACGGCACGAATTGTTTTCGAGTGTACAAAGGCATGTTCTTATGTGTGCTTTGTGATGGGGCGGTCGCGCCTATTCGAGTTGTACTGTTCTGACGTCATCGACGAGGGTAGCTTCGTTCGTTGTTTCATCTGCTGCTCGCACTCGTTGTTTCGCGCACGTACGCTTCCTGTTTCGGACAATGTCCAAGAAGATTCTCACCTTCCTGATTAAATAGCTGTGATTTCGATGAAAGCGCGACACACGATTCGATTGGACCCTACTGCCGCAGCAACAATCATTTTAGCGCTTAGCCAAAGTTAGTATTTTGCGTGTTTTGTACATGACTTCGTTGCTTGAGCAAAGTTGAATAAGTCGAAGTGAACAAACTGTAGCAAACCCGCCGCTTTTTGATTGCACACCTATTCACTGTACGTGGTGGAAAAAGCAATTGCATCAACACCGGGCGCTGAAACAGGACCCAGCAAACGTCCCTATTCGTAAGTTTGTCCGGCAATTGCCGCAATTCATGCTTTTTTGATGCACAAGCGAAAAGCACATCTCTTGCGTCTGGGTAGGTACTTGTATTTGATGTCGTCACGACTTGTAGCTGCATTGATGCCAGCATATACACGAATTACTCGCAGCAGTGTTAACCGCGCTACCTATGATCACGCGTCTTCACGTTTTACCTGCCATAATGAACAGATGCTTGGTACCAACCGCGTGGTTGTTAAACTGGCCTCGTGTTCCTCATATGCTCGCACGTGCTTAAACATATTGCATTTTCAGTGTTTGTATTATTCAACTGTACGTCGCAGTAAAGTGTTTCCGGTGCTGTCGATAAATCATAGAAGTATAATAATCTGTGTTGCAGTCAACGTGAAATTATTTGATCAAATCATCGGGCGTTGCATGTTTCGCGCTTACTCGTCGTAGCTGCTTAGTCTGTAATTCTCAGATGCTGTTCCGTTTCGCCGTCGCATCGGCCTCCCCCGTACCTTGTACTTTCAACGGTTGTTCGCATTGCCACGCGTTCAAACGGTGTCACCTCCTTTGTTCGTGTCTGCTGTTGTGTGGTGTTTAACATTTCTTGTCAACTGTCTGTACAATGTGCAGCTCGTGCTAGTAGCTTTGCGTGCTCGATTGGTACGATTGAGTTCAAGTTGTTTTGATTTGCTGTCGTGTAGTTCACCTGTGTCGTTAGCCTGCTTTGAACAAAATAAAACTTGCACGATGTGTCTTGGGTGTGCCGACACGGACACGTCAGCGCGACCGTGTTGCGGGTTCTTTTCGAGTATCCGGATGTTGAAGTGCATGGCAGTCAGGTATAGGTATAGAAAGAAAAATAATTCGGCTTCTGATGTATGTCAGCCGGTTACTAAATTTACAACTCATGCGAGTGCCAAACTCTTAGTCAATTTCAATCATGGCAATGCTTCAATTTTTAAAGCTGTGTATTCCTCTAAATGAATCCGTTTCTCGTTCGGTATGTTTTCACTGCGATCCATGCTTGGTAGAATCCTGTTCACATCTCACGAACACACTCTGAGTTCTATTTTCGACAAGTTGTATTCATGTGTTGAAAAAGTTTTTCTTTCAAATCTATCGCTACATATCGGGAAATGGCATGGTAGCTCAAGCTTCTTGGCAAAACCACGTTGAAAACAGTGATACCCTCACTTGCACTTGCAACCACGTGAAACAGGTGCGATTTAGGAATTTGCATAACCGTTTGGTAGCTTTTATATTTCGTATATAATATAATCAGCGACGTAGCAAGGACTCCGAGCCCCAGGCGCCATTTTTGGGGAGCAAGTTGTTGATTAAAAAATTAACTCTTCAGTCATTGTATTTTGAAACCCTAGACTCGTGGCCTAAACGACTAGGAAATATGGTTATGGAGTGGGCAAATTGATAAAATGTTCACAAAAAGTTGGGGCAAGTCTATTGTGCTAAATACCTTTGTGTTTGTCTTGAAATCAGGTATTTTGAACTTTTTTGGGGGCAAATTGTTCCCCAGTCCCTTCTACACCTTCCCATCCAAAGCCATTTTGCCCACCTCGAGCAAAAGTCCTTTAAACAAATGTCAGAGATGACATTCGACCAGGGTCGTCTCCAGCGGGGGGACTAGTGGTGCCCGGCCCCCCATTTGAAATCATTCACCTCCCATGTCATGTTTGGCCCCCCGGTTGCGGCATACATCCAAAACTGTATTTGAAAAATCTGCCCCCCCTTGTGATTTTGGCCCCTCCTGTTGCGAAATCCTGGCGACGGGCCTGCATTCGACGGCAGATCTGATGAAAAACGTCTTGCCTGAAATCACGGTAAATAGTCATGGGCGTCCGCAGAAATTTTTCCATGGGGGGGGGCAAAGTCAACATTTTGCTTATCCTTTTCAGGTTGTTGACGATGCAACGCAAATGGACGTAAACAAAATGCTTCACCCTTTCTACGCCACAAAGAAAAGGCCCAATGTTACGTCAACAGCCGCATACAGTGTTTTCTCTCTTGAGAAAATTTTACACTAGGCAATGTTTGTTCTAGCGAGCCTGGATATTATAACACAGTTATCAGAGTTCTGAATGAATTATAAACTTTGTGAAGTATTAGAATAAATATAAAATTTTATCAATATACGAACAAAATACATATATGATTGAAATAGCGTCCCTTGTTTTATTGTTTTTCAAGTGTTTTGGAATGTTGCAAGTGCGCGGTATGAGATTTCACTGCGCGAATGGTCTGGTGGTACTGTGCAGTTGTGCACTTTAGAGGGAGCATTAATTGCAATATATGCGTTTTGTTGGCAGCAATGCTTATTTTTCACTCACGTTTCTTTACACATAGTATGAACTAGGGGTGGGCAAACTTGTTCAATGCAAGAGTCATTTGCAGAGAACCAGAAACACCAGCAGGCCGCAAAACCGCTTTGTATTGTCTACACATATAGGTAAAGAATGCAAGTTTTACATGAAATGATGTACAGCAGGGATGGTCAACTTCTCTTTGACCAGGATCGACTAGAAAATTCACAACTCGCCATCGACCGGTCGGTAATATAGTCACAAGTACAAAATGTCATAAAATGCAACGGTTTTCATTTTTATGTAGCCTGCTTTCTGGAATATCCATCGAAAAATGTTCTTTTTATCTATCTTGTCAATTCAATGCAAAATCAGGCGCGATCGAACAACTGACACTCGGCGAGCGACCGGTCGATCGCGATCGACGTGTTGGCCACCCCCGATGTACAGCAATTTCCACTATTAAGTTTTTGTTTGATTTTGTGGTCCTCGAAAATCTGGGCAATATCTTGTTATAGCTGTGCGAATTAATTCTCCCACGGGTTAATTTGTAGGGTTGCACGATGGTTTGATTTTACGAACTTCATTACAGAGAAAAAAGTCATAGCAATATGTCATGCTGCATATAGAAATGAGTTGTGCACAGGCCTTTTAAATTGTGGCTATTTTCTGGAACTTGTGGCCGGAAATTAAATGTAGAGTGGCATTGACTAAAGTTTTTTTAGAGTCAGTCAATTTCGTTTCTACAGCAGACAAGTTTGTGACAAACGGTTGGCGAACTGTATAGCCATCACTGACTACATTAACGATGAATGGATTTACTAGGAATCCAAAGTATGGTTTTAACTCTTAGAAATGGTCAAATCTGGCTTGGAGCTCCTCCAATAGTGCTACAATTTATGTTTGTATTCTTCCACTTTGTGGTCCTGCAAATGCCTCTTCGCGAAAAGCATTCGTTCTCATTTCTACCATAGGAAAAATGACAAGAGTGCTTTTGACAATATGTGTCTTTGAAAAATTTTGATTTTCTTCTAGGAACTTAAGTAACCTAACTCGAGCTTTAGGTTCACTACCTTTGTTATCAACTCGCGTGGACTCTCCTGTAACTAACGGGGAGGCTCCAGGGAAGGTGATCGCTCCCCTAAAACCTGCGAAAGTAACTTTATTCACCATAATTTTTTACAATCCTGAAAATAACATTCGCGATATAAGGCCATTTTGCCGTCCATTTTTGTCACAGCAGTATTATGAAATATATTTCATCTCTCTTACAGTAGCGAAGCTGTTATGAGACTTGACTAGCAAATATTACTGAAATCGCCTCCCTACGTTTACTGACTAGATCCACCTCTGTCTAACGAGCTCGCGTAAACACATTGATAAATGAAACAAACGTTAAATATGAGGTAACAACTCTCTGTCAATTTGAGATATTGCTATTTATTTAGAAGAGCCACACAAAATATGTCGCAGTTCGCCCACCATTGGTATGAACGTACGTGGCTTACCGCTATTAGCACTCGCTGTCTCGCTGCATTACCTGCCAAGATGTGTGCGTTCAGCAGTTACATAACATGCGGCAAAACGGCTACTACCTAGAGATGGCACGGGCCGCTAATGGTCCGGTTTGTGGGCGGGCCGCTCAGGTTGAACGAGCGGGCCGCTAATGATATTTTTAGCGGTTGGATTTCACCGAGCCGCTACGGGTCGCCCGTTGATGTTGAAAAAAACTTTAAAATTTTTGAGTTAAAAGAACAACTCGGTGGCAATAAAAGTGAGTGAAAGCATTGGGCATTGCTCTGCCGTTGCTGTATTTTTAGGCAAATTTGCTTTTCCCATATGTGAGCATTCCATCTGGCGCCACTGGCAGGAAACTTTTCGTGTATGGTGGTATCTTCTCGCATGAGCGTGGCGGTCAGCAATTTTGATGCTGAGTGGCTTTTTGGAGGGAACGTGTTATGCAGCTTTTTGATGGCGTGGCGTGCTATAGCCTAGGTGTTTTTTTTTTTATATATGTACCAAATCTCAATCGCTTTATAAGTAAGGTTGAGTGTTTTACATTTAGGGTTTTAAGTTTAGGGCTTTAGATTTACAGTAGGGATTTAGGGTAAAGGTTTTAGGTTAACGATTTTATGGTGAGGGTTTAAGTTTAGGCTTGAAGGTTAAGAGTTTAAGGTTGAGAGCAGAACCGTTGCCAAAAGCCTTCAATAAGGGGGCCTTAATTTTGTGCGAGGATCTTGACATTCTAAAATTGACAAAACTCCACTGATTTATAAAGTATAGTTTCATATTCCAGTTTGTGGGGACGTTGAAGCTTTTTGATTTTTAGGTTTAGAGATTTAGGTTAAGGTGTTAGATTTGGGGTTTTAAGATTAGGTTGCCGGTTTTAGGTTTGCGGTTTAAGGTCTTAGGATAAGGGATTTAGGCTTACACACAAATCCAGGTTCTTAACCTGGGGTAAATTTACCCCTGGGGCTAAATTTCATCTTCCAAGGGGATACATTTACTGAACCGTGAATTGCAGCAAATGTAAATTTTTATAAATCATTCCAAACTGTTAGAGTTTCTTAATTTTGTTTTTAATCAGTGAGCACTATTGAGTGTATTGTGGGGTAATCTGGTAATCTTGTTTGATAAAGGGTAAGATATGTAAAAAAGGTTAAGAACCACTGCACTAATCCAAGCATGTAACTTGTTTATTGTGCATGTCACATTACATGTCCACTTAAACCAATCATGCTCCACAGAAGGCAAAATAGTCTCGGCAGATATTTCGCCTCAGAATGCAAAATAGCCCTGCCATCTCTACTACTACCGTAACTTGAAGCGAACCTTTAAAGATATGTTGCCATTTTATTGTGACGCAACAAAGGCTAATAGTAGAACAATTCGCTCCAGACTTTCGCAACCTGCATTTGCAGCCAAAAGAGCGAGTTATGTGAGCTGCAATTTCATGACTGCATGACTACGACACCAGAACGGTCAACTGACTCTTGTGCGGTGTGAGTGTCATATCGGCAAACAAACTGTCACTTGCAAGAATTTGCCCAACTAACCGGAATTAAACTGCTGATTTTACGTTTTCTATAAATTTTTGCTTCTTAGTTCTAATTTCCAGGGGGGTCAAATGGCCGTTTTGCCCCCCCCCTGCCGACGCCCATGTAAAAAGTCAAAGCCAGCTTTATCCTTTTTCACCTGTCGTGCGATCCTTAGCAACGCGACACCTATTGGCATGGGCAACGAACATTTCTTGGCAAGTCTCATGCTGTTTTTTAATGTTCAGTGGGATAATTTCAATAAACAAGTGCCACAAGTTGCAGACTAGTCGTTAAATGGGCCTATCAACATTAAATTTTGGCGGGAGAAGTGAATAACTCTGCAAGGGTATTGTTGCTCAGTTTCAAATTTCAATAGAACTGATGGTTTTCTGTTTGACGTATGGTTTAGGAAAATGACGTTCTTGAAGCGAGATAGTGCAGTTGGTGTGTGGTTACGGTTTATTCATGCATTTTTGTGACTCAAATCACGAAGTAACACGAATGCAGCAAGAGGGAAAATTAAAAAAATTCAGGTTTAGTATATTGGTGTGTGTTCTGTCATGTTTGAATCGCAAAGGATTGGCGAAAGATTACATGGGTCAACTGTTCAGCCAGCCCTGTTGCTAGCACAAACCATTTTTTTATTGAAGACGTTTAACATGTGTGAAAGATGATGATCATAGGTGTAGAAGCAGGCAAACTTTTGGGGATGCGAAGGATTTTCGCCCAAATATCCCCAAACCTGCTCGAAAAAATTTTGGGCCACTTTTTGTGCGAACGATTTCCCAAGCAGACCTTCTTTTAGGACGGCCTCCAAAAAAACAGGTCTTTCTGTGATTCTTCAGACGTTGCACGCCATTTTTTCAAATCAAACCACGTTGGGCGCCATTTTTGCCCAGATTTTCAGATATTTGGAAAAGGTTTTCACAGATTTTCAGAAATTTTGCCCAGATTTTCACCACATCAAAACTTTTGGGGGTGCGCTTGCATCCTCTGCACTCAGGTCCGTAGACACGGAGGGCATTCGGGGGCAGTGCACCCCAAATTTCTTTTGTGTCCCCCCAAATTTTGTTGCGCCCAGAAAAATTTGTTTTAAACATATAGTAAAAGCAAAAATATCGCCCCCTAAAAATGTATTGTGCCCCACCAAATCTTGAAACCTGGCTACGGGACTGCCTGCACCCCCGCCTCTTACGATACCGATGATATTCAGAGACAAGTAAAATCGCTGTACTGTACAGCAAACAAGCTACAAGGCATTTTCAATTAATGCTGTCCTGCGGTAAAAAACACTATTTCGTGCCTGTTGCATGCTAACTGTGGAGAAAATACTCACACAGACTAGTAAAAAGCGCTTACTCTGGTGCGTACAATAATGCCTACCGAATCATGCATGACATACCCAGAAACAGTGGCGGATCCAGAGGGGGCAGTTTGGGGCAACTGCCCCCCCTAAATGGCTGTGGCTCCCCCTTAAAAAGGCGCCCCTCTGATAAAAATGTGCCCCTTTTTGGTGCCTGTCGAAGTAGAAACAAGGACAAATAAATCAGTCGAAGCCAGTGGCGTAGCCAGTCCAGAAATTTGGGGGCCCAAAGGATTTGGGTGGGGTAAAATGTTTGATTATAGGCGAATAAAACAATTTTGTTTGAAAAAACGCTTCTCAAAGTACAAACTGACTATATTTTTTACAAATTTGGGGGGAGGCCATGGCCAGTGTTCCTTCTAAGAAAATTTTACGCTGAGCAAATATTTGATTTAGTGAGCATGAACATTTTAATGCTGAGTTTAAATGAATTACCAACTTTGTGAACCCAGTTTGGGA
>JGI24158J21664_10000644_pt1 | contig 33870 bp, 23 predicted proteins | sample Ectturendosymbi3_FD_21664 | JGI IMG/M metagenome (IMG submission 21664)
GGTTACTGTGTCTGGAACCATTATGCGCTTCGCCAAGCGATGTTTACTAACAATCATAGGCATATTGAGACAGGTTTTCGTCTCGATATAGATGGAAAAANACGTTGTTGAACTTTGTGCAAAACCACAAAAGCGCCATAAAAGCAACAAACTGACGTATAGTCAAAGGTTTTAGTATTGCCCCCCCCACAATTTTGGTTGGCCCCAGTTTGCCCCCCCCACTTTTTGAACGCTAGAATGGCCACTGCTGATCACCCCGTGAAACACAAAACATTGTAAACCTGAAGCCCAAAATTCGCATGAAATATTAAACATAAAATGTTTGCAATTGCAGCATGCAGCTTTTGACATGCACAATCTTGAGTTTTTTTAAACCTGTTCAAAGCAAGTCTGTGGAGCCGAAGCCCAAACAATTTTGGATTGCTGGAGACGGAGATGGGGCAAAAAATTTTTAGACAGTGGATCTGGGACCTGAAATTTGGGCTCCGGTTCCATAGACATATTTTCTGGGACAAACAAGTTTTACAAATAATACAATGGTTTTCAGCTTTCACTGGGCCAAACCATTCTGCAGCCGGAGCCAAAAAATAGATGTCTGAAGCAGGAGTCGGAACCAGAAATTTGAGTTCCGGCTCCACAGCCCTAGTTCAACGCAAACAAGCCAGCTCACTTTCAATGTGCAGGTAATTTGCCGTCTTAATGAGGTCGAATGCATTTCCGTGGTTGTCCAGTGTTAATGAAATCGACGATGGATTTGACCACATCAACACTCATTCCTTCAAGATTTACTACATTGTTGAACTCTTCCTGTATCTGAAACAGGTAATATAAACATTGTTACATGCATTTATACTCAAGGTGAAAAAAGATGTAATCCAGATGCGACTGAACCTTTCTGAAAGGACTTTAATTCGATGGTGTTACTATTAAAGTTTAAGTTTCTAAAATCATTTCACAACCGGTAATCTCCCACAGCTTGTCTTTGTGAACACCGGACTAGAGCTTGGTGAAAAAATAATCACTGGAATTTGATGAGCTTCCCAACAACAAGGTTAAGGTGCCCTTTGAAAAATAGACAAAGCGGCATTGTCAGTGCCTACCCACTCAACGAGAAGTAATCGTTTCTCCATCTGTTGTGCTTTGTGAAAGTCTGCTGAAATGATGCGTGCAATACGATGCCCGTGCTACAAAATTTTCCGGCTATCGAACGTACTCGCAAAACCCATGAATTCGCAAAAAATGCTTTACTAGACCGATTATCTTGAGGTATAGAAGAAATGATAGCTGAAATTCCCTGAAGTTGAAAGTTGATTTAAGATTATTTTCGGCAACAGCTGCCATTTTCAGTTTAAGTTGAGATGAAAAAGCTGAGGCACCGGACAATCCAAACCATTGCCCTCTCTCTGTCGACACGCACATTATACAAGACTGCGTTCAGGTTGAAATTGTTGGAAAATTCATAAAATGTCTCCTATTTCACTTTAAAAAACGAAACGTGGTTTGCTACACATTTGAGGAGTTGACTGCGTTCAGTACACAGCGCTTGCAGGCGGAGAACTGCATTGTCCAAATCAGTCAAATGTAAAAAGGAACATTACTATCCCTCCACGAAAAAGCATGAACTGGCCAAGGAAACCAAGCGCCTGGATATTTTTGGCAATTTATCACTGGAATATTGCAATTATCTTTTGCAATTATAGTTTTCGATGGCTGGAGATGTTTCTGCTCGTAAGTCAGCAATTTGTTCCTAGACTGCCGTATGAAGATATTCTTGCTTTTCCAGTGGCAAGTTATGGTTATCAAAAAATATTGATGGGAGGGTGTGCACTTTGAGGTTGAAATGCCGCCCTAGGTGTTTTACAGACATTTGCTCAAAAATCACCACTTATTTTACCATGTGCGTATGGAAATTAAAGCTGACCTGAGATTTCTTAAAACAGACGAATTCAAACTGCATTCTTTATTTTTCGCTATGGGATGCACGCAATGTGATGATGTTTCATCATAATTGTTGAAATGTTTTTCGGGGTGACCGAGATTTGAACAGCGTGAAATATTTGTAGGATTTCTAGAAAATTTGTGGATGAGTGAAACCTTGGTCTGGATTCCCGCTGTCTGGAAAACTTAGTAAGCTTTGATTCAGTTCATGCTCTTAGGTGGTACTGTACTTGTTAGTTCAGTTCGTTTTCAGCCTATTCGTGTTTCGTATCAATAAGCTTTCAAATATTTTTCATTGAAATTAGTGGTTTTCATGGGAGATGTTGAGGTTCATGAGTTGAATTTAATCACATCGTATCTACAGTTGTTTTTTCATGATAACCGTCTCAGCTCGCTATTACATTCGCTACACAAACCTTTGGTTGATCAAAACTGCATAATTACACTTTCAACCATAGAGAAACACAATTTTCTGCTAGTCAGCAATCAAAATCCACTCCGAGATAAGCACGCTTATGCAGGAGTGCAGTAAATTCATGTTTTTTCCTTTAAGTTCCTTAGATTGGTCGTTCTTAACAAACCTGTTGGGGAGTTTTGCGCTTTTGTCGGTTTTTGAGAGATTTGAAATTTTTACAAAACGTTTAGCAGACCTTGATTTCCATTGTTACAAAATTTTGTAGATCCGTTTCTAGCGTAGATTGCAAATGCACTAGCAAGAAAAGTCTCGTTGGTTGTTGTGCTGGACCAGTTTGCAACAGCTAAAGATCAATTTTGTACCCAACCCCAAGTAAAATGATAAAGTGTAAAAATCATCGCAAGTGAAATCATGTGTAAAAATGTGTGACCAGCTCTTGCAAAAACAATAGAATTTTAACGTAACCTAGCAGTCTATTCAAAGATAAGACAGCTTCTCTTTTGCAATAGAAGCTATTCAAGTAATGGCATTTGTTGTTTTCATTGAATAGTATAAATTAAACTCTTGCGAGATTAACTGTTTCTATCGCAGAAAGTATTGAAAGCGAGATTCAAGTAAGCTCAGGCCATTTGCAAAGAAAACAGCTTCAAATTCAGCCTTGTGTTCTAAATCAGGGTTGTCCAAATTTTGGGCCATGAGCCAAATGCGGGCAGTAAAGCATTGCACATGCCGCGCTGCTTTGGTTTCGGATTGTGTGTACCCGACGCTATGGAATCTCTGCCTCAGTCCCTAATACAAATGACCTGGTTATGCTAACCATGCAAAAATTTGGAAGGAATTCCTTGCAGGAAGGCGCGTTCACGCGATCAACTGTGACCCTCCGGGAAAAGTCTTGAGCTTCCCTGCTCTATAATTTTTTGTATGAATGTTGCATGCCTACAAGTATTTGACAAAAGTATTTGCACTATTACCTCCACCGTGAAAGTTGTTTGAAAGGAATCAAAGTAAAGTGCAAACATAGATTTATGGATCCTGAACTCATGGCCTTCAACTTTAATCACGGCGTCGCAGTGGTCATCATCTCTGCAAAAAAACATCCCAGTTTTTTTCAATCCTTTTCCACATGGAAAAGGATTGAACACTCCACTATCTCACAACCGCGAAGTTTCCAAAAAAACGTCCATATCACTCATTATTTATCACATTGTTCTTTTAAGTCTCTCCTGTTTTTAAGGCCGTTTCTTCTACTGTGAAAAGCAAAAAGTTAATATGCTATCGCGTAGATCTTGCTGCAAAAGACTTTTATTTAGTGATGACAACCATGCAGGTGATGTTCTGAAATTTTGTAAACATTCTTTCAATGTCCTGACCTAGACTTTCACGGAAAATGGTTGATAAATAACATCGAGGTAAATGTTTATAGATATTTAATATTCAAGATAGCTCATTTACGAAATTCAGTCACATTTACGAAGTTTGAACTGCGGCTACTTTTCAAATATTTCTTAATATTTTTGCAAATGTCATGATTTGTTCACGCACAGGAGTAACCTCGTTGATTTGTGAATAGAACAACACTTCCTTTGATAAGTAAAATTCCAAACGTTTTTCCACACCGGAAACGGAGGGCGACTATTTTGAACTATTTGTTTAAGCCAATTGAAGACATGTTCACTGACTCTGGGTTTGGTAAATAGCATTTCATACGGTGTTCAAATCATGTTTAAATCTTCTGGATCACAAAAATAAAGCAACTAAAAGCAGCGAAATCCTAATCTCTTCCTTGTAGGAAGTTTAAAATTTGTTTTTCTTGAAATGACAATAGGGAAAAAAACTTTTACCGTCTTAATGAATCCAACTTGTTCGACGAATGATGGTCCATTCTACAATCTGATGACGAAAAATATGCAAAATATTTACATGGCAATTCAGTAGTTATAATTCCTGTGACAGAATTTTTCTAAATATTTCTCAACAGCTAATGCTGCACAGAGACGCAAAAAATTATTTTCGAACATTCTTAGCAATAACATTTACCTTTTTGATCCATCTACGTGTAGAGAAATACAAACACTTAGGTTCTTAGGTACTAGCTGCACATTTTTCTTGAATGAAGTATAAAGCTTCAGTCAATGTCGAAAAGCTTTGACGTAGATTTAAATTCGATGCTTCACGCTGTTTGTTGCAATGAACGTTATAAACTCTTTTTTATTATGTTTGGCATAGATATCATTTATTTATACACGTGACTCAAAAAAATCCACTGCAGAAACAAACAATTTTTAGACTTGAACGGTATAATCCAATTTAACGAGTAAGTATCACCCAGGGCAAACTTTGTTTTTCCGTGTTATTTATGCTACGTGAATGAAACATTTGTTGAGGCACATAAAATTCAACCGCTTGATATCAAGTCAAGTTATCGTATATTGTTGTTAAGGAGCCTTAGCTTGTATATTAAGGTTGTTGTATCACACGTTAAAACTAGCAGAATACGGGTGTGCAACAGATTTCACTGCGTTCACAGGAAAAAGTAAAACACAGAACTGATCAAAATCATTCAATCGTTAACTGCAAGCAATCGGGACTCAAAAAGATTCAAAAAAATGAATTTGTGATAAAGCAGTTTCTGATGACATTCAAATACACCTATGATGTTTGTCCAATTTTGTCTTAAAAGCGAACTGACAAAATATGACTGCCCAGCCAATAGCATTTCTATTGTAAGTGTGTATGCTAATTCAAGAACGCAAAATTGCCTGTATTAGTCTGGATGCAGAAATTGTGCTTAGAACGGCGTGATAGCAATGACGTTACTGGTCTTGCCTGTAGTGAAGACTGTTTCCAACATTTCTTACATTATTTCAGACAAACATGATGTTGCCAGACGTGACGTCAACCAATGACACATCACGTTAGGTTCCTGTCGCCATATTTGTGCAGAGCAATCACTCAAACGAGACATCAAAGCTACTACATTTCTGGAAAGTTCATCTGCACGAATGCGTTTTCAGGTCATCCCACGGTTGACCTGTGCTTGATAATTACCAGCCGTGCAGTACTTTTCATCACACATTAATTATTTCAAACTGTTTGGGCTTAAAGGTCCTTCCAAAAACTCTGGAAGTTTCGACTAGAAGATTGGACAAGGGCAGAAAGCACATGTGTTTTGACTTTAACATCATATATGCCACCTAGAAATGGATCATATCAATTGAGATGTGTAGACACAATTTACTCACTTGCTAATTTCAATGCTGAAGAAATGTTATTGTTTTAATTTACAAAACTTCGTCTTCGTAGTAAAGCTACACACTTTATGCGCGTACCTTCCATATTCTTCTGTTTGCTTTCCAGAAGCAGTTTTCTCAAAAATAAAGCAAGGTGAAGTTCCAGCGTTTCAACCTTTGATAATATTGTAATCTGAACGATCGTTCAAACAACAAAATCGTTACAACCTGTTTCGACAGAGCGAGTGTTCATCCTCAAGATTTCATCGAAAATTGAAAAAATACAGTAAGCTTTATATATAGATATTGTGTAGCAAACCAGCCTTACGCTCAGCCTCACTACAGAACTTTAGTCTACAACGTTTGCGCGACGCTAATCCTCAACCAGCAATCACACAGCACTGTTTTAGTTTCGAATAAACTCCGTGTGAATGTGTTAAGACAATATGATATGAACACAAAAAATAATAAAACTACCTTCCTTGCAACTGCTTCTGTAGCAGCATACAGCAACAGTAGTGCATTGGCTGCTGCGCAAATGAATGTGAAGACGCGAATTTGGTGGACAGCGGCAGTCAGTCACCCACGTTTCTTTTCCGAAACTGCGGCCATCCACGAGATTGAATGGTCAATTTTGCCATCATTAATTTAGGTCACTTGTCACGTGATAAGCGCAAAACAAAATAAAAAAAACTCATACACGTGCTGCCATGCACGAGGCGAACCATTTCTACAATGCCCGTGGCATTTGGCAATACCACGTGCAGTTTTCACACTCATAGTTCAAATTTCCTGATCCCTGTCCAATGTTCAAGAAGTTAACAAAAAACTCGTCAATAAAACACACGCAACTCGTGTACAACGCCAACAAATCATTTTTGATAGTTATCGAAGCACTCACATTGTTTTTTCGCACACTATGGTTCAAATTAAAAACAATAACTTTTCTCTACTTGCCTGACATGGTATCTACTTATATGAAGTAGGTGCCTTACACCATACTCTTTTACTACAGTGTACGGCATATGAATAAACTGAAACTTTTGCCCAAACTTTCAAATGAGTCAGTTATTCATCAACACTCACAAACTAAAAGACCAAGATACTAGATATAGTTTGTTCATTTTGCATATATTCAATGTGTTTTCTATGAAATAACTTTTACTTGTAGCCTGCTCAATGACAGAGAAGCCAAATTTCATGAATATTGTCAATAACTATCGAAATGTTTGCCAAAATTTTTTGAGGTTTTTCCCAAAATTTTGACAAATCAACACTTTTGGGGTTGTGCTTGCATCCCCTGCTCCCCAGCTTCTACACCACTGGGTAGGAGGCCTAAGAGATTTTCATCTTTTCTGGATATTACATTGCTTTGCACAGCTCGAACAATCTTTAGGAAAGGTCCAACACAAATCTCTATACAAAAGTCAAATAAACTTCAAATTTACGAAAACGCAATCAAAATAGAAAGCTTCAGCATCACGTCTACATCATTTCAACTGCAAATGAAGTTGTCACTCACAGGGGTTCCAAACTGACAGTAAGAGCAGCAACACTAGAACACAACACACGAGCAGATAATGTCAGAGACGAGTTGTTGGGTTATTTCAACGCATTTGGGAAACGTGCTAAATTAGAAGCTGTTGCCGTACTTTCCTGCCAATCTACGAAACATTTTCTCTCTGAACAGATGCTTGCATCACCGAGGCGCAGTTGTTTTGTAAATGGATACCTTCTTTTTGAAAAGATGATTTCCTCATTGAACATTGTAAGTTTTCTAAACCGATGTTGAACAGATGTTTCTACCACTGAAACATAACTGCTTTCTGAACATATGTTTTCGTAAGTGCTTTCTGATCAACTCTTTCCTTTGTATGACTGAAACACAGCCATAAGAAGGTCTGTTGGGTTGCTCGATAATTGGCGTCAAGTTTCGAACTTCTAGTAAAAGCAATTGTTTACATATTTTTCAGTTTTTCACTTGTTGCAGCTTGTTTTCTGATTTATACATTTTAGTTTTGAGCTTGTTTGCTTTCTTTGCTGTTGCTTTAACCTCTGAACGTGTCACCCGTCAGCATTACTTGCAGATTTTAGAAATGAGGATGCGTGGCATAACGTGAAATCTATTTCCTATAAACAATTTGCTGATGGAATCAAACCCGTCATTTTTGCGGAGGCATGTTACTTGCATACAGATACGTGCAAGTTTGAATCATCGCAAAAAGAAGAAAGCAGAGACCAGTCGGTTGATTTATGAAAATCTTGCAGCAAACCTAGAGTTTTTATTTGTAATATAAATTAGGACTCAATTGGCACTGTTAACGACAAAGTTTTGCAGCGCCACAACTGAATAATTGGCCTTGTTTTTGTTGTTTCTTCCCCCGGCATGACGCTGAAACTCTAATTCACTCTGCTGCACTAGTCCGGCCAAAAACCTCTTAAATTGTATGAACTCGAAGGTTTCCAACTGACTGCTGTACCATAAAGATTTTCGAATCGTCTGCGTCAACAGATAAAAAAATCTACCTCTCACAGAGTCGGTAATGTTTTGAAGGAGATCGGTTGGCCTATTTTCTCTTTGTCCATCAGTGCCCTGCTGATTACATCAGCGATAAACGCCAGAACAAGGGTTCCTTTGTGTTAAATCTGGAGCACAGTCCGGGTTTGGAACAATCCATGTACGAAATTGGCTGGAATGCTCTGGAGTTTGCTTCGTTTTTGGTAAAGACCTCGCACTAAAATCGATGTCAACACTTGGACTTGGTGGAGAAGGAAACTCAGCACGAAATCAAAAGACAGGGTAACAGGCTTTGTGGAAGTATTTTATTTTAATAAGCCTCAGCATTAGTTAGATTGGAGGCAAATTTTATCTTATCAAAATCAGATTCTTTTGTGCAATGAGGGCAAACTTCATCCGCTGCAAAATGGTTTTCCAAAGAAAACTTCCATTTACAGTTAGGACACATTTTGTCAGAACAACCAAGACATTTCCAAATGTGTTCACCTCGACAATCGGAGAATTGTTCTCTACCCTTGCAATTTTTAGTGACATGTCCAGGTCGATTTCATCTAAAATATTATAACTGCTTAAGAATGTAAATCGCAAATAAGCCTCATTCACTTCCTCTAGAAGGTTAAGCTGATTAAATTGAAGCATGACAGCATTGGAAGGCTTCAAAATGCTTTCGTCATCTTTAATTTGAATTCTTTTGACGAACATCACGTTTCCGTATTAGGCCCAACTTTTTATGTCAGGGTCTTTGATGCCTTGCTTAGAAATTATCTGTATGGCTTCGTTTGCCGATGACAATCACTAACAAATTTTTTTTATCCGATCACTTCTAAAGTCTGATGCTTTTTGCAAATCGTAATTTTTCTTACAGTATTTAACGCTCTGTATGACGATAACCAAATGCAATAGTTGCTGATGTGTTGTCTTGGTGTCTATTCTCTTCAGCATTGCCTATGCATTGCGATCTGAACCATCTGTGTGCTTTGTGACTCCTCATGATTTTTGCTTTTTCGTGTGATTCCTCTATCATCGCCGCCATGTGGAGGATGTTCGCAAGCCAAGTACGTAATTACATTGATTTTATAAAACTAGTAAAATACCAACAGTCACATCTTGCTTTACATTTAGTGAAAACAAGCAGTTGTCAGTTACAAGCTAAAAATATCTTGCGAAAACATTTGAAACCTTGATCAAAACAATTTACATGCTTTTGTGAGCATCCCCATTCGACGATTTTAGCCATTTATTTCAGAACCTGACGTTAAAGTGTCTTCAATTTTCTTCCCACTGCCGGATTAATATTTGATGATGAGTAAATGCAGTTATAGCTGGTGCGTTGTTTCAGTGTTTGCCATCTTCCTATGATGTCTGTGTTTATCATTGAACACTTGCACTGCACCGCGCTGTGACTAAATATTTTTGTGTTATTTGAGTACCCCCATGGTCTTGATTTGTACTATGAGTCTGACCCAAAATAAAGATTATTTTAATATTTATTTCTTCGAACAAAAGTTCCTGCGAAACGCCATAAAAAACTACTTTGACAGTGGCTGTCTAAACGATCAAGGCTAGAATTAGATGCATTATAACTATCGCTCAGATCGCCAAAGCGAGCAGATCTCGCACTTGAAGTGTGTTCTCTACTTTTGCACGATTTCCCATTTTTTCAACGGATTGTAAGTTTTATATACCTCCGCACGTTATCATCTGTTTGGATAGACAGTTGTAGTCTAGTCGACGATGAATGCCAAGTTTAACGGAAGGTAATGTTGCAACCTCTCCGATGGCGTAGCGTTGAATGTGTCATTCACCACGAACGGGAAGTGGGCGAAGAACAACACCCACATATATGTGGCGCGAACAAGCAATAATAGAGTGATCTCGTCGTTTGATCTCTATTGTTCCTTCCTGCCACAGTGTGAAGCTTTGCGCACCTGCCGCTCGACATCCTGGTCACAGCACCATTTTGTCGCGATCGAAAAGCCTGAGCGGCACCCTTATAGTGATTCTGTGCCCGGAAATTGTGCCCCTTGCCCCCTACGTTACGCTCGTGATTACAGCGCGCAGCGACGCGCCTCAACAAACTATGGTACTCAGCTCTAACCAGAGGCATAAGGGAACTTTGGCTTTGTGGGGGGACAACATTTTAATTCGCCCGGATTTTTGCGCCACTGTGAGGAAAACGAATAGAAAAGTTTTGCAGGGCGATAAATCTGCTTAAGCAACTTGCCCAATAATATCGGGAAGTTTTTCCTGAAAGTTTTTTTAATCTTGCCCGAATCTTCGCCCCCACCTCGTACGCCTATAACTCTAACGCGGAAACTTTGGCAAAATAGTAGCCATATACAGATTGGTGGATTGAATAATTGGTTTCACGCGGTCATAACAATTTTTGTTCAAGATTGAATATTTGCAGTCCAAAATTGAGGGAATGACGGCGCCTTTCGCCCCACCTGGCTACTCGTCAGTCAACAGTGACTGATGGCTGTGTGGTTTTGATCCTTTTGTTGCAGTTGCAAACCCGTAGGCAACTCACGCTGGCCGCGAAATTACAATTTTGGCATGGTTAGCTAAATCTGCAACCGACAAAAAAATGCTTAGCTTATTGGTTGTTGGATCATTCTGCGTGCATCATATAAATTTGAGCAGAAAAGTAGTCTTCTGGTGAAAACTTTGACTTTTTACTGGTGACTGTGGTGTTGGCGAAGGCTCGTGGTTTTAAATTGGTGATGGGCTGATTCCCATCTGTGTTTCTGTGTTTTCTGGCCTGGTTGGATAGAAGCAGATCCATCGCCAGATCAACAGCATTGTGGGGTGGTTTTGAACTTGTTCGGGGACTTCGTAGTAGTATACAATGAATTGAAAAATGATTTCACGGGGAGACTGAACTTTGACTTTGTAGGTATGCAGATATACGAGATATGTGCAGCTTGTGAAAAACGAGGCCCACTCTTTAGGACCCATTTCAAACTTTTTCTGAATTAATGATTTAAAGCGCTTTCAAACTGTGGTTATTCACTGAAAAATCGCACAGTTCGACCAAGAAAAATAGCCACTTTTTGGCCTACAAAAAATAACCACTTTTGTGTGACACTCAACGATTGTAGCAGACAACCTTTGGCATTAAAGCAAGTGAAGACATTTTTGGCACCTCCTGTTTGACTGCCCCCCCCCAAATGCCTGGCGTGGATCCTCCACTGACTGACAGGTGCTTTCACTTGGCCCTCCCCGTTGCGGCATTTCTTCAAATGCTTGCTAAACCCAACCACGAGAGCAACCACTGCTACTCGTTCTGGATGTGTTCGGCGGGGACCGGGTACGCTTTGACCGAAGATTCAGCATTCTGCAGCTGAACATTGAGGGGCTCACCGCAAAAAAGATCAGCGTTATCGAGCAGCCAGCCTACAAGAACAAATCATTCGTCATCGTCCTACAAAAGACCCACTGCACAACTGCAGACAAGCTAGTGATTCTTAACTTCTCACTGGCTGGGTCAGTCCTGAGCAGGAATCACGGCCTTTCCACATCTGTTCACGAGCGGTTGGAATGGTCACTGGTCAAACAGTCTCCAGAACAATCAGAGACTGAGTGGTTGTGCGTAGACGTTGCAGGATATAAGATCATTGACATCTACAAACCTCCGGTCATCCCGACCTTCCCGCACCCCAGTCTGTATGTTGGCGACTTCCATTGCCAGCATGTCAACTAGGGTTACAGCACAACATCTCCTGACCGTGAGAGCCTGGACTTCTGGGCAACAGCCAACAACCTTGGACTGCTGTGCGATCCGCAGAGAGTAGCCAGTTTCTCCTCTCGCGGACAGAAAGTCGGCACCAANCCGGACCTAGCTTTCTCGAGTGTCGGCCAGGACAACCGACTGCTTGACATACGTGTTCTAAGAAAGTTTCTGCGGTCACAGCACCGACCGGCCCTCTCTCATAACGCCACTGAGGCTCACAGTTTCCGCCTGCAGCGATCCGGTGAAGCGTTTGAACTCCCGCAAGACTGAATGGAAGCGCTTTTGAGTTCGTAGAGAAGAATCCGTTGAGAGATGGCCACCTCCGGACACAATAAACATTGAGAAGGCATGCCAGGAACCATGCAAGAGACTGCTATTTCGGCTAAACAATGTATCCCAAGTGGTCGTCGAAGAAACTATGTGCTTCCGAGAGCCAGTGGGGAATGACTCTGACAGAGCTGCTTCGTCCCTACTTTCACGGCTCGAGCAGAAGAGGCAGGAGCGGTGAGAAGAAGCTGTCAATTCGATCGACTTCTCGCATTCCAGCCGCAGGCGTGGCGCACCATCAATAAACGTACCGGCAGATATGGACACTCCTCGCGTTTGTGCCCCCTCAGCAAACTCCATCACCTCACAACTCATGAAGAACGGGAAAAACAAGACCGGCAACCGCGAGTCCACCAAGCCCATCAACAAGCAGCTGTACGACCTATGGAAGGTCCCAACACCTGAGGGTTGTTTAGTTTGGTCATTGTTAGGTCACAGACCGAAATGGTTTTGAAATGACCGAACAAAATTAGGTCATTTCGGTCAGAATGTTTGAAAATGTAGGCTAATGCCATGGCGAGTTTTAATACAACTGTAAGACAAATGACCGAAATGTGTCAGTGACCAAAATGTCTCAGCAAACAAATGACTGAAATGTCTCAGCGAAAAAAACAGCCTGAGGGAAACAGTATCTCTGCCCTCTTCATGCCAGAGGAGCTTGCTGCCACCCGCAAGCACCTGAAGCCAGGAAAATCTCCGGATCTGGATTATATTTTCCCGGAGTTTAAACTCAACACCGGGTTGGCTCAAATCTTGGTTATGTGATCTCAAATCTTGGTAAGCCAGAGCCTGAGTCGTGTTATGTGAAAAGAGAGCTCCGGAGCTATGCTCATAAAACCAAGAGCTCCGGAGCAGGAGACATGTTCCTGAGAAGAAAAAGCTCTGGAGCCGGAGCAATTTCACTTTTGCGACGGCTACACAGCCCTACTTGAGTATGTTATGTGTTGACTACATGTTCCTGGTATACGTCTGCCATACGTAATGGTCTTTGTAAGGGTTCACAGGCTCGTTTGGGCCTCTAGACATCCCCAAGCCATCGAACACTTACCTTTAATCGTGTTTTGCGAATTTTGTTCCTATTTTGCACTTTGGCTGGGGCGGTTTGTCGTAGGGGGATTTGACCGGATCCTCCTGTCCTAGATGGATGCAATGGCTTAACAAGGGGGTCATGTGCTCCCTGGCGAAGCATTTTGGGGCGGCAAATTGAGTTAGGTACTAATTACGAAATGTCAAATGTCAGCGAATGCTAATAATTAAATTTGCACAACGCTGTGTGCCAGCTGCTGCTACCCAGTTGCGAAATCTCATCAATATTGTCAAGATTCGCAAAGCGAGCAGTTACGAGCCTTGGTGACGTTTTAAGGCGGAGCTTCTGTCTCCAGCAATCAGCGCCCGTATGTGGTTTGACTCACGGTTACGTCACAATGCTTTGAGTTAGCCAGGGTTGCGAACTTTCCGACTTCGTTCTCAGTCTGTAGTTTGGTCACAACGGGACGGGAATCCAGCGTTCACAGATCACAGTGCATGCAGTATGCTACTGTGCACAAGGTGCCAGAAGGTGCCGAATTTGAAAAATCTTGCCAGAAATCACTGTTTTCCAAAACATTTGCCAACAATTTTCTTTGTCAATAATTTTTATGCCAAACGTTTTTCCAATTTTTGAAATACCAATTGTCAGTATTGACAAAACAATCCATTTTACATTATGTATCAAATGAATATTGATCGCGAAACAGTTGAGAGAAACTACAGCTTAACATTTATCGTTGTGGGTTATCAAAACGATCACCCTCAAACTTCCACGATGTGTAGTAACTGGTACTATGCTTTACAGTGGAATTTCAGTTCAATTGTCAAAACTAAAAAATGAAAAATATGGAAAAAATATGAATAGCGTAAACCACTAAGTATCGAAATGTCAATGTTCTTGTCATTGTCAAATATTTTTTCCTAAATTGGCCATAAACTGGACAAACACTTGCCACATCCTTTGTCAAGCATCTGGTCTGACTGCGCATGCTTTTAGAGCAGCGATGAAGCTTACAATATGTGACCTTTGGTGACAATTGACAAATTTCATGTTGAAATAGATATGAAGTGGTTCTGAAGGTAGATATGATGATTTTTAATTGTGGGATATTTAAATAAATGCTGACTCCTTTTGCAAGATTTACTGAGCCCATCCCCAGGATTGTTGAATGGTTGGCTAAGCGAAAAGGTAAGAGCAGCTCTGTAATAGCGCTGATGATATTACAGTTGTTACAATTGTAAACTTTTCACCTGCTGCTACATGTGTTTTATATTAATTCGACTTATAAACTGAGCATCTTCATGGACATGATTGTCGAAATTCAGGTCACGCAATCGCTAATCTAAAATGTATAACGGAGGGTCACTGGCCTTGGACAGTTCTTAAGTTAATACATGTGGATGTGAAACATATAAATTATATCCGTTTTTTGACAACATACTCCATAATTTTTGGCAGCAAAGGCAGGAAAACTTTGTCTTTGAAGGTGACAAGTAGAAGTAAAACAATGCATTGCAGTATTTCCTTTATTTTCTGTTAACTTTTCAGGGTATCATATCCAAAGAACTGTTTTAGGATTTTGCCATTTTATAATTCTCTAGTACTTTTGTATGAAATTATTTGCTTTTATTTTTTCATACGCATTCTTCTGTCTGTCCATATCTTTTATGTATTCGTCAGTCTGCCCTCAGTACTTTATGACTGTCTAAAACTCAAAATGCCGTGAGTTCCAGCACCCCCTACGGCTTCCACCAGCAGTGATTTTGACCAGAGCTGTCGAGAAAGGGGAACAACCGGCTACGCTGCATTTCGCCACTTTCAAGAGGGTTCTGACAAATCCGTTCTTTATGCTTTAGAGAACAGGGCGCAGCACCGTCCACTTTTAAGCTGTGTTATCAGAAGATTTTTGTTCCCACAAAATTCTGTCATTAATGTTCGTGCAAAGTTTTGCAAATGGCCAGGAAAAATTTTGGCCAGTTTTTGCATTTTTTTCACTAGTTCCTGCAATTCAAATATATTAGCGCAATTCGTAATGTCGCAATAAAACAGTATGAATGTTCAGTCGTGACCGAAATTTCAAAGCGGGGATAGCTTCACACGGAACGGTTAGATTCTAAACTCTGCGATAGCTAATGATTTCCAAGAGTCAAAGGTCCTGACGTCACTTCCGTGACGTCACAATCATCTGAAATTTTCAGACGGATCTAGAAACAAATACATGCGGGGCCCGAGCACCGTATCTAGTCGATTGTAAGCGACGACTTACAAAGCGTTTTTCATCATTTCGTGCGGTTTACAATCGAGGGCGGCTTACATTATTTTTCTTTAGCTTATCGAAATGTCTAGATGACGCTCAATCTTTCCTTGGATAGGTTGTGTCGACCAAACTCTCTTTTCGCATTCTTCCTTCTTTTTGGCGCCTCGTGCACACTCCGTCGCAGGAGGGATCATGATGAACAGAAGGCACTTGTATTGGTGTAAGCTTCATTATCACTTACGTGGGTTGCCAATTAAATGTGAAAGGTGCTAGTACGCGAAGGTATTGCGGGGGCTTGGGTAACCTATGTTCAAGGGTGGCTTACAATTAAGGGCGGCTAACAATCGACTAAATACGGTAAGCTTTCGATGCCCCTTTATTCCAAACTCACTCTTCGCATCTCCACTCTCACGAACGGGCTGGGTGGGGTCGCCCAAAATGTTTTTTTCTCCAGGCGCGGAAAACCTTGGGTACGCCACTAATGGATGGTAGAAAATTTTTAAAAAGAAAAGGTGCGTTCTTGCTCGGGCGTCAGTCAAAAATCATACCTGCTGTTTAAAGCAGCTACGCAGTTCATTTTGCAACGTTGGCTTTTAAAGCTAATTGCACAGCTGGTTACATTTAAGAATGATGAAAAGGTAAAAAAACTCTGCACTCTTTTGAAACATAATGTCACCAGTCTTCTCGGTGTGCATGTGCGACACTCTTGTTTTTCAAAGTGATGAACTTTACTTATTCAGAGCGTTGCCCGATGTTTTGTATACTCGCACGTTCAAAACCTTCTTCCTAACAGTCTGATTGATATTGTTAAAGCGATAGATGGCGATCACGAGCAATCGAAAATGCAGCTCGCAGTACCATTCTTATCTCAGATACGATGACGAAATTCTCTTTGCGTTGATTGTAACAAGTGACGAATAAGATTCTTATGAACAGCAGTGGTGGACTCAGGGTTGGGGGGCCCGAGGCAAGGCTGAAAAGGGGGTCCTCTTACGACGTCATCATACTCAGCCAACAGTGATAAGACCTTGTGATCAAGCCCAGGAAGGGGATACGTGGGCCACCCACGCAAGGATACGTTCCTGCGATAATGGCATGACTGACTTAACAGAAAATGCAAAAGGGTCTTCATGATACACAACCTTAAAAACGTTGAAACTTGGGAAGACAAAGGTAGCAACACACAAATGTTAAGCGATAGCAAGTTGGCATCGCGCACCACTTCTCTAGTTTTGAGCCCCATTTCTCTGCATTCACCATCAATACACTTGAAACTTTATAGCAAACTTTCCCCCCCGAAAAAACGCTTTGTTTCCTGAATTTGTTCAAAGCCATGTCCTTAATGGACTCCATGAAACCACAGGCAACAACCAAGTCGCTTTAAAACACCAAAATTGTTTTAAATTTCATACTTTTAACAACTGAAGTTGATTTGAAGCTTTTCTTTATTGAAGTTGGCTTGAAGCTTTTCTTTATTGAATTTGGTTTGAAGCTTTTCCTGATTTACACAGAGATGCTGGTAGGGAGCCTTTAAACCCAAGGTCCTTACACGTTGCAGTTGCTATTGAGGAGCCCCGTTGAAAGCAGAGTAGGCCTACTTGCACATTACAGTTGCTGTTGGAGGCCTCTTTGAAAGCAGCGTAGGCCTACTTACTTATGATCTGATTTGGAGTAGGCTATGCGTGGATGATAAGTTTTTCACCAAAAATGAGGAAAATTTGAGCCTAAAACGCCTCGAGGGGTGTCTAAATAGGGGGAGCAAGGCAAGTGCCTCGCTCACCTCCTCTTAAACCCACCACTGCTGAACAGCGGTGCTTTATGGGTGAAACCTATCTGGCCAGTGGAAGTCCCTGTTCTTGAAGAAAAAATGAAACTTTTGAAAAGCACATTGCTAACTCCACATTTTGCATCTGATCAGTTCGTCATTAATGACGATAATAATAGAGGCAACGGTCACCTTGAGTTGCAGGCTCATTTGTACAAGAACAAATGTTTCAACCAGTGTGTTCAGCTGTACATGAAATCGCAACATGATCGAAACTCACCACAACAATAATGGCGAAACGAGATTAGAAAAATTTGAAAACAAGGCTGACTCTCCACCGCAAATCAGCAACACAGCAAAACTCGTCAGCGGCTGTGAGTAATTACAGAAACAAAGAAAAGAAAAACTGCAAAATGGGGTCTTCACTTGTGAATTGTGGCTGGGATAGTCTGGCGGGACTTTTATTAACAAGACCCTCTACTTAAAACCCTAATGCTGTCCTTGGTCACGCGCGCGATGATATTGATTAATTTTGCGTATTTCATGTTGGTAACTGCCCAAATTATACCGTTGGACAAACCGGTGGCGTTATTTGGGCAGCAAGTTTTGCGAAAGCAGGGGAACCAGGGGAAGGCGTTGCTGCAGGTATACTGTATTTGTGCAGGAGAGGTTTAGCATCGAGTCACATGCAACAATCACTACACGGGAAACGCTTTGTGCTACGCAATTTTTTAACGGAAAAGGGTAGATGATATTTTGGTCCTTTTGTGAGTCAAACACGTCACTAAAATAAATAAATGAAATATTGACGGTGCTTGTTGGTTAACACCGCGACTAAAGAAATGTTGCTGACTGAACTGCGATGTTTCCAAATGCTTAAGTCATTTTCATCCATCCGTAATGGAATTCCGATTTGGGCTTGTTCATTATTTTTTGATAATTTTATTCCAGCAGAATGTAACCCTAACATGGGTGCCAATCCGCTAAAAGAAGACTATGACTGGTGATCTCTAAAACTGACTGTGAATTGACAGTACTTGCAGAAAACATTGGTTTGGTTAATTTCTGCGCTGAGCAATCAGTCCGTTCGCAGACCGTGGTGATATGACAGCACAAGGTTTAAAGAACGAGTAGCTAATGTGATTTCTGAGACTACCGACAGTATATGCAGCTGGATAATGCGTTGGTCAGTGGTGAACCGGATCTCTGTAAAACATACAAAACCGTGGAAGGATGAACGAAAGGTCATTACAGGATTTCAAAAGCAGCAGCAAGTAAAATAAACGCTTATAGCACTCATTTCATCCGTCCATGACTGCAGCTTTGTTTTTCAGCACTGCGCGTTTGAAACTAAGGCCCTTTTGCCAAAGCATCCTTTGTTCACAAGGTAATGGTTTATTGTTTCATATGACTCAGCCAACAAGCAGAAGCACTACAAAAAGCAATTGCAGAAACAGAAATTGTCAAATATAACAGTGTGAAGACAATGTCAGAAACGAAGGCGCTTTAACCAGTTTAACTTGTAACGTTTTCGAACGTTTTTAAAGCAGCTAGTTGTTTTGCATCACCCGCCAAGTCCGGTGAAAGCGCAATAGTATGGCTGACAAATCAGCAGTTGAGGCTGCCCGGGAATACATTGTTTACGCTGAGTTTCAGTCACTGGTCAATTCAGAGTTCACCGTCTCGCTCTTTATTTCACGGTTTTCACGGTCGAGTGAGCAGAGGCTGTTTTTAAAACACGCTGCTGCGTGCATTCCGAAATGTCAGAAGCGATCGTGGTTTTGCTGATGCACTCGCCACGCTTATTCGCGAATTACGTCGTGTTGTGACGTTCAGTCTGCTGCGTTTCGCTGGTAGCCCCGCGTTTATCTCAAACAAGTTTGAAAGAGCGTCAGTTTAAAAAATCTTGAATTTCGCGATGCTGCAGAAAGCGCTTGTTGTACGCATAATATATTATCTCAATATGCAGCACTGTACCTGACTGAGGACTTACTTCATGAAGCGAATTCTAGCGACACAACGCAACTGATTCTTCCCATGTAAGCCAGTGGTTTTGGTGCATATTGAATTGATTCAAACAGGTCAGGCTCGGTTACGTTGGCTAGAAGTGCAAGTTGTTTTTTTAACGTCGACTACCCGTATTGCCAATGCCGCACAGTTTTTCACCAACGTATGTTCAGCAACATACATCAACATACTTTGGAGATTATGAGTCGCTAGGTTGTTCCACGATTATCAAAACTGCGTCAAAGCAGTTCTGCCAAAGGCTTGTTTGGAAAGTTGCCGAAGTAGCACTGCACTCGGCATTTGAAAACGCGACTGCAGCGGACTTCAAGAGGTAGAACTTGTCTTGCACGCAATGAGCAGAATGCTGATGAAAAACTCGAGTTTACTGCCGAGACTATTGTGAACCGCCAACTTTAGGGATGGCAAAGAGAGCCACAGTTGTAGATGGTGGTATGGTCGCACTTCCACACTTTACAAGTTTGCCAAAATTAAGACAAAAAAAAGTTGGTAAAAACAGGTAAAATGTTTTGGAATAATTTCACAAATTGTATATATCTGACAGATTAACATATTTGTCATTTTTGAAAAAAATATAAAAAATAGAAAATGCATCATTCATACTTGTTCACAAAAACATTCCTACTTGTTCACAAAAATTGCAGGCAGCAGTAATTACCAACTTTTATTATTCAGTTTGAAACAAATTGGGCTGTGATGTGTGATTTAATTTTTGCTTCTGCAAATATCGAAAAAATCAGGCAAAAATATTTCGCACCCCCAAAAAATTTCCCCTACCGCTATGGAATGAGGGGCAGCAAAACAAACATATTTTTTGAAAGCCTGCAGTAGTTAAAATAAAGCGTGGCTTGGAAATAGGAAGTCGAAGGAATCCTATAGGAAGGTAGTATCACCACACGTATGGACCAGTGCAACATGTATTGCAATTAGATGCCGCTGATACGATGGTTATTTGCCGTTTAGTGACGAGACTCTAGTCGCAAAACTTTTGTAATCTGGTAGAGGGGACGATAAAGGTCGGAGTACGTATTTTTAAATTGTAGAAAATTGTCGAGTTTCAAACCGTTAATTTTGACAAGAAATCGATGATCGATTTGAGAGAAGACCATTGAGCATAAGCATTCCAAACATGGTCAAAGGCAGTTAATTAAATGTTAAAGACAGTTTATTTTATTGTTTGTGGCAACGTTTCAATATTAGTACTGTAATTGTGAAAGTGCTTATCCGTGAATACTGTGACTGCATCGCATTGCTTTTGTTTCAGCTTGCGTACAAAGCAGCTCGAAAATCCACTTCAGGTGGTCATGATCGTTTGAAGGGTGACAAATGCACCAGACTGCCACCTCGAATTTGCCACTGCTCGTTAACATTTATTGCGCGTCGTTACTTGGCTGTCTGGACATTTATCCGCGATGGCCTTGAACGGCCTCACGAAGAATCCCTGTGTAAATAGCCAGAGACAAAGTGAAAGCTACTGAAATGTACCATTGTGTTGAAACTATGAAAATAACGATGCCCCTGTTTTTGTTGCGGTTAGCTCTTCTGTTTCTTTGGCTCATGCCATTGTCAGATACCCGCGTGTGCCAGAATTGTGACAACAATCGTCACAGCAATACGTAAGGACAGTTTCTCAGTGGCGTAACTGACGGGGGTAGGAGTGCGAACCGCCCCCTGGCAAGCTAAATGTAAAAACAGGGCCCCCATTTAGCTTATATTTCGGTTTTAGTACTGTATTCTTTGGGTTTTCAGTAGGTTGTTGTTTTATTGCGTTTTTCGNAGTATTTTCCGGTTATTTAGGGTTTCAGTATAGCCATCCGTATCCTTCATTTCTCAGGTTTTGTCTAAGTGTTTGCTTGTGGGCCCCTTCACCTGCGTGCCCACCCCTGACTCAAACATTTTAGTTAATCCACTGCAGTTCTTCGTTGTTTCAAACTAGTTAACTATTGTCTAAGCCAGGTGTAATGCCGAAACATTTGATCACTAAAAAGATGTGATACGGGCTAAGTCAGTGGTTCTTAATCTTTTTTACATATGTTACCCTTTCATCAAACAAGATTACCAGAATTTTACCCCCAGTACCCTCAAGGGTGCTCATTTGTTAAAAATAATAAATTAGCAAACTTTTACAGTTTGCAATGATTTATAAAAATTTACATTTGCTGCAATTTATGGTTTAGTAAGTTTACCCCCTTGGCAGATGAAATTTACCCCCAGGGGTAAATTTTCCCAAGGTTAAGAACCACTAGGCCAGTGTTTCACAAACGTTTTTATTCAATCGCCCACTGTTCACTGTCGACACGACGTTTTCGCCCCCCAGCCTGATAAAGCAAACACAAGGTAGTCAATTCAAAGAATTTTATTTAAAGAAAGTATTAAATAGCTGAACCAAGCCATTGATAAGCAGAAATAAGCAATTGTATTACGACGCTAATATTGTGTTCAGAATTCTTGTGTGTATAATCCAAGTCTACGGAGCCGGAGTTGGGCATTTTGCCTAGAGCCGGAGCTCAGTTTTAAATTTAAGACCGAAGCCGGAGCTACGGCCATTTAAGAGGTAGACTCCGGAGCTACGGCCATTTAAGAGGCACAATAAACGCGATTGGTATGACGTACGACACCAGACTGCAACAATGGATCTTACTAGCAAGGTGTACCAGATTACTGGCAAAGCTTACCAGGAAACGTTACGTTTACAAGCAGTAGCATAACATGAAAGTTATACATAATTGGTACCGAACCAGCATTGCTTTGCATAGCAATATAGTAATAAATTATCAGTAGGGTATAAAAATTAATGCAAACAAATGTGGACTTTTCTTAAAGTTTTCATCTGTGGAAAAAATCTATGTTTTCCGCGCGGTAACCAGTCATATTTTCTTCTAAGCTTTGGGTGTTAAACTGTGCTTTACTTTGTGATTCGTAACTGCTTATTATGGGTACAAAAGATAAGAAATCAGAAGATTTCAGCTGTTTTAAAAAAGTCAAATGTGAATTTCTTGCTAGAAATCATACCATTTCTTTGAACAAANGGCTTTTAAACACATCTTCGCATTTGCGTTGATGCAACTGTGTGCTCATTTGAAAGAATACATGAGAGNGGTAATCGACTATGTGTTTTGCTCTTTGCATGATTTGCCCGGGCAGGGCTGTTAGCTGGAATCGCCAAGACTGCAGGAGGCAAAGCATGCAACGAGTGCAAAACACTTAGCCAGTTGGGACTGGTCTGTGTTTACATGCTCGGGCACAAATGTAGTCTACCAAGCAGCCATTTTCGTGATTCTGGTCGTAAGAAATAACAAAAGGTCCTCAGGCATTAACGGCAAAACCAGCGACTGCCTTTCCAGAATTTGTTTATATTACCATTATCTTGAGTTACGTTTCTGCAAGAGGGCTAACACTTCTCTGAATCGTCTGAACCTGTGCTGTGATGGTTGTTTTTTCGCTGATTTCCTCATGGTAAGAGCGCTGCTTGTGAAAAAATATCAGATTGAATTACTCAAAAAAGTATGTTATATTCTCTTGGTTTTGTGTACTTGATTTTATTCATTTTCCATTCAACTTCAGGCGCACCAAGACAATTAACGTATTAGTGTGTGAGAACGACAGGATCCGGAGCTGGAGCCGGAGCCATGCACTAAAAGAGCTCCACAGCTGGAGCCGTGTTCATGAAAAGAAGAAATCCGGAGCCGGAGCTGTGTCGGTTTTGCCACGGCTAAGCATCCCTGAAATAATCCACACTGTAGCCGGGCACAAAGATGATCCAGGGTAAAAATTCAACAGATGCTTTAGCAACACCCTCCAACGATTATCATAATAAAATAAAATTTGCAAGTAACTAACAAGTCATAATAGTAGGTTACTGAAGTTAACTCAATGAACGATTAAGGGTTTAGCATTTTCGCCCCCTTTGCGTTGTTTCGCCCCCCTATCGACCCCTTTGTTTTTTTCGCCCCCTGCCCCGATTCCGCCCACTCTGAGAAACACCTGCACTAGGCTAAGTGGTAGCACGCGCCACCAAAACTAGTAGGCTGGGTTCGATTCCCCATCGGGACATGCTGAAGACTTGAAAAACGGCGCTTGCAGCCCAGATTTGTAAGTCGGGACGGGCTTTTGGGGTCGGGCCGGGTTCGGGCTTAAGCTTGTCAAAATGTTTCGGGCCTGTATAAACATTTTTTTTTCGCAACGACTGACACTTTTGTCACCAGTTACATTGAAGCAATCGATTTGATTAATTCTTCAATAAAAATTGATTAAATGCGAATTACTTAGTCATGTTTGCCTTGCTATGACACAAATAACCGCGGTTGGGCATATCTTGACTCACTCGGTAAATTTGGCTTTCGGGTCTCAATCGGGCTTCAAANATATATGTCGTGCCCGGTTTGGGCTTCAAAATGAGNCCCGTTTACAACTCTGTTGTAGCNACCCACGATGGGTGNGTGCAAGGAAACTGTTCGCGCAACATTCACTGCGAAAGCAGCCGCGTGGCCCAACGGCGCTATTCCATAAAACCTGTATAAGATTATGTTCAACTTGTGATCAGTGGCGCAACTAGAGATTTGAGTCAAGGGGGGGCAAACNTAGCTGAAGGGGGCCCATTGACCACCGTTTGGGTATGCAATAATTAGTTCCCAAAATCTCATAAGTTATTCTACAAAAACAGAAAATGTTTGTCGGGTGATGTAATGAGCTTCAATTGGTAAATGACTTTAAATTTATCTAAATATGGCGATGCACGCCAAACAATTGCAAATAGGTATGAACAGTGCGGTAGCAGTCGAACTCTGCCCCCCCCAAATGCAGGGATACTCAACGGGCGGACCGTAGCCATACAGCAAAACAAAAGAAATCACTGTATAGTGGCACAACACCACACATGAAAAAGGTCACATAGGAATAACCATGAAAATATCATAAACAATGCCACATTATAAAGTAGTATCAGAATGGCTTGGAGCGAGTCTGTTGCCATGAAAAAGCCTTTATAACACCATCCAATTCTAGAGAGCACACACATGAAGCTTCGATTGACAACATGGTTAATAAGGGTAGTCTGCTATCTATCATAGTAGACCTGTTGAAGATTTTGATAAGCTTCAGTTTTCTGAAACGCCTTTCAGCGCTGGCAACAGTATCGGGGCAGTTTAGCATAATCCGAAGTGCAATAAAAACGTCAGGATAAACTTCATTTAAGACGTGTCTTGAGAATAAAGCTTAACAAAAGGAATTGGGTTTTAATCATTGTCATTTAATTAACGACAAGATGTTGTAATGAAATGCAAATGTTAACAAAAATATGAAGGAAATCAGAATCAAGCCTATCGTTCAGTTATGAAAACACTATTGAAGGAACAAACCTGAGGCCGATCAAAGCAATGCGCCGCGATGAACGTTTTCTTTTATTAGCACTTGAGTGAATTTTGCTTGAAAAGCATTGGCACCGTGCTTTTAACTGGCCGAAATACGCATGTATAAACTTTTCTGATGTCTAGACTTGTTAATCTACTGGTGCATGGCACATGCTTGGATTAATAACATTTTGTATCCCAAATAGATTATAAATGTTAACAAATATAGACCAGGGGGGCTACGTGGACGCAACATGGTTAACATTCATATTCCACTAACTGCACTACTCGGTTGGGACATGCTTAGCGGTGATTGCTAAATAAACTCTTCTAACTACACTATTAACTCCATCTTGCTGTCTGAACAGCATCAGGCTGCGCAGATGTGTAACTTTGGTCGTAAGCACCAAAGGTGTCTTGCTGTTATGCAGTACAAAATACGAGAAGACTGCCTGAGCTAGCCATAATACATTTTTTGACAACTATCACTACACAAAATACGCTAATCAGGTGTACGTCTGACTTATGGACATATACAACTAGGCATATGGGCTAACTTCACGTCAGGGTTGACAATCTGTCTTCACTAAAAAAATCCAGACCTTGTCCCAAAAATGGCCAGGTAGCAGTTTTAAGACATACACATAGAACATGCATAACCAAACACAAAATAGATATTGAAACCCATCAGAAACATCGACATAATACAATTCTAATCTTTAGAAGCATTTTCTTTTCCCGTAATTACAGTACATGGTTGTACATTTGTTTCTTATTACATCGAACATTTTTAGGGCACAGTAAAACCTTTGCAATATTCTTTGCACCCAACATGGTCATAGACTCTCGTCAGAAGAGATTTGCAATGAATATGCAGCTCAGACAATGTTTTGCCAGAGTCAAGCTTTTCCGACTGAAAAAATTCAGATTTTGTCTGGCTTCTCTGATTTAAAAAAAAGCCAAGTGCGTTGAAAATATCAAGAATTTCAAGATCTGGCTTCAAAAAAGCCAAATTGGCACCCTGCTTCACGTTTAACACTCCAAGCAATGAATGGTGACGCTTTAGGCTCAAGCCTCAAATACGTTTCTTACCTCGTAAATGTACCAAAAATAATCAGGGGGTCATGTTATTCTAGGCAACAGAGGCAGGTACTCGGTCTATAAATTACAGGACAAAACAGAATACCGATTGATAAAAACTACAGTGATTTCTAGTGTTTCACATTTCAATTTGGTGGTTGAAACTTTGTTTGGGGGGGATAAGCCCACAAAAGTCCCCCCCGTGGCGACGGGACTGAATTTTGAACCCCTGCGCAAAAATAAGAAATGAGAACTTTTCAGCTATTTTTTAAAAGTCTAAGGTAAATTTCTTCTCATACTATTTCTTTGAACAAAGGGATTTTAAACACATCTTCGCATCTGTGTTAACGCAAATGTGAGCGTGTATGAAAGAGCACATGAGAGTCGACTATGTGTTTTGCGCTTTTTCCATGGTTTGCCCGGGCAGCGCTGTTAGCTGGAATCGCAAAGGCTGCAACAGGCAAAGCATGCAACGAGTGCAAAACACTTGCTCAATTGGGACTGGTCTGCTTTTAAATTTTCTGACACAAATGTAGTTTTCCAAACAGCCATTTTTTATTCTGGTCGTAAGAAATAACAAAAGGTCCTCACGTCACACTTGAGGCATTGACGACAAAACCAGCGATATGCTTTCCAGAAATTGTTTATATTACCGTTATCTTGAGTTATGTTTCTGCTAATAACTGTTCTCTGAATCGTCTGAATCTGTGATTGTTGTTTTTTTGTTGATTTCCTCATGGTAAGAGCGCTGCTTGTAAAAAACTACCAGATTAAATTACTCAAAAAGATTTGGCGTATTCACTTAGTTTTGTGCACTTGATTCAATTCATTTTCTATTCAACTTGAGGCACACCCAGTCAATAAAATATTAATGTCTGAAAACGACCAGAAGCCGGAGCCATGAAAAAAGAGAGTTCCGGAACCAGAGCCACACTCATGAAAACCAACAGATCCGGAGACGGAGCCGGAGCTGTGTCATTTTTACGACGGCGTCGCACCCCTGACTTATCCACTCTGTAACCGGGCACATAGACGATCCAGCGCAAAAATTTAACAGATAAATTACAACGATTATGTCATAGTAACAACCTCCAACGATTATACCATAGTTAAACAAAATGTGCAAGAAACTAACAAGTTATAATATTANGCTACTGAAGTTAACTCAGTGATCGACTAGGGGTTGAGCATTTTCGCCCCATTTATGTTNTTTCGGCCCCTTTGTTTTTTCCCCCCCTTGCCATTCAAAATCGCCCCCAAGGGGGCGATTCCGCCCACTTCGAGAAACACTGTCCTAGGCTAATCGACTTGTGAGGATCCCTCTCTCATTGTTGCGAGGAAAAAATGGAAAGCGTCAATCAATTTGCGAAAATCCGAATATGTCGCTTTGAAAGTACAGTCAGTAAAAAATTCTAAATCGTTCTAAATCATTACTGGAGAGCCCACGATCACTGCGTTTGTTGCTGCCTTCGACGCAAAAGCGTTCAATGACACGGAATTGTTGAAGTCGTACTTGGCTGGCGGGAACAGGATTATTAACTGCCACAGGCAAACCAACCGAAATCCACACAATTGAAAAATTTGACAAAACACATGGTCTTCGTTTTTTATAAGAACCACATCTGTTTTTCGTATCTCTGTTAAAAAAAAGACAAACACACTGCACCTATATAGTACAGTATGTGTGGCGGCATAAAGACTAAAAGATTCGCGTGTTTCTTACTTTTTCAGACTGGTAAGAATCGAACGCAACTAAACTGTCACGTGAAACGATGTAAAGTTTAAAAACCAGAGCCGTCGCTAGAAAGTCTTGAATAGGGGGTTTAAATTTGCGCAAGGGGACTTTGACATTCTGAAAATTTGATAAAATCTTTATTGATTTATAGTTTTTCATATTTAAATTTGGAAGGGTTGAGCTTACCAATGCCCTGCGTGGCGACTGGACTGGTTTAAATTTCGTTTATGCTGTCAATATTGAAATACGTATAAAGAAATAAAAAGCTACAATCATTGAATGAAGTAAAGCTGAATATAACACAGTAAACAGTTAAAAAGGTTTTGTCCTGTCTTCTTCATAACAAAATTATCTAAGAATTCATTACAATTTGTTTGTCTACGTTTTTCGCTTTTAATGTACCGCATGCTTAGTGTGGACATCCTCTCCTGGAATAATTCATTTTTAATTCTTTTGAATCTTGAAAGGGATATTTCTCCTGAGCAGTTAGTGACCATCAAGTTACGAAATAGGGCTTTGCGTGGTTGGATAAACTAAGAACCACTAATCTAAGGCATTGATTAGCGCTTTCCATTTTTTCCTCGCAACAATGGGTGAGGGGGCCTCACAAGTGGATTCGCCTAGGGCCTCGCATCAGTTAAATCCGGCCCTGCAAGCAGCCCTTGACACATCAGCAAAAGATCAGAGTGCTGACCTATGCCTAGTCGGTGATTATTCTGTAGAACATTAAATTTCAAACAATTTGGTTAAGCCTAGCCTCACTCAACTGTACTGGCTACTGACTATGCACATTACGCATGTGAAACTACTGTATTCTTGAATGGAAAATACAGTAATACAAAATACATTTCTAAAATTTGAACAGAATAAAAAAAACAGATTTTCAATAAAAACCCTAGAACCTCAGAAAAAACAGAAAAACCCCAGATCTAGTGAAAAAAAAACAGAAGTGGCAACACTGAACAACAGTCACAGAAACCAACATTGAGGAACAAAAGTCGTTTCACGGCCTGCAGCTACAAGTTTCTGATCAGAAATCTCAATTTTTATACTTTTGCTGTGGTCGTTTTTGACAGGAGCAAGAAGGTTAATTGTATGTAATCTGCAACAGCCCTAAAACTTTTTGGCACTTGAAGTTAACACTAGCGAGTTTGAGCCGGCAGTTGTTTGACTCGACTGCGAAGCCAAGTTTGCGTGTGTGGCACTCGAGTCGGAACCAATGCAATAAGTTCAAAGTTTTGATCCATTTTATTGAGCTCGGAAGCGGTTTTAGTTGTGGACTCTTTCTGACGAGTTGCACTGACTCAAAAAAAACGCTTGTGAGGAAGTTCCTTCACTGCAATAAGTTTTCATAGAAAGTGTTGGTATCGAAAAGCGGAATCTAGCTGCCAGGGTTGCCTTTTTTAAAAAAACGTGATCAAGTGGAACCGCCTTACGTATGTGCTCTTTTTTCAACAAAAATAAAATGTTCCCGGAGGTCGCTAATAAACGTCAATTTGCCCGCTTTGCCATTTACTTTTATTGGCGTACCACATACGGCTTATTCCCTCTTTAAACGTGATTTCGAGTTGCTTGTTTTCTGGTACGGACTTTAAGAAAGTGCGGGAGCGTTCTGATTGGAGAACCTTGCTGAATGGCAGTGGCGTAGCCAGCCCAGAAATTTGGGGAGGGCCAAAATGTTTGATTTTAGGCAAACAACACTATTTTGTTTGGAAAAACGCCTCTCAAGGCACGAAATAACTATATCTTCTAAAACGTTGGGGCGGAGCATGACCCCTTTGGCCCCTTTCTGGATACGCCTATGCTGAGTGGGTAATGGTATGTGTTGGCTTTGCTACGAAAACGCTTCGGATACCAGTCAAAGGCGTTTTCCTAAAAAAGTGTCTAAGCGGGGCTTCCCGCTTAGCGCGCTTTTCGGTGGAAATATGACCAGCCCAAGGTCAAGCCATACTGTGCAGAATATCCCAAACGTTGTGAGCCACGGACGCCCATTTGTGAATCTGTTTTTTCTCGGACCCTAATCTGTTGCAAGTGCTTGCAATGATATTTCAAGTAAGAATCACTGCGGTAATTATTTGTGACAGTGGACGTGCTGTACAATCGGCTTTTTACTTTTGTCCTATTTTCACGGAACCCAGTGCAGTCGTCATGGACCCCAGTGGCCCACGCGCCACGCTTTGCGATATCCTGCCTTAGTCTAAGCCGGCTTGCAGAGTTTCAAGCGCCGGGGTGTCACGCCCGACATCCCATGTCTGTCCGTGCAGAGAAACACAACCCAGCGATGATGTTATGTGCGCCGAAAGTTCATTTCCACGCGTTCCGGTTCGCGTCGCCGTTCTATTGAAGCGGATCGTCGAAGAACAATTCATGGCCCTGCCGTGATATTCTTATACGCTGGGTCGACGTAGCTCTTTGTGTTTCGTTGCGCGGTAGCGTCCTGCGCTCCTGCGCTTGTGACAACGATAATAGCTGTATTTTGTGATGACGCGGAAAGCACTGCTATTTAAAGGAACAGAGAGAGAGAGAGCTGGCTTTTGCACACAAGTGATATAGTATTACAAGTACCAGCACAAGAGTGGCTCAGAGGAAGAGGCAGGCGAAAATGTGGACAGTTGAAAACGGAGAGTTCATGCACTCACCGTGAAAATTACCTGATGCGCGACAAAACTCTGCTGCTGCAGGCTTGCGGCAGAAGCTGGAAGTTGTGTAAGTTGCGCGATCCAAGGCATATTGTGCAAATAAAAGAAACGTGTCGGTCTGTGTGCGGTGGTGCTGCAGCTGCTTGATTCGTTGCGCTGTACCCTTTTGTGTTTGATCCTTTTATCTTGGTCGTGTGTTGCACTCTACTTGTTTCTGTGGCGCACAGTTGTGTTTCACCGAACTGCGTGACTGCTCTTAGCATTAAAAACAAGCAATGCCAACTGTCCCGAATGCAGTTTCAGCAGTACTATGTAGCTACTGCGTAAGATCTTTCATGATGTTCGGTGTAACAATACTGCAAGTCTCCTCTCCAAATCAACTTTGTGCTTGATTCGAAAGTTCGGCTCTGCATACCCACGTTGCCAACAGTTCCTAGGCTCGGCGCTTTCAGGCCATCCTCGGGCCCGGGTGATTAGTAACCCGTGCTATAGGTGGACCGTCTTGGACAGGTNGTCGTACGGCGTACCAGCAGTCGCTTGAAAGCGAAACCATTCCCAAACAAGTAGATGCAACTTTCGCTGTCAGGTGTTTTCAACTGACTTGTGGCATATATACTTGAAGCGCGAGGCATCTAATGTGCCTGAATACAACATTATTGACTGACAATTTTTTGTTGGCCCGTGCTATTATAACAGGAGATATTAGACTTCGTTGATAGAGTGCAAAGCAACATGCTGCAGAAGAAGCAAGGTTAACAATGATGAAAAAAACGTCGTAAAAAAACGAACGTGCAACGTGTGAATTTGCAACACAGTTTATATCCAAATTTCAATGTAGAACACTTCGTTGACGGAGTACAGCGCAGAAAGAAATTATTCGACATGTAATTTTTTTTTCCAATTTCAAAGAAACATTTAATGAAACAAATATGTTTACAAAATGAAATAATATTTTGTAAAAAAACAAATTCTTTAGAGTGAATCATTTCAAATGTGACCAAAGTTTTACATGACGTAAACGAGCCACCATGCTCATGTCTGGCAGCACAATGCTTTTGTCAGGTAGCTAGCGCAATTACCGGAAATTGCGTTGAATTGATGCACGCAATTTTGCTCGCATAAGCTCCCCGTTTGGCTAGATGCGGCAATGCAACGCCAGGCCAAAGCCTACTGTTGCAACAGATTTAACGCCTGTTGCACTGTAGTCGAGTGTGACTGCGTCAGGCAAGGCATTATATTTATAAAAAAGTTTAGGCGAAAGTGGGGAGCGCATAGTTTCGGTTCCATCCTTGTATCAACGCGGCCATTCTCAGATTGCTTTTATCTGTCGTGGCAATCAGACGTTGCTGCAAGCGGATTGTGAATGAGAACTTGTGATAAACTGCCACCCTTGCAGCCACGGAACAATGGTGGTAGATGCGAAAATGGTGATGCACGGTGTTCTGCGCGGGGCAACGTCTTGCCGTTTGAATCTACTCGACTACACAGAAAGACGGATTAATTTGCAGTACCAAGTTACTGGGTGCTGCAGCGATACTGGTACCCTGCCAAAGCTCGTTCGGTTTTGTCGTGGAAATTTAGACAGTACAGTCTTGGCTGGTGATAACCACGCAGTTTCGTGTTTGCAACAACGAGACAGAGACAGAGTGAGACGCTTCGAAGAAACAGCCAAGGTACGCACTGAGTTTGGAACAGCGATTGTAAGTCTTGACTGCACAGCGAGTCCCTCGGCTTTGCCGCTGTTCCAGTGGGATTTATTGTCCCATAAAATATCTTTGTGTTGAAAATGAGCCTTTTACCGGTTCGTTAGCTGTTTGGTTGCTTCAAGTTGCGGTGGTGGTGTTTACGACACAATTGCCTTTTGTTGGTGTTTTCAGGTTGAGGTCACGTGGTGCTTCTGACTTGGCCTGTTTGTCTTGCGAGGGTGAGCAATGAGCACAGCAGTAGTTCTTAACCTTTCCTATCCCAGGACCCCGATTCGTAAACTTATAGGCCTGGGGACCACAATCCTGCGACATGGAAGTTGAAAAACACCTTTGACAGTTTAAAACACCTACTTCTAGGGACCCCCAAATTTTTTACAGCGAACACCTCGGGGTCCCTGGAGACCCTGTTAAAAAAACAGTGGAGTATTGCCTTAGTTAGCGTCAGTTGTTTAACAGCGTAAAATAGCGTAAAAGATAGCGTAAAAGATTGACTTCAATTACTGTAAATTCAGGGAATAGCAAAACCTTTGTCTCTTTTTACAACGGCAATAATTCCACGACAATGTCTCAGTGTTTTAAGGGAAGAAGATTCATCCATTACGTTAATCGCAAAACACGTGATTGGCTTCAGCATTTTGCGGTCCATTGTTTCCATGGCTACAGTGCCGTTACCATAGCAAACATTCCCTTTAACTGTGCCAGTTTTTGAACGCTTTTCAAATAACAGATACTTAGGGTTGCAAATAGTATGTCTAAGGTCTACGTCGCTGTTTATTTTGCTTTTTTGGAAAAGCTGTCACAAAAACACCCAACATTTTGCTATTGGAAGCGGTTAGTGTCCAAAGTCAAAAATCCGATGAATTATTCTGATGTTGCATGGGCTCACACAGTTATTTTTCCGAAGTGTTTACATTTTTATTGGTTTTCATCGGCGACCCATTCACCAGAATTCGCAGGTGGTGTCTGCGACGACGTTGTCATTGCAGTGCATCATCTCACAAGAGGTTTGCATTTGTGAGTTGTGAAGTAGGCACGAGCGTTTTTTTTCTCAGCTTAGACTTGTTTACGCCTTGTTTAGCCCGTAATAGCCAACCTGCTGCCCGGAGACCATATGCGCCTCTTCAGACGGACCAAACGACCCATGGTGCCATGTTGATTTAACATTGCAAAGCTTCCCGCGATGGTGTTAATTTGTTAGGATAAATGATTAAAGGGTTTTGTAGTTTTAATTTATGTTACGCACATTTGTTTTTTACGCGATTAGTTGCTCTGAAGTTTGCATGGTTTGGTGAATTGAGATAAACCGCTTGCAACCTGAAAAAGTGATAAACTGACAATGCATGAAGTTGACATTAAAAGAGCACATTAGACGTTTTGCTGGTAGGACACCATTATCGCAACGGCGTTTAGATGTTAATCAGACGTTTAGATGTTAATCAGAAGCAGAATAAATGTCGGGAAAGTTTTGCTGCTTTCCCAGGAAGCAACGAATAAAGTTGGTATTAACTGAAATGCCCCCGGTTTGCATCTTCCTTGCTTTTTACATCATCTTCTGATGGAATTGCAGCAGGCGTTGGTGGTGAAAGTGACTAATCACACCCACTTCCACCCCGAGCACATTGAACGGCATAATGCCTAGAGCACTGGCCCGTCACAGCTGTCGGTTAATTTTTAAAAATGCATTATTCTTAATTTTAAAAAATGCATCATGTTAATTTAAAAAAATGCATTATTCGTATAACCGAGTAGGCCGAGTAGTGTAACCAGGAGTAGACCGAGTAGTCAGCGGAGCCTACCCTGTGACTATCTCAAAAGACCATCTAAGCCAGGGGTGTCAAACTCGCTTCAGTTCAGGCCACTTCAGGCAAATTTAATCTCAAGCGGGCCGGAACAATGTAATCACTGTGTAACACCCTGGTTACAAGCATTGACAACTTCCAACTGTTTTCATAATTTAATGCAAAAAGTTTAACCTCATCTGAAAATGATTATTGGCACATAAATTTTCAATTTCCCCACGTAAATATAAAAAACGCCTTATCGCTGAGAAGACTGTCAACTGACGGTGATGAAGACCTCTGGTTCGGACGAAATTAACTGTCCGGACAACCACTTGCATGACGT
>JGI24158J21664_10000645_pt1 | contig 33852 bp, 25 predicted proteins | sample Ectturendosymbi3_FD_21664 | JGI IMG/M metagenome (IMG submission 21664)
AAAAAAAAAAAAAAAAAAACGCGAGAGACACATGCGCACTGCAAGTCGAATCGCATTAACAAGTCAAGTGAGCGGCGACGAACAGGTTTCGCGTGATTTCTGTGGTCCAACCTATATAAACTCATGCCCTGGCACAAGTTGCATTTGAAACAAACTGTACTGGTCCCCGTAAAATAAAACAAAGGTTAAACTGAAAAACAGCACTTTTTGATAGGTCACTTGCCCGTGACTGGTGTATTGACATACTTTAGCATTTTTGACAATTTGCTCACGCACCGTATCTGGAAAATCTCTGCAGCTACGTAACAGACGAGTTTACGTATAACCTGTTTGCACGGCGTTTTTATGCTTGGGTGGAACTGGATGCTATAATTCGTGATGGAAGCTCGCGCAAGGTTAGTTTATTGCTCCGGAGGGCCATCTCCAAAACTGAAGCTTTTGCAGTGAAGCACATCAAAGCGGCTGAACCGCGCTCAAGGTCACGAGGAAAGCTATAAACGCGTGCTGAGCAGCAGAGAAAGCAAAACCCCGATGGTTGTGCGCTTTTCCTTCAGGCTTGCGGCCTGAATGCCTTGGGTTAGTTTCACGGCAAATTTCCGCCAAGCCCCCAAGCTGCAAAGCGGCCGAAATACTCTGGCGAACCAAACCACCGCCTTCTCACAGGAAGCTTCCCTTTCAATTAACATACTTCAGAATTTTTGCGATTCCCTTAAGCGCGGTTTTGGTTCGCGAAAAAGTCGCTCAACAAGCGGCAAGCAAAGAACGAACTGCAGAAAACTATTTACGGAAAAAAGATTGTGTCATTCATACCGAAAGCCTGAAGTGCATTTTGCCGAACCCTCGAAAGCAATCGCCTAATTAGCGCCTTTCGTTGCCAGCGCCGCTTAAAACCACGGGCAGATTATCTAAAGGCAATATCCGCTTTCATAAACCTGCCCTGCTCCGCGAAAAATAACGCAAAAGCAGATGTCGGATATATAACAAATGCGTCCGGTCTTCGCTTTAAGACATTCGCAGCAAGCCTCCTTATCGACAATTAAGCGTCGGTTCAGAGCCGGAGTTACAATGTCGCTCATTGTCGTGCGCCCTCCCATCTCCTCGACAACCTTGCCTCGGGCCTGTCATTAAAACGCTTGTCAAGCGACGGCTCAAGTAAACAAGCTGTTAAAACACTTCGAAAATCTTTCAATCTGTTGCTGACCCTGACAGATAAACGCTGGCAATGCCAACGCGTGCAGTCCCGGACGATACGTACGAGCGGGACTTGCGCGTGGCAGATCTCTCAAAATTCCACCAACCTAATCAACTATTCAGCCTCAAACCTAACCATTTTTTGCAATACTCCACCTCCACGCAGTGCCGATACTTTTGTGTTTTCCTTCTGTTTGTGTGAAATGCTTGCACACCTGCTTTTTGAATAAACTGCCACAATCGTGAATTATGTTGTTTGCTTTTTATTTTTGTAAAGAAAATAGACCACTTCTTAAATATTAAATAACACACAAAAATGACGAATCGCATAAAGGTATAAAATCAATGAAGTAGAAAGTTTCTTTCGAAAAAGCAGATAATGAACCTTCTAAAAAATAAACGAAAGACAACTTATTCTCAATAAAGAAACACACCGCAGAGCTGAATAGGCACACAATCGTAAATGGCCAATTGCAGTTGGCTACGATTTGTTCATGGATCTTTTTGGAGCGAAAGCAGTGTTTTCAAACTAAAGCTGACGTGCTGCATCAGACAAATTCAGCAAGCAGAACTGAATTGAAGAAATTTGGGATAAGAAAAAGCAACGTGTAAAATTGTTCAATGCTGTACAGCACGGTTTGGAGCGAGGGCAATAGTACGAAACGCCACTGGCAACGAGGAAGAGGTTAAATGACAAGCACATCTGATATATCAAGCAAACACAGCAGAACCGCCTTGCTGCACGCGGACGTAGCTAGGCCATTCGCCAATCTCATCCGGTTGGGCAAATCTCTCTGCAGACCACCAACCTCCAGAGCGAGGTGAGAGAGGCCACACCCAACACATACACCACGCGCGGGCCTAAATGCCCTCAAATTGCTCTGCGTTTTGTGTCACTCAAACATTTTTTGCGTATAGGCATCTGCAAACTGAACTGTGAAAATGTGTACTCGACTAACCCACAAAAAACGAAGCTAGCCGCGATCGACACACTGCACGAGAAAGCTCATTCGCACTTCAGACACACAGAGGTTTCCTTCGGTCACGTTTCGCCAGATTTGCTCAAGTATAAGGAACGTTGCGTTGAGAAGGGGTGTGATGTAATGCGTTTGTGGTTACACGCAAAACTTCACGGCATCTCAACGAAGTCGCAACTGACATGCAGAAGACGTTTATCCACAGTGTTTGGCAACGGGTCGGCGTCCGAACCACAGGAGCCCCTCGACCTGAGTCCACCACTGTCAATCTCTACCAATTTATCTCTACCCGGATAGAGAAACGCAATCGCCTCGTTTGCGATCGAACGCCGCGGTGACCACCGTTGCCTCTTCGTCAAAGATCACAAAGATCCCGTTCGTGACGCGGGTCTTCACCGACATTCGCGCAACTTGCAGCCGTGGGCCTCCGACGGTCGCCGGCCCTGCACGCACATCGAGTTGTCAACAACGCCGCCGGTCCGCGTCTGACACACCACTCGACGAAGCTTCGTTCCGAGTCCGCACGAGGCCGAACAAGGGCCCCACCGTCCGGGGTTCCAGAAAGGTTGTTCTGTTGCCGCTGTTGGAAAACGATTCGTGTGGGTCGGTTGGACATTTTTGCGCTTGTTCGGTCTTCGACGGGCCGGGGGCACGGTCGGACAATTGGAAATGAAGCAGGGCAGCCGGTTGTATGGTTTCTTGTCTGGGTCACATCTGAAAGCGAAAAGACGCATGGTGAGATCGTTGACAATTTACCTTCAACTTTACGTCACTTTTGCACGAACGCGGAAACGAGAAAATATATATCTGGAATTCGGCGAACTGCTGATTTTTAATCAGACACGCACAACGATATTATCGCTAACCGCTGAGTACATCGCACGTAAGCGACTGATGCTGCAGCGTGACGCCACGGCTACTTAAAGTTCGACCACAAACGCCTAGGTCGCCGCTTGTCATTTTAATATTTCCCTGGTAGCTTTTTTGTTTCTCTATTTGTTTTTCGCAAATACACGTCGCCTGTTAACGTGTCCGGCGAAACGCGAGGGTCAATTCATTGCCGGTCGTCGAAAGCAACTGCTGCCAATTATACGACCCACTTAGATAATTTGTCCGATCTCGTTGACGCCGTTAATATCGTAAGAGCAACAAACGTGCGAGAAGTACTTTCGTGGAGAAAAACCTGTATGTCGTGCCCAGCAAACCAGCATCATGCGTACGATGTATTAGCTGCCTGGCTGTATACGCTGCACAGGCAATTGATTCGGAAACCGAGAGCAGGGTCTTTTTCTAACTGCTATTTGAACTCAGGGGCAATATCCTAGTTTTAAAGGCTGGTTACGTGGTGCTATCTTTACTTACTTTGGTCCCTAGGTGATTACGCAGATCGCCAGCCGTGAGGATGCTTCTCTAGTTCAATGTACGAGGCCAATATCTCCTAATTAGCGAAGGTGAGAACTGGCTCGCTATTACCGCCGTAACCTCTTGCGCAAGGCGTGGGTGAATCGAATAAACGCGTCCGAAGCGGACTTGGAAAGCTGTTTACGAGTGTACGCGCTGTCATACAAAAGGATTTCGCGAGAATGGCCACTGCTTTGCTTGATCGGACCCTTTGTAACCCGATTTGTCACTGAACATGTTATTCTAGATCATTGGACAAGATCCGGACCTATTGGTTGAGGTGTTGCTTTACGAGTTGCGTGTCCAGCCAATGTAGGCCTTTATGATTGGGGTGTTGAGGAACGCTGGCGTGTCTCTCCAATTACTTTGTTTTTGAACAAATGGTTCGCGTTCTGTTTTGAACACGCCAATTTCGTTTCATCTTGCGATCCAAACCAATTATGTCATTCCGTTGAAGCAGAACCGCCTCGTTGACAGCTTTTGCTGGAACTCGCAGCCCACTCTCTTCGATATATATTCGACTAAACGACTTAATGCGGACCTCACGTCTTTGTGCCGAAACAAAGGCGACACGACAACTGATCAGCTGACTACGCCAGATCGAAACGGTTCTCACAGGATCCGATTTTGAAAAACATGCGACGTGACGATTTCCCCAAACGAGTTAATTGCGGCCGATTAACTCTAATCTTCCCGCACCCTGGCCGATCTTCAACAAACACAAGCTGTGTGTCGAATTGAGAAAATTGTCAGTTGTCGTGTCACTGCACGTCGACATCTGCCATTAAATATGAATACAGCGCTCGCGGTGCCAAGTTTGCCTTGCACGACAATAACTTGAGTCATTGCGAACTCCGATTGCGGTTTTTCTTCCTGCGGGACAACAACCAAATCGCTGTTTCAAGCAGCCAACGATTAAAAGTCATTTGCGCGTCATAACACAGCGCATCTTGCGCAGGGGTCATCGCGGTGCGCGGCGTGCGAAACAAAACGTCACGGCCATTTGATTAAAATCCACTGCTTACCCAGCAGCACGACGCTTGCCAATCTTGCATTTGACCGGCCTCTTCTTCCAGCCGGCACCGCACTTGCGTTTTGCGTATGGCTTGCATTTGCGCCATCTTCCGGCCACCCATCTGGGTTGATCCCTGCTGGACGTCTTTTTCTTGGGTTCGGGTTTGAGGGACGACCTTGACACAAGTATGGAGCCTCCGTCGGTGTCGACCTGCGCACAACACGCGAAATTCGGTAAATTTCCGAATTTTTGGAACATTTTGTGTAATTACAGAAAAAAGGGGTTCCTCCATTTAAACAGCCTGCACAGGTTGCAAAATATTCCATAAACTGAGGACTTACCACACGCCCCTCTTCGACAGGTCGCCGAGGCTTCGCAATGTAATAGGTGTATCTGACACGCGGCGGAAGAATATGTGAGCCGCGCACTCCCAAACTCAGGATCTGAACCGTGAGAGACTCCTTCAGAGGAAAGCTGGAGTGGATCTTCTCAGTGCTGACGCTCACTCCGCTGTACTGGATCACTGTGCCATTCACGTCTAAGTCCTTTTTGATGGTGGACAGGGTCAAGGCGCCATTGAGGAGGTAGCGGCCGCGCGAGTCGACCAGGGCCAAGTAATTTCCGTCGTGCACGTTGTTGCGGAAGCCACGCTGAGTGATTTTGATGTTGGCCGCACCGGCCGGCAGAACAATGACGTCGTTGTAGCCAGGAAGGCGCTTGTTGTATTTTCCTGTCGAAAAAATGCGCGGGGACGCATTAACACGATGCGTTCGGAAGCGAAAAGGAAATCAGGCGCATGGCGAAGTAGTTCAACGGTGGCGATGCGACGCACGCCAGTAGGAAGAAGGCTCACGGCCACTTGATCATGCAAAACACTTAGGTTAGCTTCCTCAAACTTTGCGGCGGTCGTCCTGTTAACTATATTGTCCCCACTCAATGTACCCCATCCCGAGCGCTCCACGGGTCAGGAGGGATTAAACCCCTTACTTGGGGAGTGGTATAATTGAAAAGACTTCTTACCAAAACAAAACGGTTATCAAACCCCAAGCCAGCTGAGCTATAAGCTGATTTTATTTTTATATTCAAATCTTTCGCAACGTCATTCCGCTCAACATGATTGACGGTTTGGGGCCAGGTTTCCCCAACAACAAGCAACTGCGTGGGATTTTGCCCCCGGGTCAGAGTGGCGCGTGCCGCGCTGGCGGTTCCAGCGATCTGTTCAGACTTTCGTGCGCAAACATTAACCCGTCTTAATTTCATTGCGGGTCGTTACAGGTCGCCAACGCAATCTTTATTAAACCACGCACTCGGAGCAGCGCGCACCTCACAGCGAAACGGGGTACACTGCTCCTATCGAGCACGCATCCTTATAAGGTCAAAGCGTGCGCCTTTGCAAAGTGAGGCCTGCAACGGGATAGCGGTATCCGCTGCAGTTTAATCCCGTGCAATCAGCGCACACAATGCGCGATCGTCGTGAGAATAATGGCCTGCGGTGCCGACACACGAGAGTGATTTTATGACAGCGCGCTCTCACCTCGCACGCGCTTGCAGCTCGACTTGCCTCCGTTGCAAACTCCGCATTTGTTGAACTTTGCCTTCGATCCGAGCACGCCGTCGCAGCCGGCTGCCATGCACTGGCCGTGCACGCAAACGTCGGTTGTGTCCGGGCCGCACCTGTGCGAAACAAAGCACAACACGCCGTAAATAAAGCGAATTGCGGACGTGGGGCACGACTGACCAGCGGAAAAGGACGATCGTCGCCGCCAACTCACCTCGTGCCATCCACGACTCTGTCCTCAAGGGTGATGTAAGCTCCTGTCTGCACGGACTGGCAGATAAGTTTGCATCTGTCCCGTCGATGCACGTCTGCATATTTGGGGATCCAGGTGTGCCTGGCCGCGGCGCCAAGCAGGGGGATGTGCTGGCCGTTGAAATTCGCACACTGTTCGCTTCGGAAGTCGCGCGGCTGCTTCCCGTCCACCACCGGGCACTTTTCGACGTGGCAGCTTCGGAACCGGAGCCTCGACCCGGTGCAGTACTTGCCGCCGTTTGCGGGCGCCGGACTGTTGCACTGCCTGCTGGCCATTTGAACTCCACCACCGCACGTCCTAAAAAAACGAATTGGCGTTTTTCAACCTATTTACAATTCCTTTGTTCCTTTAACAGACAAAAGCTACAGAACAGTAATTTGTGTTTATTTTTGTTCTGAATGGCACACTAAATATTTCTATATGCGGGACGGCATTCGCTGTTGAATCAAATCCAGCAAAGGCATCAGCTCACCTCGAACATGTACCGAACTCGTTCCATGCACCCCATTGGCCGTCGACCGGTTCCAGTCTCTCATGCTTCGCTACGCACTGACCCTGCATGCAATGCATGCCCGACGCGCAAGGAGAGCCGTCCGCTCGCGGAAAGCTTCTTGTATGGCATTGGTTGCCGTTGCTGCCGAAAGACATTAATCGGTTTAATGACCGTCAAAGCGCGTTTCCCGAACGTCAGGCACGAAGCGGTTTGGTTTAAATCGCTGCCAGCCGGGCGTCAATGCATTAAAATTTCACTTACGCTCCGCCTGGAAGCTGGCACCAGAGCCGGCCGCACTCAACCATGTAAGGACATTCCACCGCACCCTCGCCGAACGCCATCTCGCACTGAGCATTCACGTCATACATCGCTCCAGGCAAGCTGCCAGGGTACACCTGGAGAAGCAAACGACCTCGTTGTCAGCGACATTCGCGCTTTGCGATCAACGGCAAGTGCGCGACTTAGGCGTTCCGCAATCCCGCTGCTGACATTCCGAAGTGCATCGGGGCCTTTGAACCTTTAGTAACACATTGACCGCACACACAGTCCGTTTTACCCCTTCCCAACAGCTAATGACGCAGTTGATCAAAGCACATGGCCACAATGAGCCCGGGGCGCAATAAAGCGACCGGATAACAATCAATGATTAACCTGCTCTGACATTTGCGCACGGAAGTTTGAAGAGTTTTTGCTCCATCAACACCTGAACCCGCATTTAACGACTTCGCTTGCAGCGATCAAAATTGACCCTCTAGATGACAGTTTTGCCACACGCCTCTTTGAAGGGGATTGTTTACGTTCATGATAGGGCGTGCGCGGAAACGCTGTGATTTTTCCTGATTGCGTTTCTCTGGAGCGGGATAAAATCTTAAGCGGATGCCGAGTGTCAGTGATCGTCGCGATTGCAGTGATGAAGCTCGATGCAAGATAAACTGGTGGCTTTGCGATCGCGGGCCAGACAGGCCGTCTCGTTCAGTCATCACCTCGTTTATCTAACCGCGTTTGTTCCTTCCCTCTGATATAACGCGATTGCCGTGATGCTTGAGCTAGTACTTCCTTTGTGTTATCGCGCAGTTCGTGCGATTGTTCCAATACAAAGAAGCCTTATCGTAACTACAGCGGAGCGGTGGGAAAGAGAGTGTTTGCCTCACGTTTTAAAAGTCATTATCGGCGGTGGGCAGAATTAGCTGAACTAAAAAATAGCGACTAAACGAAGAACAAACACCCACGGCAAACTTGATCTTAGCCTGAAGCTACTGAAACAAAAAAGCTCCTACGTCTTAACCAAATATCAGCTGATAACTGTTTGGAAGGCGCTGGCAACTAACACCTTACCTTCGGTTGCGAGGGAACGTCGAGTAAACATTCTCCTCGGCCTTCTTGCAAAAAATCGAGCACTGCTTGTTTGGAACACAGACTCCAAGGCTGAGCGCTGTCCACTCGATCCATCGTGGAACTCATCACGTGAGACCTCGCGTCGATGTCGAAGTTGGCCCGGCACAGTCGGTTGTCGTCGTGCATCATGTTGAGCACATGACCAACCTGTATGACGCAAGCAATCAGCGTGAAAAACAGCTGTTGACCAGAAGCGGTGTGCTCCGATTGATACACCAACTCACCTCGTGTGCAACGGTGTACGCGGCTGACAGTCCGTCGTCTTCCACAACGGCGCAACTGTGCAAACTGGAACACATCGTGCCAACTTCAGCCATTCCTGAAACAAAATCGAAGACGTGCTATTTTTGTGTGACATGTGTAGCAAACACGCTGCTCAAGTGGCTAGAGCGAAACTATGCTTTGATGAGTGCGAGTGTGCTTCAACCCTTAAGCGCGCTTGCTGCGGTGATAATCGCTTTGCTGTAACGCCGCGCGCTGTTTGTTCGCAGGAAGCGAACGAAAGCCTCCGCATCTTGTTCAAGGAAGCGTGCAAGTCCGAGATTTAAAAACAAAGGCTCTTTGTTTAGTCACAACCGGTCCCTCGCAATCGCTTTCATGCAACAACAAAATTTTTCGGGAACAATTCAAAAGAGGCCGCCCAAGCGACCCGTTACTTAATTGTAAACAACCCGGTAACTAAAGCTCTCGGATCTCGCTGCGAAATGTTGGCGCAAAAAACGCATCGCCTGTGTTTTCGCTCCGCTCAGCGCGATTGCAACGCCTGTAAAAAGTTTGCAGCTTTTTGCTTAAGAACGGACAGCCTCACTGCAACCTTCCGCTTGCTATTCACTCAGCCGAAAAGCTCTCCTTGCACAGGACAAGCGCTTATATGCGGATTATCTGATTACGGTGCGGTTTGTATTTGGCCTCGGAAGTGGCTTGTCCGCAAGTATGAAGTCGTATCGTTTTTTGCCAGTTTGCTGCGACGCAGCTTTTCGCTTTAGTGCAGTTTACAGTCGCGAAGACCTCGTCCCGGATTTGGCGACGGATCAGCGAGGGAGGTTTTTGCGCAACCGCAAATGACGGCAACTTTCTAAAAATTGCTTGACGCGTAACTGGACCCGTTGTGCGTGTCGGAGAAAATAAAATCAAAATGAACAGGTCTGGACTTTTGTACTGAACGAAGCAGACGACAAACGAGCAAATACCCGGTTGCAGCTGAAGTGCGCCGAAATCTATGCAACTACTGTAACGTTGCGCCTGTTATTTCCTTATCGTCCACAGGACACCGGTCAACTAATAACAGCTTTGCCTCAACTACGCTTCGGCGGATGACTTGTGAGCCGAACAAGCGGCAGATTGTGCGGTAGATAAGTATGATTCACCACCTACTTCCTGCGCGTGTTTGCGTACAAATTAGCGGTTTTTTAAGCGAATGACATCACGAGGAGCGCCTTGCAGACTTGCAAAAAAACTCTTTCTGCACTCAAAGTGGGCTTTCAAGTTAAATGGCTTGATCTCAAAATTAGAGAGGGTAAAACATCTGCTTTTCACTTGGAGTGGTAGGTTTAGTCAGAGACCCTGCCAATACCGGTAGCAGTATATTTCAAGTCAACGTTACGTAATGAGGTTCTTACAAGGTCTGGTGTTGATGACACCGAGGATGACAAGTTGACGATTGCCCTAAAATCTAACGCTTGTTTTCAACGACGTAACAAGTGGCTCTGATAAAGTAAATGCCAAGATATTCTGGTTCTACTCAAGCGCAGAGTACTTTTAAAATTAGACGACAGGGCTCATTAGCCTCGCAGTGATGTTGTGATTTAAAGCTCCTAGCAAGTCATCACTGGCCCTTGAAAGTATCAGAACAGCATTACGTAATGTTTCCTATTAAGGTCCTCCAACTGTGCGTTTCGGGCAGTACAGAACTCGCCGTGGGACGTTAATTGTGACTGTGTCAGGTTGGAGGACGCTCTGGAGATCCTCGTGCCGCTTTTTGAGTTTCTTGAATCAGATCAAAGGAAACTGAATGCGCTTACCGGGCTTTTCGCGTTTGATAATGGGCGCTTGTTTTGAGCAAGACGTCCGGTTTTCGACGTTCGGTAGTGACGCTTCACCGCGCGCGACTAACAAGAGTATTAGTCCAGTAAAAGGCAACAGGTAGCGGGCGGGCGCCGAAAACACGCTCTACTGATAGTCGTACACAGGAAAGCGCTCAAAGTTGTTCCTATCATATGGGGCTTACGACCACCTGCGTGATGCGCCCTCCCATTGTTGTTGTTCAAGTTGATCCCAGGTGTCGAGTCTATTTTTGCGCGTTGGAATACGAGCTTCGCTTCTTTGTTATACTTTTTGTCGGACTTGAACGGCGGCCAGATGCTCAGTCCTATCGCGTATTGAAATTTATTCCGGGGATTGTGAAGAAGATTTAAAGAAGTTGCACATCGGTGTCATGGTCAATTTCACCAAATGCTATATTTTTACACGATTTCGCGACTGATCAAAGCTTGCTGCCTGAACCCTTCGTTTCAAGTATTGATAAATACTGCGTTTTTTCGGGGTATTTTTGTCAAACCGTTTTTGCTCCAGCATAGATCATTTTTCTGCACTCAGGTAAAGATTATTACAAATGTTTTTACCAAAGCGATTGTTCAGCGATCGAATCTACGCATCACTGCAGCCGGCAACCCGGCCATCAAGCAGCGTGAAGGCGAAAGAATCACGCTCGGGTACCTTGCATGGGGTCTAGAAAAAAAATTAACGAGCAGCATTAGCCCCCGGGGTCGGCTTGACCGCGCTACGCGTGACCTGTTGGCATTAAGAGGCCACAACTCGGGTTCTCATTGTTTGGTTCGGCCATAAGCGATCCTTTGTGTAATAGCGCTGAGTGGGACAAAGCCGAAACGTTGTTCTTGCGTCGGCGGTTTCAGACGATGCAAGCAAATCCACGGATGATGAAAGACGACAGTTGCACCTACCGCACGGCTCGACGAGGTTATCACTGATAACTACCGGGGCCATTCAGATACAGAAAATCGAGTCAGAAGTGTTAGCAAATTTTAGTTATCGGCTCATTCGGCAGTGCAGCAGACAGCAGGTCTACTGCGTTTCAGGGTGAGCCGGACAGAAGCGGCTAATCCGACCGTGTCCATTACACGCTCTCTGTGATAACCGGAGCGGGTGGTTCGTGTAAGCGATGGTAGCTGCTCGCAAGTATGAATGGATAGACGTTTGATCGCAGACCGTGAAGGCAAACCAAGCCCTAACAAGTGAAGCGTCCAACACTCCAACAGCTTAGCGAAGCCCTTTCAGGCGCCCAACGCTTTTCAGTATCTCTTAAAACTTATCCCAACAGCAGCTTAAGCTTGACGATGTGGAAGCACTTCAGTTTGATTTATTTGAGCCGCACGCATGACCGATCATGCGTGCAAAACGTTCTGCTTGCATTGTTCGCCTTCCAGCCGAGCTGCGCCATCACCGCTCAACTGCCCACGCACTTGTTTATGGCTTAAACAAATATGAGTCGGTTGGTCAACGACACATGTGACAAGCGCAGAGCACGTTTGCAAACGAGCTCCAGGTGTCAGCAAAGCACCAGCACGAACAAACACTCACCTAAAGTGTCGCATGTGTCGCCGCACAAGTCGGTTCTTGTCAGGAGTATGGCCAAGTCAGCGTGCTCAGGGTCAGCCTTGTTGGGAATATTCACGCGCTTTTGCCAAGAACAGAACTGGCGAAGCGTGTTGGCGGCGCTCGTAGAAATGCGGGGTCCGTCCTGCTCGTTCTCAATTACGATCACCTGCGTGGAAGATAACAAAGACGTTGCAGGTTTGCTGCGCTGCTCGCACCGGTGGGAGAGTCATAAAATGCGCTGAGTTGCTCACCTTAACGACACTAAGTGCAACGGCACTTCCCAAACTCGGGTGAGAGAATACGCGGTTAGCTATCATCATCACAGTCATGATGTAGTGCTCCAAGTCGTCCCCGTGTTCGCGGACCATGCTAGCGTCAGCGACCACCAAGGTCTCAATGTAATGCTGATGCGACTCAAAGTCCCTCTTGCGGCGAGATTTCGCTTCCTGCTCGGTCAAGCTCTCCAAGTCCAGGATGCTACGGTCGTTTGTGTCGGTAGTCGATCGTCGAGCGCGTTCGACTTGATTGACGACCTGAACAGAAAAAAGTTCTTTTAGCAAAATCACCAAAAACCGCTTGAGAATCAAGTGAGCTTATTTCAACTTGCATAGCAACAGTAAGTCAAAAACAAAGCGCTGTAAATCTTACTTTGTGCGCCGCATCTTCCAAAGGACTGTTGAAGAAAGTTCTCATGTATCTGCGCCTGTGTCTCGCATCTCTAACACCGCAAGACGCTCCGTGCTCGTGAGCACCGGTCTCAGCCCCCACGCTTCGCCTTTCGATCCTGTGCTTGATACCAGAGGACGACGTCTTTGACTGGGAAAGAGGAGTGACAGTGTACTGGTAGTCGTTGGTGTATATGGAACCAGTGAGGCCATCGCATATACTGAAAGCGACTTGCGAGCCCGGTTGACCAATCACGTTGCCTTTGTAAAAACAACGTCGCAGTATTGGTTGGTGGGAAAACTGTTTTCGTCGAATCGTGTCATTGCTCCACGCGTAAGTTGTCGTAAACGCCGGCGCTACGAGCACTTGATCAGGAACGAGGCGCACGAAAATGTTCTCGCCAAAGGCGCTGATCTTGTACACTGGGTTCGCGAATTCTTCCGTATCGACGGTGCTGGACAGCGCTGAGCGCCGCAGTCGGTAGTGGTGCGACGACGCCATCTTGCCAAGGTCATCTTCCATCCTCACCGGAACCATGATCGCCACATCCACAGGGCTTCGGTTCATCCGATCGTCGGGATGGGCCTTCACGTCGACTTTCAGAGGCCGCGCGCTGCGCAGCTTCGCCGACGTGCAGAGGAAGAGAAAGCAGGAAGCGCAAAGGAAAATCAAACTGATGCCATGCATAATGGTGAATTAAATAAATAAATAAGATTTAGAAAAGTTAGTTTTGCAACATCTACAGGAGTCGTCGGATTCGATGTTTTTTTTCCGAGACCAGTAGAGGTGTCAGCACATCATCAGAAGCAGCTTTGTCAGCAAATAAGGCCTATACGTATGTCGTGTAATTGCCTGCAATCAAATACATAAGACGTTTGAAAACGCACAATTGTACATAGCAATAAATACAATGGCTTGCGAAATGCCTTCGATTTTCGATAGTTTCCATCACAATAGGAAATCGCGCTATAATGGTCCTTGTACAAACAGATGACAATAGCCAGACAAAAGCGACGCACGGCCATTTTGTTCGTTTTTTGATCAATAATCGGCGCCGACGACAAAAAAGCAACTGCTGAATCGACTGAACTACTTCAAAAGATCTATGTAAACTTTACACACCGCTGCCGGTGCCAATATTGAAAGCTATATCTTTTCTATCGTTTGTCTTTCGTTACATACGCGGAAGACGATCGTTTTCAACCAGACGCGCATCAGTGTCTCCTGCGGCGCCGCAACGCAGACAACTTGAATGAAGCTCGAGTCGATATGAATGAAGGCGCCAAAGCACTTTTAATCATTTGTAGCTTTTTCAAAGATTTATGTTTGGTTTGACGTTGTGTGCTGTAAGCCTGAATATGGGGGAGAGCCTTGTCTCTTGCTACAGTGGAAGCAACACTGAATCGGTAGCTTGGTACTGTGAAGGAAAGAAGCTGAAGGCTCTGCCCCTCGCTAATTACCCGTCTAGGCAAACACCGGTCGCCACAGCTGCCTAATCAGAAGGTTTTTAAGGTCCACCGGGCATCAGAAACGTACAGTCCTACCATTCCCAGCACAATTAGCACGACCACTAAAAGCGGTTTCCGCTTTCCGCGAAAACGGCCACCCAGCATTGGTAGAGATTATTGTACCGCGGTCGCGTAGTCGCGCGAGCACAAAGCTCCAATCGGTGAATTAACTGTCCGAGCCGAACCCGACACTGGCGCGTGATCAACGTTGTCAACTGATCCCCCCACTGACTGCTGCGTCGGCGGTGCAAAGAAAAAGTAACTTTCACAAAGTGCGGTGTCGAGGTCAGAGCTTGGCAAGAGCCACAATTTGAATACATTTTCTCAAAAGCAATTGTTCTGATCGAAATTTGCACAGTTTGTAGCCAAGAATCGCATTTTGCAAAAACGCTAAACAGTTGGTTGGATATCGGTCGCAAAGCGACAAGTAAAAGTACAACCGTACGTAGGGTTTGAACTGCAGCAGCAATTGTGGAACCGATTGTACCGAGATGCCTCCCATGAGCTGTTTTAGCTGGCGTTTCCAAAACAAACTTTTTTGGCTTCATGTTTCCTGGGAACATCCCTAGAGCAGCGGCCACCAGCGCTGACGCATTGTGATTACTGCGTCGGGAGCCATAAGCTGTGCCGTTCATCGATGCAGCTTACACAAGACAAATGCTCAGTTGTCGACAATACAAACAGTTCTGCATGTCGCCGAGCGCCCTAGCACAAATGTAGATCATGGAAAAACTTGCTGAGAAAAGGGACCTGTCCTAAACAACCAGCTACGCTCGGTTACTTGACACGGATTACACGGCGAAATTGTTTTGGGAACTTTTTGTACTCCACACACCTGCGAACCTCCGACAACCGCAGCTCTTGTTAGATTTCGGAAAATTAAAAACTGAGCGACAAACAATAGGGCAAATGGTTTGTTCATCTTTTCTTTGTTTCGCTTCCGTAACAGTAGCTGGGTCAGAACAAAGCCACAAGCTATGAATCAACACGTTGGAGTGCCCGACACTTATGTCTGGAAATTAATTTTTCCTCGCCCTTTACGGAGCTGCCTTCAAATATGTTGGCCGAAACGCAAGAGCTGTTACCTGGCATGCTATCAGTTAGCTACCTATCGCGAAAATTCAACGCATCAGCTGGTGGTGCGGTCGAACTGTCAGATGCGGTCGGTGGACCTTGACTATTGCAGAAACATTCAGCTAAAGATTGATTCCGCGCCGACGGTGGCAAAGTTCTGCGCCAAAGGTGCGCGCGCCCTCGGCGCTCTGTCCCTCTGTTTGTTTTCGTTCGGAAGCATCGCTCATAACGCAAAATCCGGTCGACAGGTCGGACACAGTTGTGCGCGTAAACTGTTTAACCTGGTTGCGGACGCGATAACCTCAGCCGTTGCCCTTGGCGCTCTGCCGGCCGCGCGCTGTAGACGAGATGACGAGCGCACGACGCGATCTCGCCTCCGATTTTTACCGCTGTTGATACAGCGGCCCGGTGTTCAAAGACGACTAGGGCCAAGATTAGATAGATGCGCTCAGGGCGATCGTTGCGTCGCTGACAAAACCCTCGCCACAGCGCAAGCGCCGACCGCCCGATGCCAGCGAAATTGTCCTAAACATTACCTCACGCGCGACCGCAAGCTTTCTAAACAGCAACAAACTCTTCTATAGTTCTGAAAGCTACGGAAAATTGCCTTTCGTTTCTGGGCGGGCGAGCACTGAGGTGGTTGAAGGGGAAACAGGTTTTGGCGACAGCGGGATGCTACGGCGAGAAAAAAGATCATCGACGACCCGTGGCTTCCACCACCTTCCCGTCGTAGTCTATACATAGAAATTACGTAAAGTCGCCAAAAACACAGGATTGCGTTGCAGCCCTTCACATGGTTTGGTCTATCTGCAAGAATTGCTGCTGTCACGCATTCAAGTTATACAAGTTGCAAGACAATCGCCTTATCTTCCGAAAAGAAGCGAAAATGCGATGTTCAAGCCCATGGCGACTCTGGCCTATGTCAGCAAAAGTTAAATAAAGCGAGGGCTCGTTTAGATAATTCCAACTTATCCAAGCGAACGAGGACGACCGCCGCACCGCACTCGTTTCCGTCAACGCCGAAACGTCTGTTCATGAAAACAAGGTATTTGTTTTTTCTTTGACACAAAAAAGATCCAGCGAAGCTTGAAGAAACTCGAACAGGGTGGCTGTGGTCACGGTCTGGTCGTCTAAAAGTGTCGTCGGAGGATCGAGGTTGTGCACACAGTGCGTTTTGCCTTAGTCATTGCTTTTTCAGAGGCTATCAGGGTTTTTTTTTATTTAAACAACCTCTTTTTGTCCTGTTTATGTGCAAATAGTGCAAACATCTGACTGGATCTGCACATTGACAATTTCTTTGCAACGACCATTAGAAAATCCCAAAAACCTGTAACTAAGTCTAAATGCAAAAACTTACTAAAATTAATTGCAATTACAACAATTACATCATTCGAAGTAAAGATCCTAATTATCTGGCAACATTGCGATATCTACTGCCTTTAACTAAGCTGACGCAGATAACTTGGATGAAGTTGCTCCAATTAGTAGTGTTAAAGACAAACATTCACCAAAGTGTTTAACTAGCTTCTATTTCCTTGCCGATCAGGCGTCAAGTTAATTCCACGGCTTGTTCATTACGGCTGTGCACTCAACCTCACTCTAAACGTTTCGACAGCGACACCTCAGTTTCAAGTTTTGCCGACCAGTTGTAGTAACCGTGAGACGAACGTTTCCCAACTGTTGAAAAGCTGGTCCGCTCGGTTATTTAAACCACCTCTCGTCGCCAAATGCCTTTTTTCTGGAGACCGCAGATCGCTTCTCCAAGACGGGCTTCGAAAGGAAAAAGTGATCACAACTCGGCGCGTTGCTTTCTGTTGGGAGGTTTCAGAAATTTGTGAAAATTAAGAAAAAGGCCAAGTTGAGATATCATTTCAATAATTTTTTACATCAAGTCAGGCCCGTCGCCAGGATTTAGCAGCAGGGGGGGCCAAAAACCAGAAAGAGGGGCCAAAAACCAGAAGGCCACATTTTTAAAGTACAGTGTTGGATGTATGCAGCAACCGGTGGGCCAAACGTGAAATGGGGGGCACCGATTTCAAATGGGGGGCCGGGCACCACTGGCACCCCCGCTGGCGAAGACCCTGCATCAAGTACGAAAACGAAAACAGCACTGAAGCAAACTTTTTTCAAGCGGGAAGCGAGGATTGGGAGGACACCAGGGGGCGCACGTTGCACGTGAGCACTGCCACACCGCGATATTTGCGTTTTACGTGAGAAGGCGACGTTGCAAGACACCCGAATTTTTGCAAGACACCAGGATTTTCTCCTGGTAATCCTTGTGAAACATATACACTGTTAAAAAAAGAATTTTCTTGATTTGTCCCAAGTAGACATTATGCGAACAGACAATAAAGTTGTAATCACGAATGCAATATTGGATAAAAGCTTTTTTTAGGTTCGCTGACACATAGCCTGTACACAAGAATAAAAAGAATGCTGTTATTGTCCATTTGTCCTGATCTCAATAAAAATTCAAACCAAAAACGACCAAAGCGAAAGTTGACTTCGGGCATATAAACGAATCTATACATTTTGCAACAGCTTCGATTATCATATTCTGGTGTCGTAGGCGGAACAACGGAACACTGAACGACCGAAACCTTTTATCAGAGACACTTTACAAGGCTTTTTACCCATTGAATAACTCTTTTGTGACTATTATCTTGGTTCAATAGTTGGTGGAAGGTCACATTACCTTCATGTTCATGATACTTTTCAGATTTCTGACAATCACCCAGGTCATAGTAAAATCAGTGACCAACGCAAATTCTGATGTACATAGACTGGCTTTTATCAACGCGCAGGTGCTTCACCAAAGATGGGTTGCAATGGATAGAATGGAAACTCTGCATAAACCTTGGCAATTGTATATAAAGTTGATACAGTATGAACTGTAACTTTATGTTATTAAGTGTCCGCCGTTCAAGAAACATCACCAACAGATATGCGTGAGTCATAGACGTTCGAAGCTTCTAGAAACATAAACAAAAAGTAAGGTTTTACTCGAAGAAAACGTTCACCGAAGCCAAGCACCTACAGAGCTTGTTGATCGTGATAAAGCAAAAGTCAGATATTATTTTTTTACCTCGAGAGGCATTCAGCAATTTGTAGCCCTTTGTGTTGAGCTGAAATTACGCTTGCATAAATGCATCATCCGTTGACATGAATTTGAAATCCACTAAAGAGAAAGACAATGACAAACAACACTGGCAGGCAGGAAAAGTACTTCAGAGATACGTTTTCGGATATTGGGAGATTGCAAGCAGGTGTTTTTATGAAAACACAAGACTAAAATGAGAGTTATAGTTTTCACCTGCAGTTGTGAGGCATTACTCAAAATCTCGGTAAAACCGCTGGTTATCTCAGCTTTTCTGTCACCACAAACCTTGTTTTCTCGGTGAAAGTATGGAGAATTGGCCGTATGTCTGAGGGCAGCTCACATATCCGGCAAAATTTTGAAACATTCCCGGAACAGTCCTACAGCAGTCTAGCTGATATCGTCTGACTCATTAAAGCAAAAGTTGTTGCTACAATAGTAGACGGCTGGCTCATGAAAAAAACGTTACTTTGGAATGCTGAGACAAGCGTTTTCAAACTTCTCACTACTTCACTAGGAACTGAGATTATTTTGAACGTTTGGCAGCAACAAAGACCTTTTTCCGAAATCTGGGAACAACGCATTTATGGTTATGTAACAAAGCAAGGTAGTGCTGAAAAACGTTGCCATAGCTGTGAAAAGTGTGATTGAACTCTAGAGGTATTGCAAAAGAAAGCACCCGCACTTCCACGTCTTACTTCTCAAGCTGCTGCCTATAGACCAGCAGGCAAAGGTGTTTGTCTGCTACTTTTCAGCGCTTGGATAACCAGCACACAGCAGACCGTAAACGTCGAGTGCAATTAACTCCTGCTTCCGTTTTTCACAGACCCCGGTTATATGGACTCTTTAATTCTAACAGGTTCGTCGCACACACCTTCAGTAAACAGATGGACTCCTCGCTCACTGGTGATTACCAAGCAAAGAAAAAACAAATGCCTGAGGACAGGAGAAAGATTTTGCCTGTGATGTGTTAAAGCCCCTGCTAAGGGATTAAGCGATTTCTTTGGATGTGGTCACCCCTTTCAATAGAACAAGCAAAATTGCGTGAAACAAAGAAGTTGAAGAATGCGCTGTATTCCGTTACTGAACTCACACCAAGATATTTACTTTCACAGTAAGTGGACTGTAATGAACTTCACGCGTCAGGTTAAATAGTTTGATCCGGGTAATCATGCAGCGATTACAAGAGCTCACCCGAGTGAACTGCAATTGCCCCTTGTATCCGTCGATTCCTGCAGCAAAACAACATCAGGCCTTAATAGATTTAAGCACGCGTCTGCTCGATCTGCACTGCAACCACAGAAATCGCCTTTCCAAACTAAGCAAAGCGCAGCAGCCAGCAACTCTCTGGACAGAAGGAAAATGAAAACGCAACCAAGATCCCGGAAAAAAAGATTTATGAAAGCGTCACGAACTTCCAAGCAAATTGCTTTCGAAAGACAAAAGTTTGTTTCGTAACAATAGCTCTGTTCATTGCGTTGGATAATAATTACAAGCTCGTTTCACGTGTAGTGCACATGTGGCAAGAGCAACGTACTATTTTTGTTACTTAGTCTTAGAGCACTTCTCGAGAACAATCTGCAAGTGCCGACGAGCAAAATGTCCATGAGGATTATTATCAGCCAAATAAGCGTCGAGATTAAAGTTGTGAGTTTTCCTTTCAGTGCAAGTGAGTAAGTGGTTTTCGTGGTGATATTTCATGCACTTGTATTGTTATGTGGAAGTTCCAACAAAAGCCTGCAGGACAACTTACAGTATTTTCCATCATCATATGACCATGAGGTTGTGCAGCGGTATATAAAAATTGCATATGGTGCATTCCGCAAAATGGCAATTCCAGGTGAAAAACAGTTTTTCGTAGTTTCAACTAGATGTGTGCAACGAATTAACGTGTAGAGAAATACTTAATTATTTATCAGATGGACATACTGGCAATACATTTGTGCGAAACATGCAAATATGATAAACTTCAAATTTTTGTTGAATACAAAAGCTTAAAAAAACGACATCAAATGAATAAAAAGATGAGGAACTTTCTTAGAGTTGTTGTTTGTTTCTTGTTGAAATAAAGGCAATAACAAACTGAAGAGTTCAAGTTTTAAAGCCAGTTCAAAAGATACCGTCCCAACTGCCGGAAATCCAAATATATTAATCATAAGTGTAGAAGAGAGTGAAAATAGAAAATGAAAAGTGCACAAGATGCATTTGACTTTTTATTCAATCCTTTCTCTGTTGCGTCTCACCAAATACATCTTGAGCAAGCACCGCAGAACAACAGAAGAGAATTGCTTGGCCACCCCATAAACGGTGTTTTCATATGCTGCCTGTTTCAAAGATGAAACTGTGTTTTCGCAGCACTTCAACCTTCTTTAGTTAAGTTCAAGTGGCAGTCGAACGGCGGCTTTACTGCAGTTCTAGCTTATTATTATCTCACAACGCAAGGTTAAGCATGCGTGCAAGAAGAGCGTTATTCATTGAAGGACATGACGCCCGCCCTATTTGCCTCCGGTCCCTTGAACCGAAGCATGGAGAGAAGGCCTGCGGCTTCGAATGCAGCAGGCAAACAGGCTGAAGGTGGTCGTTTCGTTAAGGCTTTTCTGACACAAAACATCCGAAATGGTTTTAGCCACTAAAGATCTTCAGCCGAACTAAAAAACACCCCTTCTTTAAACTCAAAAGCCGACATAGCCATCCCAATCGAAGCGTTAAAACAGGTATTTATAAAAATAGCTGCCGTTATTCCCAGATTTCAATTTTGCAAAAATCGTCAGCCTAATGGACTTGTAATATTATGTCCTTACGACTGCACTCAGATGTATTCCAACTTTCATTAAAGTTGGCTTTTGCAGACGGTCTTTCGTCGCTTTGAAAACGACTGAAGTCCTCATATAATCATTGAGGCAATGGCAAGTTCAGAATTTGATGGTGTAACCTTTCTAAAAAAACTTGAGCTGCCTACCCTGAGACTAACCTTGATTCAAAGCAAAAATTATGCAACACCTGCATTTTAGCGGTAGCTGCGCCTTTGCACTCTATATTTTTGCACTTACTTTTACGAAATCACCAAAACTTGAATCTTTTTCATTAATTCTGTACTGGACGAACAAATGTATTTGTGAAAGCTGTCGGCGGTAGGCTTTGCTTCCCTGCAAATAAAGCTTTCTTACAGCAAGTTTAATACGCACCGACCATATATAAAAACACCAGTGAATATAAATCGCACGTCATAGCGTAAAGAGCACGCCTCGATCCCCGTCTATCTCGTGTTCTCTAAATCCTTCTTGCTACTTTAAGCTTATGCTACGTATGAAAAGCACCCTGAGCGCTACGTCCCATTACTTTGTATTTGTCATGCGTATGAGTTGGGATGAAATTGACGTCTTGTGCACTTTCCGTTTCAGTCCGAAAATGACTGGCAAATGTATTCGGAAAAGCACATTACTTAGTGAAATCAATATTCAGCAGTTGGCAACCTTCGATCAGTGGTCAAGAAACCCTTTAAGGGAACTTTACTTTCCAGCAATGCTCTTAGGTTATATGGCAGAACGTGCTACAAGAACCGGTATCATTTTGGAAGTTGTGTCTTTCTTTGTTTCATCAGCATACTTTTGCACTGCTTTTCTGTGCTTTTCATGGGATACTTGACAATTGTTCATTTGTGTGTGCATGTTGGTGCTTTAGGGTGACAATTACTGAGTGAACCGTACGTTTGCGTAATCGCCTCCCTGCCGTGACACCTGTGCTTCAGATTATACAGAGTGGTTGATTTTTATCATGGCAAAAACAAACCTTACCTTCACGCAGTTTCCTTCCTGCAGGACTTACAATGCGAAACCGTACCTACCACAAGGGTCGAAGACTTCTCTGTGACTAGAAAATCAGTTTGGTTTTGTCTTCTTGTCATTAGGTATTGTTGAAAATTGAGTGAGGCGGTGTTTCTTTTATTATATTATTCTCATGGTGAAAACCCAAGTTCGACAAAATTGGTTTCACGCTACTGACGTTTACGAAACTGTAACGAAGCCACTTGCAGGCTTGCAACAAAACAAATTCATGTTTTGCCATCTGCTACTGTTGACGTGTCTCTCACTCTGTAACACACAAGCACGAGCTTGTGCCGTTCCAGATTCTTCAATCCAGAAAAATCAACAAGTATATGAGACAAAACAAAGAACCAGTGACAAGAATAGTTTTCCTTCGACTAAAATATTTATATCTCAGAAAAGAACCTTTAAGAGCTCAAACGTGGATCCGACATAAGCCAAGAGACTTACTCCTATTGCTGGCTGTCCTCCACCACACAAAATCCGCCACATGTATTTGAACTAAGCACAGCTTTTCCACCAGTCATTGATCGACAGGTAAAATAAGTGCCAGATACTTTTGTGCATATACCCGAGCGACGTCAGTGACCCAGTTGTCGGAGTCGAATGGCTATAGGTCGACACAAAGAGGTTCAAAGAGACGTAACTGCTGTCGTAATGCCGTTTCAGGCGCCGAAAAGACTGCGCGTCACACGGTAAACAGTTTTGCTGGCCACAAAGAAGTGCAAATACAAGGTCTGGTCCGGCATCCAGCGCAGGTTGCTGAACGAGGACTGCAGCCGTTGCAAGTCATACCTCGCCAGCTCCGTACAATGGATGTTTCCAACCAAATTGGGCGAAATGAGTGCGACCACGACAACAGATAACTTGAAAGGGTGATAACAATCGCAGTGAGGTTTTCTTAAAATACCGCGTAGTTACTTTTTCGGTAAAGGGTGATTCACTGACGTCGCAGGGATCATACCTGGCACTTTCCCCTTAGTATTCCTCGCCAAGCAAGTAACCTGTGAGACAGTAAACCAAGTCTACTCATTTTACTGTCGGAGCTAAATCATAAGGAAAAGTTTTCTGACGCAAACGTTCTATTTTTTCAGACTGTTGAGAATGGCGTGAAATAGCCTTGCGAAGCTCTGAATTGTATCAAGCACAACGGAAGGCTGGTAAATCAGATTATGCTCCCGGCGTTGCTAGATTGGCGGCTTTGTATCGTAATAATGGGATTAAATCCGCGTCATGTTAAAAAAACGGCCGCTGAAATTGGAACATAGTGTGACACTGAAGTTGAACAGTGTTTGCGGTGTTTATCCTACACACAAAACATGAATCCAAACTTTTCGTTTCTCACTAGTTCGGATTAAATTCAACAAGGCGTGTGACGTTTGGGTATGTAAGCGACAATCGCCATTGCCTTATGCCAACGCAAATTACGTCTTGAAATGTTTTCCGTTTGCAGGTGCGTTTTCCAAATTCTAAAATAAGTAAATGCGCGTAATTTTTACACTTTCTATTTTTTAGAAGCTATTCATAACTGAATTTCTTGCCTTTTTCATCAAGTTGTGGGTTAAAAGCATGTGGAAAAATAGTCAGTTGATTGTTTCTGTCAAACCTGTTAAGATTGAACAGAACACAGAAGAGTTAAGCTGCGCTCGTAAGTTCGAATTGACGTATGTGTAAATTAGACGGTAGCAATGCCTTTTCAACTGTAGTGAGAAGGCAAAAAATCATTCTTAGTCGAAATTAAGGTGAAAAACTTGCGTTTAGAACGACAGGTGCGCAACAAAACTGCTTAGAATTAGAAGCAACTGATTTATTAAATGATTGTGAGTTTTATAGACACTTGTTTAAGATAAATACTGTAAAACAATTAGAACGTTGAAAGACATCACTATGTATCGAAAGGAATATTTTCACAGTGAATTACCAGACACTATGATCTTATCAGTTTATATATTTTACCTACGCACATGACATCTTCAGGTCTTATGTAAATGGAGAGGTATCACGTTTAGTCCAGGTCGCCCACTTCTTATAAGTTTCATCGTTAGAAAACGTTTGTTTTGTAACTCAAACGATTTTTTCCAAATGCGGGTGACAGTGTCAACCGTTGTTACATGTGTCTCTGCTGAAAACAAGCTTGTACAGATTTATCAACAACTCCTTGTGTTATGAAATGCTATGGGTTTGTTGACACTGACAAACGCATACAAGCAAACCTTCAAGGATCAAGCTAGTTGAAGATGAGATGCACTTCTGCAGTAGAACCAGCCAAAGCTTTCAAAATCCAACTATATTTTGTTGTGGAGTACTTTCCAAATTGAGTTCTTGTCAATGTTTAGTGCCTTACACGGTTTGTGATTCTCGTGCAAGTGTACCACTGACAAAAACTTGCATAACGCTGTAGAATACGCTAAAGTTCATGCGAAAGTTGTTTGGAACTAAGGCTTATTCCGATGTTCGAACCACTCTCATATTTCGCCTGGTGGGAGTTGCCCAGGCGGATCGTAAAAACTGGGAGTTCAACACGGCTGCTGGCTTCAACTTGTGGGACAAAGCGTTAAAACACCACAACGTAAAAATGGAGACGCAGTGCTTTTCAAAAGAAGAAAATTTAAGAAGAGCAACTGCCCGAACGTAATCCACTGCGCTGTGAAGCGACTCTCATTTTCCAGCTTCTGCGGGCGGCAAGCGAGCAAAGAGATTTTCATGTTTTTTCCACAACACTGAACGTCGGTTTTATACTATATAGCAATTCTGGTTCCAGCAAGTTGACTATAATTTCATGAAAGTGCTGCGTGCTTTGACAATGTTTCCATAATCAAATGTTCGGTCACGTAGTAGTTGAATGGTAGATGGTAAACCAAAAAGCTACAGAGCGCATTGCAATCAAATTATATCGGAATGCTTTTTGTCTTTTTATTCGCATTACTCACATTCATAAATGACTAACAAAGAAATTTTGCTAACAAAGAAATTTTGCAAACAAACGCATACATTTGCAAACCAACTGCGGTTTAGCAGACACATATTTTAAAGACAACAGCAAGCAGCTTCCACCACAACTCGTAAAACGAAACTGGTTGAGAAGACATAGTTTGAGTTTACGATTACCTAACAATGTCACGGCAGTTGGCATTTAAGTTTTTACGTGTCTCTGCCGAGAAACTGAACAGGAGTTTTGTTCTTGGTGCTATTCAGGTCCGGCAATTGTTATTTCTCTCTGGAAACTTTACGCGCAATCACGTGCAGTTTGAAGCGAGAGCATAACCTGGAAACGTAACGCTTCACTGCTGGAAAATGTGCTGCTATTTGTTAGGTCGATACTTCCATTTAGGGACAAACGTTGTTACTAGCTTAAAAGAGACATAAAGGGATGCAGGCTCTGTTTGCAAGTCAAACAAGTTCTCTTAGGTGATAGGTTGTATACTGTAGCGTAAATATTTTCAGGTGTGCAAACAAAAAGGTGCCAAACTGTGACAACTTCTTGCTACGTGCGCAGCAACAAAAGGCGTTTTTTAAGTAACTTACTCACGAGTTGATTTTTTTTGTAAAAGTCCCAATCTTTCGCAAGATGAAAAGGAAACGGCAAACGCAACTAACAGCACAAGCCTAGAAATCTTACTTGCCTTGCGCCATGATCCCAAACCAAATTTTGTAAGTTGTGTGACTCAAAAGTGAAACAACAAAAGTTGTTTGTTGCGGACCTAATGGAAACATTTTGCTTGGTGCATGGTTGAGCGACTGTTTGCTGCCAATGTGCAAAAAACGGTTTGCGTACATGCTGAGCTTGACAAAAGCGTGTAAAGGTTGCGAACGCAAGGTAGTCATTCAGGGACGCCGGAAAGCAGGGGCATTGCCCCCTGCCCTTCCAAAAGGGACAAAGGGGGCGGAGGTGTCTTTTCATAACAGTGTCATGGGCAATTTCATGATCTATCAAGATCGAATTAAAACAAATTTCTTGGAGCTATCCGCGCGCCTAGGAAATTCAGAATGGTTTCCTATGATTTCTGTTATTATATTTGAGGTCAACATTGTTACTGAACAGAAACAAGCATAATTGGCAACGTTTTTTTGTTTTATATAGGTTTCTATTGCCCTCAACTTTTTTGCTGCCCCCCCCCTACCCTACCTTGCAGCGTATCACCAAAGGTATGTTCTTCACATGCCTTGTTAGAAAGAAATAATGACGTCGCACGACTTCGAACATCGGTTTGCATTTGACCTACGATGCAGGTCGCGCTTTATTAACTACTTACATAATTTCGGCTGCCTTTTCAGAGTGATTCTGCATAATGCCGCGATTAAAAGAATTGCGTTTGTGAATAATGGATATATAAGATGCTCTCAATTTATTCGACAGTTGATTTAACATTGCGTAAGCGCTTGTTTTCTATCTGTATTATTGACCTATGTTAACTTGCAGTGGCAGAACTCGCAGCAGGAGCTGGACTGATAGCGGTTATACAACGGACGTTTTTGTTACAAGTCTATGTGTTTGAAGGTGCTGAGCAGCAACTGTCGAACTTTCTCGCCATCGTAAACGGTCCCTCGCTTTTTAATGAGCTTCACCATCGGTTGGCTTGTCTTGACCTGATAAGCATATTTACTAGTCCTTCATGACAACAATGATCCCTGCGCTTTCCGGGCAATCAATAATCCTCACACACCGGACGTCATATCGCTCTTACGGCAAGCTTGCACGTTTGCATTGGGGCCTTCCACGAAGCCTGTACAGGCGCGTGGTGCTTCCATGCCCGGTAGCTGTGGTTGGCGACCATGCACTTCCACTTCCTGCAGTGAACCGGGTTTCTTCAGGTTTCAGGGTAAATAGTTGAGAAGATTAACCTGCGGCGTAATATTTGCTGATGGTCTAGGCTTGTCCTGCGACAAACCGCTTGACACCGCAAAGACGGCACGGCGTTTTTGCTCGTTGGGATCTACTTGTAAGCTGCTCTTCCTGCACCGAAGAGAGCAGGTGATGACGTGATGCCGTCAGCCAGGAAGATGTACGAGGCGTTGCTGGCTGCGCTGCGTCAAGGCCAAGCTGCCGTGACGAGATTTTTTTCTCGCTCGGTTCGTTCTTTTATTTCTCATGCATAGCCTACAGAGTTAAGTTGTTAAGTCTACCAGCGCCAAGGTTTCGACTGTCATGTTCGTGATTGAATGATACCGCGACCTGGCAATAACAAATGGGTACGCGGCAACAAAGTCGCAAGATTTGCTCTATTGCCTGCAATTGATCAAAAAACTGAAGACGCCAGCGGAGAAAAGGCAATGTTACGCGAATTACCTCAAATATTCATCATGTTAAACTGTTTCAAGGCAGCCTTTCTGTCAGGGCCTGGTGACAGACAGTCTTATGACGTCACAGTTGAGGCAAAGGGTCTCGAGCAGATAAATTCTTAATCCTCGTAAAAATCGCCGGTTGTGCGTGTGGCAAAGATGCGAACAACTTCTTGTTGGGTGGTCTAAAATGTGATCAAGTGCCCTCCGGCCGGTTGACTGCGATGTGCCGGGATCCTAGGCATCTTACTTAGGCAAGATGCAAGCGGACACAAGACAAGCCTTAGAGCTGGCTTCTTTTCGAAAAACAACTGAAGCATGCAGCAGCCCTGTGGGGGGATCAGGTTGCACGGGATCGACTTTAATTTGATTCATTACCAAATGACCACGGAAAAAGTTCAGGAAGGCCGAAAAGATTAAGTTTTTTTGCTCAGCTGCCAACGAAGACCTCCTCCGATGCAGAGGTAGTTTTGCACACAGCAGGTGCGAGCCAGTTGCAATGGTGTCACTCAACGACACGAGATTGACAGAGGAAGTGATTTTAAGGTCAAACGTTCATGCAAAGGACCTCACCTTTTAGGAGCATGCAGCTTTGTTAATAAGAATCCTACCTTCCGTTGTGTGTTCTATAAACTTTGACGCATTACCTTTCTAGCATTCACTAATATTTTTAAATATGTGAAAACAGTAAAAGTTTAATGTAACAGCTTTAAACCATTTTCTTCTGGTGGCTTGATCTTGCCTGCAACGCATTATACTTCAATAAACCATATAACCGCATTGCATATATTACATTTTGTGTCCAGAGCAAAAGACTTACTAACTATTATACACTGTTCTCTTTACACTGTAAGCAGCTTCGTGCTTGGGAGGTCTGCAGCCTAGATGACCCCTGGTCCTTCGTAGCCTCCCACTCCCTCATGCATTCAGGGGCAAATCCAGGGAGAGCGATTGGGGCGATCGCCCCCCCCTAAAACCTAAGAAAGTAACTTTTTTCACCATGATTTTTGACAATTCGGAAAGACACTTGACTGCCAACTGAGACTTGACGGCCAAATATTACTGAAATCGCCCCCCCCCTAAACTTACGGGCTGGATTCGCCCCTGCGTGCATTACGCAAATCGATGTACTTGGAAGTCATCGCAGTACTACATTATAACAATCATGATGGCGTCATTCTTGCGTGTGTCTTATAAGTTTGTGTTTCATCAAAGCAAATGTATTAGCGCCATTAAGCGTATACACTCTACTACCGGCACGTATACTATATATCCTCGCCTTCTTTCATGTATTTGTGCATTCCTTGTTGCTGCGATGCATGTTTAAAGTCTAGCGCCTTGCGTGTGGGAGTGAAGACGTTACACAATGCAATTACAAAGTTCTGCGCACTACATTTCTTTGTGGCAACCACGTTTCGCAGCCAATCTATAGGAGTTGCAAAAGTTGTTGATCTCCCTCCTCACCACTGACGGTTGAAACCAATTGCCTTTCAAATACAAGGGACCGCAAACGCAATGCAGTGTATACTCGCATTTGACAAATGTTCTGGATTAAAATTCCCATACTTAATGAATATGGCAATGCCGCACAATTCCATTGCCGTACATTGCAATGGCCCTTTTATCAACCTTTCATCGCCAAATACTTACTTTCACTTGAAACATGCAAGAGCGTTATTCTTTTGCACTGGGTACAAAGGCAGAAGATTGATATACAGCATGAGATATGAAATGGCAAGCTAATAGCATGGTTCAGTGATGAGTGAAACCATAAGCAGTGCCCTCAGAAATGACTTAACAACGACCTTTTAGTAGCCATTGCAGACACTACAGATTTGTTTGGCAAGATGGCTGCTTTCGGGGCATAAAGCATGTTTCGGTTTAAAATTGACATTTTGAAACTACGATAGCTGCATTTCACAAAAAATAAAAGCGGTGTAGTCAAGTATTAGTTGATTCAGTAGTTTTCAACATCTATGGCATTCTGACAGTGTTTTGCTACGTGACAGGAGGATTATATATCTAGTAGCAAATCTTCCAATGAGCAGGGCATTCCCAGGCTGGCATACAGATAATGATGTTACGGAACAAGACAACAAAATGACGGGACAACATAACCAGGTCAAGCTCAGAGCTACAAAAATGCTCCCCCTCAGCAGCGAATTAGCAAGTGCGTAATGTCAGGTTGCCGGGCATTGGCGCAAACGACATCACTGTCTGGGATAGATGCTGAGAAATGCATCAGATGAAATATCTCCAACAAGCAAAACACATTGTCACAGCGTTTCCGGCCATATTTGCTTGTCCTGATTTCACCCATCCATACCCGTCGTGATTGTACTTGTTAGCGGATAGTGACCATTGATGAGCAAGAAATGCTGGATCGATTTTCTGACAGCGTCCAGTATTCGCTTGTCTTTGCAATAATTTGCCATGCTCTCGTTTCAAACTGACCTATAAGCCTATTGTCATAGCTGTATTGGAAGTTTGTGCACCTCCCGTCTTATTCTATCTCTCAACAGCAAAAAAAACACGATTGCGATTAAACTGAGTAATACTGTAAATGTTTTGACTAAGGAAAGCGCCGTTATCATGAATGACAATGATAAGTTCCGAACCTTACAACCTTCTTGGTAGGTTTTGCAGCATGGCCTCATCGGTTGAATCGGTTCCTTGTAAGGAAAAGGCGGAAGGCAAGGTTGTTTTTAAACCATGAAATCTTATAAACTGAATTGCTCGCATCAGAAAATATTTGTTTTTTCAAGCACCACATTAAACAAGAACATCTTGCCTTCCGCATTCCAGCGGATATTTCACTGAGTACATGACGTGGTGAAGACATGTACGTCCATGGCGTACAAGTAGAGGTCTAGTGCCAAATCAGGACGCCAGGAAACGTTATTAAAAAGAGACACGTGTTGTTTTCTCAAACTCTGTTTTTTGGTAATTTGAAAGACAAAGACAGCGTATGTGCCCATATTTTGGTGCCACAATAAATATCAAGTTAGTGCTAGTGCCGCCTCTATTGAAAGCGTTCCACTACGACTACATCGGTACATACAAGTGTGGCGGTGATGCAAGAATGGTTTCCATGTGGTGGAGACAGGGTGAAAACACAAGTGGATTTTTCCAGTGTTGACGTGGAATTAGTAATTCACGTAAGGGTGGGCTAACCTTCAACATAGCGGCTTTCCTGATAAGCGAACACTTTGGTATCACGAACATGACAATAAAAAGCTTCTGTTGGATAAAACGGTTTTGCGATGTCAAACATAGTAGTTGCAATTTTTCTCATATTTTTCCCGCACAGCAAGCGCAGCCTGACTAGATTGGTAACATTTCGTGTAGCCAGGAGTTGGGCATTTAGTTCCACGGGTGCGGCAAATCAATTTCCGACAGGAACTGCTGACGAAGTCCAGTATTCCAGATAACTGCACGTCGGGCGCGGTTACGGCACACTCATCAAATCTCTACACGGCTCAAACTTACCGGCTTTGCGGTTGCGATTGCGCCGATTATTCGTTCTCAGTATCAGCGATGGGATTAAAAGCAGACGTGATGAATTTTTCGGCGGTATTCTCGTGTTACTTTTCTATTGAAAGGAAGAGAGAACACCCCGCTGCAGCCTGCAGACTTTGGACTGACACATTTCATTGTTTGCGTTACTCGCTCTTACAACATCTTAAAGTATTCCAGACCATTAACCTAGCCCTATTTTCTTATGATGTTAGCGCTACAGCAGAAGAACAAGCAATGAATAACAATCTGACCTTTGTTTCACCCCACGAAAGACTTGCTACTTTTTGAATGATGTTTTAGTCTTTTTTAAGTGAGCTGAATGGAATCTACGATACTTAAATGAATCCATGTGCGGAGCAAAGAGCACTTCTCTTCAACCAGCTCGTATTTTTCGTCTGAAGCTGTTTATTCGGCAGCAAGCAATCTTTTTGTTAGAAAGACGGGAACTGCTTTTCTTGAAATTGTTGATGAAAGGGGAGTATTTGATGAAATCAGCTGAAATGATCCAACCCCGTGTGACAAAATATCCTTTTGTGATAGTCGCGTTTATCTTGATTTTTGAACTAAGACGTAAGCTGCATCAATGTTACGGCCATAGGCGTAGCCAGGAGGGCCCAGCGGGCCATGTCCCCCCAAATTTTTAGAATATCTAGTCATTTTGTGCTTCGAGAGGCGGTATCCGAAACAAAATACTGTCATTCGACTGAAATCAAACATTTTCCCCCAAAAAAAAAATTTTTTGTCCCCCCAAAATTTTGGGCTGGCTACGCCACTAGTTACAGCCTCTATTGCCACAAACCTATTGTTATCAGTGTAGTTTTGCAAAGATGTAAAACATCTTTTACGTAAAAAATGCAGCTTTGTTGCAGACAAAAACGGAACATTCCTGCGGACAGGCCTCATAACGACCTGAAGTAGCACAAAAACAGCGATGCAATTCAGAGCCATTTATAGTCTACGTTTCTCTTTGATCCGTTTTCCAGATCGCAGGGTTATTACAACTACTACCATTACTTAGAAGTTGCTCACTCGATTACGAATGAGCTCGTGCATTTCGGGTCCATTCGGCTTCCGTTTGAAGTTGCTCATTCAGTGGCAAACACAGGCGTAGCCAGGCGGCAAAGGGCCATGCCCCACAAATTTCTAGCATATCTTGTCGTTTTGTGCTTGGTGACGCGGAGTCCCAAACCAAATACTGTTGCCCGCTTTAATTCAAAATATTTGGCCTCCCCAAAATATTGGGCTGCCTGCGGTGCTGGTGGCAAACAGCGTATTTTGTAGGATTTGACATCTCTTTGGCAGCACTGAAGAAACGGTGACGAAAAACTTAAACGTAAACCAAAGATTCAAGATCCAGCTTGACAAAATTTACGTTGTTCAAACACAAAACAAATTTATGAGCACCTGGCATTCAAGCTAGCGTCAAAGCAAAAGACCAGTAACTCAATATTACGCATTAGGTTGTTTTTAATACGATTTCGTTAGGGGAAAAAGAACTAGGCGGGATTTCAAATCATCCAACTTTCCTCGAGACGTCATCATGAAAAGTACCGACGCAATGGTGTGGAGCCTGGTCACGCTGCTGCTGTATCGACAAGAATAGAAACCTTTCGTCAGCCGATGGTTAGATTTAACAAGCTTGAATCCTCGAAAAAGTTTTGGTTTTGCATTCTCATTTCTTATACTTAAGACGTCCTCAGTATAAAGACATCCGTACGTTTGTTGGATGCACTTGGCACTGAGAAAACGCTAAAATCACAAAAAAAACGAAATGAATAAAATTCGGTCGAACAAAGTAGCTCCAAAGATTGCAGTGGCCTGCGCCGTATTAGCAGTTAGTTTAACCAAAGTTATGCGACTTTATAGGATAGGGCAGTATGAGACAATGCTCCCTGGCTTCATTTCTGGCACACCAAGTATATTCTTCACAATATATTGTTGGATATCGTGGAATGGATATCCCTTACTCTTGCTGCTGGCATTGATCAAAAGTTTATTTCAATATGAACACGAAGTTATTCCAAAAAAAAATCTTTTTTTTTTCATCAAATCCATTAAACCTTTTCACAGTGACCATATAACGCCCAGGGTCTCTTTGAAAGCAGTGAAATGTCTGAATGAATTTGCATTTCGTTGTGACACTCATTGTGACCTGCAAGTCTAATCACAGCGTTTTCTGTCCATGATATCATCAGGCCGTTGCTGATCGATTTTAAGTTTCGAAAGCGCATTGAGCATAAGCGAGGTTTCAGCAATAGACAGAAGATCGAAAGTGCTCATTACAGTGTCATTTTTTCGTTGACGAGTGACGTATGTTTACATACGCAGTCAAAGGGCAAAGTTGCCATGTCAGTCAGATAGCCCATCCATTCTTCTTTCGGTGTTATTAACACCCACTGACCACAAACAAAAGGTTACATTGAGTGTGCAGCAACGTTGAACAGATCGCCATGACGTACTGGGCAGCAAGCCAATGACGCAAAGGTCAAGCTTGCGGTGGTAACTTAAAGCATTACAAATTTCTTTGCACGTGAAAAAATCAACAGTGGGAAAAAATCGATTGTTTACTTTTGAATCAAAACAACAGTCTAACATGTTTTTGTTTCATTCATTACGTTGATAGATATAGTGCTGTAACAATAAAAGTCCAGGGTCTGCTTACGTCATATTGCCACTGCCGTTTAAAACTGATTTGACGTGCGGAGCGTTACTTTAACTTCTGACGAGATGCAAATATCCAAAGCAAAAGATCGAATGAAACCGTCATAGCTTCAAGCAAAAATTTCAAAAAAACCACCACGATCCTCCAAATGTTAAGCGTGGAACTCTTTTGAAAACTTGCTTATGAATCAAATAGGTCAGAGAGTTGTAAAGCAGCAAAAACACTGGGAATCCAGCAGATCTTCGCTGATTGCCAGATTTTGTACTGCGCCGCAAACCACTGGTGCAGGAGGCGGGGGTGCAGGGGGCGGGGGTGCAGGAGGTG
>JGI24158J21664_10000646_pt1 | contig 33852 bp, 21 predicted proteins | sample Ectturendosymbi3_FD_21664 | JGI IMG/M metagenome (IMG submission 21664)
TTTCGCAAAATGTAAAAGTGTAATTTAAAAAAAATACTACAAAACTATTTCAGTTTAGTTCTATTCTCTTTGATTGCATGAAAAAGAGCTATATGACGGATTACCTGCGTCTCACTGTTATCTATGACGAAACAGTCGGTTTGCAAGCTAGAAGTTTTACAACCCCAGCCAAGTACGACGGTGCCCGAACTCAATTAGAGGTGGAAGTGCGGAAAATCTTGGCTTTTGGTCAAGTCCGCGCAAACGAAAATAGGTTGTGTCAAATGTGCGCATAAATGCAACTTCCGTTGAAAATAAATGCAACTTTCTCACTTTTTTACTGCAACAGAAACTTGCCCTAATTATTAGCTGTAACCTATACTCTTCGATAATATGCGTTCTGTTGACATTATGGCCATGCCAAAAGATGGAAAAAGTCGAAGGCACTCAGTTGCGTTTTTCAAAGATCAGCTCCAGTGCTTAACCCTGCAAACTTTCTGTCTGTCATCAGGAAATATGAAGTTGTTTCAACAGTCTCACTTTTGCTATTTGAAACCGTTGTTCTCTGCAGCTTGCGTATTTTCTTGGCGTTTACCAATTTGCGATGCTCTGTCACTTTTTGGACGAAAATATGAGGACGCTTAAGTAATAACTTATTCTGCATGGCTGGTGGTTGCTGCTATTAACCGAAACGTATATCAAGCTCAACTTGAAATACTTCCAGTTTTTGTCACTTGAGCCACAGTCCCCTACTCACAAGCGTAAAAACACCTGCTACGCAGTCAACCTGGAGCTGGAACTACCCAGATGATAAACTGATACATTGGTTTGTTTTGTTTTTTTTATCAAAAGTTTATGCCGTTTCAACAATATAGTAGTGGCACAGTTACCGGTAGGCAATCCCTACATTGCCAAAAGATTTGAGAAGATGTTTGTAAGAAACCTCGCTTTTTGTTTACTTAACGCAGAGGTTCCCAACCTGGGGTATATGTACCCCTAGGGTACATGTGCCTATCTGAAGGGGTACATTTAAGGTTAACAATAGAAGAGAAATGTATATTTGCGTATCTTTTATTTCCACATATTTATGCATATATCAGTGAATATTGCTTTCAAAAGCCGTTATATGCTTATTGTTAAATATAGCTGTGATTAATCATGATAAAATATTTTGTCATAAGAAATTTTAGGGGTACATGTTCATCTGTCGAAATGCTGGAGAGGTACATTCTTAACTTTCGAAACGCTGAAGGGGTACATGCTCATCTGTCGGAATGCCGAAAGGTCACGTTGTCAGAGAAAGGTTGGGAACCCCTGTCTTAACGCAAAAGGCTTGGCGTGTCACTGAGTAAAGTTATTGAACTCCACGTCAATCGGCAAGTCATAATCTTCCATCGAGAAATTTACCACAAATGATGTGCTGTGCAAATATTTCATCGCTTCTCACGGCACGACCACTCTCAGAGCAAGTTACAGAGGAAAAATGGAGGCACGTAAGGAACTCCTAAGAATCACAGCAGTTGAGAGTGTGTCACTCCGCTTCGTTCTAAGTACGTGCCACGTGGTGCAAATGGCACATCTGGTCTGTCAAAAGGGTCTGTCATGGAAGAGCGGCTTTAGATATACATCACTTTTCAGAATAAAATCAGGTTTTCTACTGGTTTGGTGACCGAAGATCCAATCAAACTTGGCTTGTAGCCAAGATGAAACTTGGTTAGTATTCTAACACAAAGCAGGTGTTGAGACAGTGGTACCAGTCGCATCGTCCAAACTCACAAGAAACGGCCAAGTTATCTCAGCAAACTGCATGTACCGGTTTGCACTCGTCCGTCACAGCGCATTTATTACATTACAATCGCTTTTTGATCCTGCGGTAAAGCCGGTGATTGCATAGGTGGAAATGCAACTTGTCAAACAGTCAGCAAACGTGAGCCACATAGCAACGAGAAACGTGGTCATCCAAATGTACTACTACATATACTTATGAAATTAATGCGGACAGTCTCCTTCACAACTGCGTCTGTAGAGCGCTCGCTGTCGGGATTGAGATTGTTAAAAACATGCTTCTCATATCGCTGCATTCGCCACTGCCAATATGAGAAGTTCGTTGTAAAAATTCCCGTCACAAAAACTTTCCTTCAACGGAAATGAACGCGAGTTACTCGGCGTGACAGTGGAGTAGGCCTAAATCTTTTATGGTCGTAAGCTAATCTAGCAAACGTAAACAACATGTAAAATTTAGGCCTACTGCAAAACAAAACAATTGCGACTTGAGGCTAGATTCTTACACCATGAAGCGTAATATCACAAAACAGTCCTGCGTGTGTTTGGTAGTGTGCGAACATGTGGTAGCGTTTCTTGAGTCTTGCACAGGCGGATTCCTAAAGATGTGCAATCGACGAACACATCAACGCAGTGATCATTGCGTGGGCGCCATTTCGACAAGGCAGGGACGCGACTATTTTGTATTAACGCTATGCAACGTTATGAGGGTAATGCTGTTGCATTTGCCAAACCATTCGCACCGCACGGACAAAAAAGTAGAAATCTGCACTGCCAGCGTTCCATATTTTATCGTCGGTAATGCTGAATACCTACGGCACAAGGGGCCTGTCAAAACAGCGAAACAGTGACCCCCTGCATGCGCCCTTGCGTGGGGCTAACTTGTGGGAATACGGCGCGGAATTCGTTTCTTAGTGGCTTACACATAAAACAGGCCGAAATATGCCGAAACCCATAAACAATCAAACATCAGAAAGCAGCGTGCCGTTCCGATTTTTATCAGAAGTCCAACTGTGGATTTTTTAAAATATTTTATATGCAAACATGGTGATGTTACCGGTGCGGTGCAAATATCCTTTTTTTGCCTATTTGAACTTAAGAACTAAGCGCTACTTTGGAAGTATGCTCTTGGATCACGCAATATTTTGTGTTTATCTTTTTAAAACTTCTAACAAAAGTCCTATTGTGCCATTTATTAAGCAGATCTGTTTGTTCTGTTTTTTTCCACATATGCAAGATAGAAAACTTGCTATTTATCATGTCCTTGCCATGATAAACGAAATTTGGTAGTTATTAAAGAAAAACATTTTTATAAGAATACGGAAAAATATTCTTAAGGATGAGGATACCAAAAGGTACAATTTATAATGAATAAGAATAAAAGATTCTATGTAAAAAAGAAAAGAAGATGCCAATGAAAAACATACACGGTAAACACCACAGTGTCTGATTCATTGCTGTGGAACAACTCCTTTATGATACAGACCGTTGCGAGCTTTTATTACAAAATTATGCAACGATGGGTTTGTTCATCGCTAGCGGCAATTGTCTGTAAAATCGAACATTGACTGCAGATTGAATATTTCACCTACAACATATATGCTACATGCCATCTGGCACCATCTCATTATCGCTGGTTACGTTTACCCAGCTGCTCGACAACGTGCCACTGCCGACCGCAATTTAATAATAAAAAGCGCTTGAGGAAACATTTAATGTCTTGTGTTTTGAGGATTCGTAANAAACGATTACTGCACCTATCAGTTGTATAAACTGCTGTGCCGTCGCTGTTGAAGTTAAGGCAAACCTGTCCAGTAGTTTAGGTGGATTTCACTTCTCTGCAACTTTTGTAGACTTATGTTTACTTTAAGGTAACAGCAGAACATTTAAACTCACGGTGCGTGAAATATTTACCAAAAGTACTTCTGTTTAACGCCAAACACCCGCAATCTTGCTAAGCTACGTACCAGTTTCTTGCTGCCGCAGCATATACGGGACTGACCACGTGAACGTGAAGTCTACGAAACGTGCTTGGTTAATTGCGTCAGCATCCTGATTCCGCAGCGAGTAATGTCTTTACTCAACGGTCCGACTTGCTCTGCAAACAAGCTATGAAATATCGGTTCGGTCATCATGCTCCCCTCCCACCAAATTGCCAGTCAACAAGTTTGTCGTCGCTCTTAATCAGATTTGAATTGACGATCAGGTGATATTCAAAAGTCATTCTTGCACAACAGTAAAATGCTATGTGATTAAACACTTGTACTGTTCAGCAATTTGTGCCTGTCGAGGTTGTGCATGACACGATGCGATCTAGCAATGAAAAAACTTCTTGACACAAAGCAATTGAACCGCAACATTTTCGATTAATCGCAACGCGCTCAAACTGATAGCCAGCGAGACACGTTTGCAGGTGCTTGTCGTGCTACAGATGTTACTGCGGATTAACATAAATTCGCGACCGGTTCAAAAACAAGCATATTTTCTCCGTCCGTCTCCGATCTAAGCCCCACCAAATATCTCGTTCGTTTTATTTTACTGCTGACTGGCCAGCATTGATGGAGCATGACCTTCGAAAGTTTAAATAGAGGTTTCAGCCCACCTTTTAAACCGCACTTGTTTGGACAAGTGGAATTCTGACGAACGAAATCGTGCCCTAAAATCGTTCAGAGCGAGCCGGGCTGTTGATACTCGAACGGTCTGCAGGTAGAAAGCTTTGTCGCCGTGGTTTAAATTATTGTTTCTGCTTTCAGTTGCCGTATTCTTTGGCTGGATAAACTAGCTCGATTGATAACATACCTGTGTGCTCGCTGCTAGAGCCGATGCGGTCTCAATTGCTTCTGTCCTGTCGTCCCAAACGTTGTTGCGCTTCGGTGTCAATAACTTCTTCTCTTGTTAAGTCCCACAGAAAAGACATGCTCGAGGTGCTGTTTTGTTAACCTATCAATGTTACTAGACGGCCATGAAAACCTGCGAACAGTGAAGAAAATTAATACCCTCGCCAAAAGCATGTTTTTCAAACTTTGAAAAATTACCGCCAACGAACACGCTCTTCCAAGTACCAATTTCGCAATATTTACGGGGTCGTTTCAACATGACCCTGTAATTACGCATGAAGGTCCTCATCGATCATATGAAAGCGCACTTAACAGAGTGTAATGTCCATAGAGCTGCCACTGCACCTAAAAAGTAGATTAATGATTTGTTTGCACTTGCAGCCATGCCCCAATTCTTATCACATTAAGCGAGTTGGCGCATTTACTCTGGTGGGACGGAAAGCTCACCCTGTGCCGGTATTGACGTTACATCGCGTTGGATATGTTTGCTTTAGTCCACTGGTGGCAGCGCGGCTAGTTGAAAGGCAGTTGCTGTGGATATACATATCGCATGGTCAACATCGATGCACTTCAGACGGGGTGCTTATCGTGTGCAAACTGCTGTAACGCGTCGGACGACAAGTTGGCGATATCGTTGCAAGCGTTTTGTAATTTGCTGTCTTCTTTCGTACTTCGAAGAGCCATGAAAAAAGGCTCTTTGGCATAGGCAATGTTTTTCCCACGGCGCAAGGACCTTTACTAGCGACAATCAGCTGGCAGATGTCGGAAGAATAGCTTCTTGCTCAGTGCGACTTTGCACTGAGCACGTACTTTTCCGAAACTGCGTAATATCGTCGAAAGTGGCCCTTAACTGCGCTGTAAATACCCTGTGAACGTTTTCTACAGGCTCTTGAATTACAGGGCGACAACGTTCAGAGAAGCAGGACCTGAAACTCTTAATAATAGAACCTACCTTATCTGCCTGGTTCAGTAAAACCTCAAACAGTTCAATTCTTTACATAGCCGAGCGCCCTGCCGCTCATGTTCGCATTATTTTTTATTTCTTACGTATTAATTTGTGGCTGTACGTTCACGGGCCTTCAAAAGTACAGGCATTTTGTATTTTGCATTTAGAACGACTATTTTTGTGTCGAACGATGCTCAGAATGCTGTACAGAAGTTTTCATGGAGTTTTTCCTGCGCGCCTGATGTACTTGTAAGGGCTGCATCAATATAGGGTCCTTGGTTTAACATCGAATCAACCATAGGATGGGATGCGAAGCACATGTGTCTAGCCCCATCCATGTTGCGTAGTGCATACGAATGAACCCTAGCTAGTTTTCATCGTTACTGAATTGCTGTTTAATTTAGTTGAAACGAAAACTACCATCTGTCTGTTTGGCCCTCTTCCTGCGCCGGAAAAGCAGGAACAACTCTTACAACAAAGAGAGCAACGAGCTGCACTCAATCGGTGTGAGACAGGCCAACCAATTGCATTTTTAACCTCGACAAGGCGTATAAGTTGCGGTACGTTGTCAGTAAAGTAAAAAGCGTATCCATGAGTAAGTTCAGCATGTTGTACGGGGAGCAGCGTCTAGAGGTTTAGTCGGTTTCGTATGGTGACATTTCTTTCAAGAAACAGATAAAATCAATCTCATCGCGACTGGTAAGCGTTTCTCGATAACGCATGTCAAACTTTGGTGAAAAAGCCTGACAATGTCGGTTTCTGGCACTGCTGTATGTGCTGAACGTAGGCTGTTGACGATCGCTCGACAACAATGGACACGGGTTAACCGCTTAGCGGCGGCCATCTGAAAGGCAAACTAATAAAACCCACGAACTGTTGGCCGCAGACGATCCTCTTCAACCCATTTCGGGCGTTCCGCAATCCGGCTACGTTTACTGTACAAACAAATTGCTTTACGAGATAATTGTCGGCATTCTAAGGCTGAGTCTAACCCTTTTTCATAAGCCCAAGCGCGCCAGTCAAGAGACCAAGGCAGTGAAACCATGATAATTCTATCAGTGGTTATTATCCCAAAGCAGCAAATATGAAGACTACTTACCCAAGCCCGTGCTCAACCGCCTGAGCAGCTGCTCTGGCAGACGTGATGCGATATTGTGCACGGACACTGTGGATGTGTGCGATTAGTTGCGGTCTGCCGCTGCCTAACTCGATTTTGACAACGTCATGAACGTTAACGGCAATCAAGACTGATAAATCCACAATGTGTACGCAGGGCATTAGAAATGTCTGGAAGAAAACTTTTAAGTGTGCTGTGCACTGGCTTGCTTGTAAAATGTTCTTTTCGCGCTGCTTTCGTTGTTGCTTTGACTATTATTATAAATTTAATCGCTGCCTTGAACAACTTTTTTGCACTGAATCTTTTAATTAAATTTAGAGTCCAACAGAAAGCATCTTACTCTGCTCGGGGACTTTACTGCCCTCAGCGTTGCATAACTGCTGTTTTCGCTTATTCCGTTCTTGGGTTCCGTAGTGAAGCAATTACGCGTTGTACTCACACAATGCTTCCTTGTTCGTTTGCATCTGTCCAGCTATAAAACGCGCAATGCCCATCCTGCCGCAGTGCTCACGGAAATCATTTTGCCTTTAACATTAACATTTGTGCATCGCCAAGTGTGCTAACGTTACAGACGAAATGCTATTTTCTGCATCAGCAATTCATTCTTACCACATCTCCAATCTTTTGCATTAATCCTACGTGTTGGAATTGATATCTATGTTTTTTAAATGCTGGCACTCCATTTGGACTGTCTACTTGGATAATACTTTGCAAAACTCGCCCTTGTTCGTTTATGGCACCGTTCTTGACCCACGGTCATCGTGTAAAAGCAAGTATTGCGCACGAGCTGGGAGTTAGCTATTCACTTTTCTTTATCACCCTTGTTGTTTTTTCAAGAGTGGTGAAATAGACCAAGAGAGCTTATCCACAAGCATTTTTGCCTCAATATGCATTGGCAAAGCTGCGTTGAGTCAAACATTGCTTCGAATTGGATATGTCTCCGGTTGCAGAATGAATAAATACTAAAATTGGCGGACGATGTTAGAGTGGCTGTGGGTCCCTACCAGCAAATACACCTTTGACATTTTGTACATGCTATAGTCCAGGCCGAAACAATTGACGCCAAACCCCACCTTGTTGTTTAACTCCAGTCTGCACTTTTCCATCGAGATATTAAAAAAGTTCACCCGTGATTATTTCATAAAAGCGACGTAAGACGCAGTGCCTCAAATTATGTGAGCTCGTCGCGAACTTGATCCAACACTGTCATTGGCGAGGAACCCAGTATGCTGGTATCAGATCAGCTTGCCACCATTTAGTTAGTGCGTTTTCCTGCAACGCACTCCAGGTTTTGTGTAGTGCATTCCTATGTCTTCGTACCATGTGCGACGGCATGCAGCTTGAGCCTCTTTTGTCCTATTTGCGCGGTATTACGCTCGTGAATTTCGATTGTTGGGTCCGCAATCACCCCATAATTCCGAGATATCTGTTTTCGGCTCCACCGAGACTTGTCAGTGCTCATTGTGACATCACAGATGAATTGCTGCAAGAGCTTTGTCGTTGATAGCACCCGTTTGCACTGCGACGATGATGTTTTGCTTTGAGGCTCAGGTAGCACCAGTCCGTTGTAAATTAACTTTGTCATGTCAACGCCATGAAGGTTTTACCTTTAACTTTCATGACGCCTTAGGTTCTGCCTTGAACTACTTGGCACTGTTTAAGTACGACCGAATCACTGAATGCAACAAAACTATTGAGATGCGCTAGTGAACTGTGCGTGCCGACTGATGCTTTCTACGGAAGCTATACAAAACCCTGTGTTACCGTTTCTCCTTCCTGTTGTCGGATTTCGCTCCACTTTCCACAACCATTCTGCTGTTATTCGCATACACCTCTTGACTTCGTATTTAATGCAAGTTTTCGCTCTGCACCTTGCTTTTTGATTGGCATTTCACAATGCAAGCCTTGTACAAACTTTCATTTTGAGGTAGACTACAAATACAGGCTGAACCGAGCTATCCCTGGCCAAGCTGCAGGCTTCGCGGCTTTTCGCTTCTGACTGCGGGCGCACTGGTTCAGGCCACTGCGCCACCGATATACCGATCTCAGTCGAATAGAACTTGTCGCTTTCGCTTCTGCAGAGCCATCTCTCGACCTGCTCAAAACTTTTTCATTTTCGCGGCGGCGGTTGGGAAGAGCAGCTAGGTAATTGCTTTCTCAAAAACTTTGTTTATGCACGCAGCATAGACAAAACGCATTTTCCTTGTATAAAGCCGAGCTCGGTTGAACCAAAAATCTTTTATTACACTGGGCGTGGTCATCAATATTTCATTCGGAAGGTCCTTGAAGCGAAATTAGCGTTGGTGTTTCGTCATGCCGGTTTAAACATTTTCCATTTGGCGTCAGTTGATCTTTATTCGTCATGCATTCGCACGTGTCATGTTCCATGGCCGCAGTCTTTCGTCACGAGATAAACTTGCGTGTTGAGATAGGCTCTACTTGAATTGTAAGCAACACAAAATACAATGTAGAAAATTGGCTCGATTGCAAATAGTTGAGAGACAAGTTTGAAACTTTCAGTGGGTTTGCTGCCAGCCAGGTTTGCGTGATTATCTACGAGTTGAGAATAGCCGATGCGTTCAGAAGTACAACGCACAATCGTTGACTCACCAGCATGCAACTCCTAGTTTTGTAAAAATCGCCTTAAAAAGAACATCACCCTGCGACAGACACTCGTCGGATTTACACCATGTGAACGTGCGTGTCACGTGAAATACTGGTCTTTGATAATACCATTATAGGACTCAATCTAATAAATGTATTTGCTGGAAAGAACAATCTTGAGGGAGAAATTACACTCCGTCGACTGCGAAGTTGTTGCGAAATTTGCTATTGAAACAGTTACATTTGACTCGCGCTCTTGACAAAGCACAGTGGACGTTGTTTACCGGGCTTTGTAAGAACAATCACGTTATGAACATTTTCGTCGCTGCGAGCCACGACGCTTTCCTTCCCTGAAGTCAGGTGCCGTGGCTTTACTGCACGAACGTAATGGCACTTACTTTGCAAGTTTTTCAAAATCTGCGGCGCGCTCGCATTTTGTGCTGATGTCCAGGAAAAGAAGGGACGTTCGTCTGGGATCGTTTAGTAGTCACGTTCATCCTGCTTCAACCCTGTACAAACTCGTTCATCCGTCAAGCATCAACTCAAGGACCGGTTGTGCTTCTTTCATTTACTAAGAGCCCTGTTTGAAATAAGGTGATCGGTCTTTCTACTCTGCTCCCACGGGATTTGAGATGGCGCTTTTAAACGTGTCGTGGGTTTGCCATCATCGAAATGCGAATGCAAGTCACTCAGCAAGTTCGTTATATGCTCTTGTTTCGCCCCTGCATTCGGAACCTGCTTTGAACAGTTGGCTCGAGGAGCTCTGCATACTATCCTGGTGGTAATGGGGTTAAATATATTCGTTTGACTGGCACTTGGCCAATACCTAATTGTGTGCACCGTCAGAATTTTACATCGATTGTTGCAAAAGCTTTGGCGATTCTGCTGATATGCTAATTCAAAGAAAAGTACGTGAAGCAAAAACTTAGGGCAGTAAAGACCGTAAGATTTCTAAGGAATTTTGGAGTATGCTGCGCTAGACATGGTTAAGCTTGAAGAGAGACGTTCTGTTTGACTGTTCAATAAACGTAGCTCGAATCGGGTCTTGTTTTCCTACTCGGCTGGCTAGAGCTTGACTGGTTCACAAATAAAAATGATTGTTATAATTGAGCGTTTGTCCCTGAACTGCTACATATACAACGCAAGTGTTGGATCGAGAGTGACAAGCCGTGCTTTTTGTTTGTCTCCGCGCACACTCTTTCAAAAAAGTCACGTCAACGACAATTGCCCAGAAATCCTCCATCAGTCAGCATCGAGCCTCATTTAAAAATACGAAGTGAGAGCATTCCGAACACAAGTGTGATTCCTCTTAAGCACAGGCGCAGTTTCCCAGAGGATGCATCGCATATTTAGGATAATGCACTAACTAACGGTTCTGTGAGAAGGCCACGTTGAAAGACGTAATATTACTGAGTGGATAAAGAGCGTAGTACCGAACAAAGGTTATTTTAAAGCTTGTAACGCTTGCACATTTGATAGGCTTTTTGAACGCAGCGCCCTGCGCGAACGACGAAAACTTCACAAAAGTCTGTTCAGTGAACGTAATGCTGCGACCTGTTTAATTTTGATCGCGCGTATCCGATTAATTTTAAACAACGCCAAACTGCCTAAATGATCTCTTATGAAGCGGGCAAAGAGTAGATTTTTAAAATGCCTAAATAAATGCACTGTTTGTTGATTCCGTGTTCATGTTCGCCGACGATAAAAGGTTTAAAAACGCACGCAATTGAATTTGAACCTATTTTGACAACAGACCGCGCAAAGCGGCAGCTTTTCATTGCGCAGTGCCAACTTGATTATCTGTCCATTTGCGGCTTTTAGTGAGCAGTGCTTTTAGGGCAGTCGATTGAGCAGAAGTGATAAGTCGGCATACGTCAGGAAAAGTAAAAATACGCTGCTTGTGGCGCTCGGTATCAGGCATGGATTTAGGTACAGCAAAATCGAGTTATATCGGCCCAGTGTAACTACTGTATGCAGCACGGTACTGCAGCCTTGCATCGTATGTTTGGTGGACAGGGGCGAAAGGCGCAGTCGCTCCACACAAATTGTTGACGGCAATTATTGAACTGTTGAACAAAAATTGTATGAGCATGTAAAGCCATTCGTTCGTTCGAGTGCACAATTGCCGACCCCCCTCCAAATATATTTCTATGGTTACCAATAATTCGAGCCAAATATGGAACTAATTACTTGGATGCAAATGCACTCTTTGCTTTTTTAAAATGGTGGCTGCAAACCGCAAGATAACTTTTCTGACGAACACGCTGTTTTTCACTTACTTGCTTCGAGAATGATAGCAATGAAATCGTTTCAAACCGTGCCGTTTGAAACCAGGGAATAAATAGACACTTGGAGACACAACAGGTTGCCCTAGCCAGTGGTTCCCAAAGTGGGGGTAAATGACCCCCTGGGGGTAATATGCGATTCTTCAGGGGGTAACGCGGAACCAAAACAACAATGTTGTTCTGTATTAGGAGCGATCACTGCACAATATTGATGGTAATAAGTAGGGCAACCAAAAGTCAAAATTTGCCTGCCTTTCTTAAAGCATATGAAACGTCCACAAACCAAATTTCACGCTCATACCATGATCAACTCCTAAGTTATTAGGTCAAAGAAAAGTCAAAATTTATCATTAGGTTAAAATTTATCGTAAGGTCAAACTTATCTTGCAGAACATTTTTTCTCTTCATCGATATGTTATTGAAAACACAACAACAGATATTGCTATATTTTTGTACGTTTAGTTGCTATCTGTAATAATAGTGGGTTTGTTTCGACTTCTGGCGTAATAACGTTGTTTTGCCCACTACTGAACAATTGAATGATTTGTAAGACATGCGTGATAAGGCAAGAAACGTGGTCTCGAAGTACTTGGTTTGATAACTACTCAATCCATTATATGCATACAGTGTTTCAACTTCATGATGTTCTCAGGCTTGACTCTACTGTAGTTAGTAATGTACTTATCAATATATAATCTCTAAAGTTAAAAATTTTTAAAATGTCGTCGAAGTATAGTGCAAGAATATGCTTCTGAGTTAACTACAACACCTAAGACTGAATTGTTTTGCAGTTGCAAAGGCAGAACATTTATAGATCAAACTAAAGTCAAAAAGGGTAAATTATAAAGTCAAAATTTTAAGTTTTTAGGTCAAAAAATTGGTTGCCCTAGTAATAAGACATAATCGTTGCCTTGGTTTGGGTAATGGCTCGAACAAGTTTGGGAACCACTGTTCTAGCCAATCGTAGCGGATCTACTGTAGTTCTGCTTTTGACCGTGTACGGCAGCAATCGGCAAACTTTCGTTTTGAAAGCCCAATTTCAAACTTGCGTTGCATTCAGTCACTTGTTACAAAACAATGCTATGTAATGTCCTAAAGCCTATACTGACAAAAACATTGCTTTATAACGTCAAACAAACAATGTTTCACAGTTGATATAGTAGCCTATGTTCTAGCCCATGCATCCGGCGCAAAAATATAGTCAGGGCTACCATCGATCTACAACCAAAAAGTAAGGACGGCTGAGGAAATATTTATTTTATTACTTAACATGAAACAATTGTTTCTATTTGCATGACTAACGTCAGAACATATATTTGCATAGTTATCTCCTGGAATCGTTTGCTTCAGCCTTCAGAAATCTCTTATTCTTGACTTCCTTCTTGGTATCGTCAAAGATCACGTTTTTTTTCTTGCTTAATTTCTTGAATCAATTAAATGTTGAACCTTGGCTACAAAATCAGCTTTCCTAAGAATCCTAACCAGAGTTGACAGGTCACAGTGCTAACAAAGCCTGATAGTGCGTTACGTTTCTTTGCTGCACGATTTACTACTTATATAACGTCACAAAACCTTCATTACAAAATGTTTACTATGCGATAGAAATGATCGGTGTATCTATCAGATATTGCGTATTTAAAAATATTACACCACCGAAAATAAGAAAAAATAAGGACGCAAGTCCCAAATAAAGACAGCAATATTTTCTAAGACGTAGTACATCAAAATAAGGACAAACCTTAGAAATAAGGGCGGTAGGTAGCCCTGAATATAGCTCTTACATACCACGCGGCCCATACAGAAAGCGTTGCGCGACCCAATAAAGTGCGCTTAACGGCCCACAATTGGGCCGAGACCCACAGTTTGCCGACCACTAGTGTACGGTGTGGTCGACGACGAACGGACTATTTCTTTTCACTGACCGTATCTTGTTGAACTAACCTGCAACTGTATTTTTGTAGGAGGAATGATGGGTATGTCCCGGATGGTTCCTCGAAACATGCCTCCCGGTCACATGAACCCGTATGGGTCGCATGACCAATTTCCGCAGGTACGGCTCGTGCGATCGAAGTTATCCGATGATAGGGTTCACAGCTTTCTGACGTTGTTTCTATTCAGGGTTTTCCTGGAATGCGTTTTGCATCAAACGCCATGCCCAGTCACGCGCCGTCTGGAATCCCTATGTCCATGTGAGTATCGCCGTGTCCTTTTGGAAGAGCACACGAGTGTGAAACTTGTCTAAACGCCCTGGAAGAAATAAACTTCAGTGAAATTCGTTAACTGTATATAAATATCTTGCGCGGACAATCAGGTGGTTGTTGTTGTTGTGTTTGAACGGACAGTGAGTTCTTGGAGCTCCACCCAGCGCAGGTATGGTGTAAGATGCATTTGGTGAAACGGAATAAAGTTTTATGATCAACCGACATTGACGAACGTACCTCATGTGTTGTTTAACAAACCGTACTCCTTTATTACGTGCATCATCGTGTTTGCCCAGTCGTTGACAGTCTGCAAATACCTTTTTTGTATACACTGCTTGTCTCTCCACAGTGGCCTTTTGCACGTTTCGTTGGCATGTTAGGAGAAAAACTACTAGTTTCTGTTCCCTCTCAAAACGATGCTCTGTTGCCTTTGGTGACAACGCTTTAAGAACTCTACTTTGACATGGAGTGCTCATGACGAATCTGTGGTCGTAATTCAGCGGCGCAGATGTGAATTTGATACTTAACTTAATACCAGTGACAATTCGTTGCTACGTGCCACAGATGGACACGGCTGCATTTGAGTTTTAAAAAATCCATTGAATTTGCTAAATAATGTTAATGCGTTTATTTGCCACATAACGTCTTGTTAGCTTTGTTAAGAACACTCTTGATCTTGCGCTCTGTCGCTGCAACCTTTGTTGTTTTAGTGCAGTTGACCGACGTGGGGTTACTTAACGGAAAAAATGCACATAAGTTGTCCTGAGATTGAGAAATTAAGCCAAAATGTTGATAAAGTTTAATTACCGTTACAAAGCGAGAAACAGAATTGAGCCGTGTACACATCACGCACTTTCTTGCAGCGTTCTGCTTGGTCAATCCCCGTCTCGTTCCTGCTAGCCCATGAGCTTGGACAACTATAAGTTTATTCCTGAAAGTGCCGGACAGGAAAGCATGTTATAGATTACCTGTTGCAGCGCAACTAATACTTCAACCATGCGCATTTTTTACCGTTCTGGATATGCTCCGGACAAGCACAGGTGTTTTCCCCGGAAAACCAGCTGCATCAGCACTTCGTTCTGTTCGCACGCGCAGTCAAATTGAGCGTTTGCAGCTTGTTGCTTGAGCCAGGTTGTAACTCTTCTTTTCCACAGAATTTGGTAACGTGCAGTACTATGGCATGATTAAGGGTTTGCTGGTAATAATTCCGTTTTTTTATCCAGGAGAGGCAGATCACAGTGGGCAAACCCGTCCGGGCCGGTAGTAAGTAGCAGTTAAATTGCTCGCTTCGATTTGTTTTTTTAAACAACGACGAGAGGCTGTAAATGTTTATGTGGCTGATCGGCCAAAGTCGGCTGCACTGCAAGATGCACCATGGCGATTACATATGCCGGACTGTTATTTGTCAGTTGCTCGCATCTTGTTAGTAGCACTGAGCATACACAAATAAATTTGTCGCATACATTTTTAACTCTTATTGCTAATAGTTTTGCGAGAGCTATTTTCGTGCTATTCTGTGTGTGGAATATCACATCCAGTGCTACACCCTCTTTATGTAACAACTCATTTCGGTATAGTTGCTCTTCCACCTGTAATTCTTATCGGCCCCTGATCGAAAAACTCTTCATCAACCGCATGTTTAAAGGTACATCGTTCAACTGATTTGACTTGGGAGTTCGCGGTGTACGGTTCCTTGCCTCTTCTTCGTTTATTAACTGTCAGAATCTTACATTCGAGCTGTAAGATACAAGAGCTCTGCGCGTTTTAACGAGCGAACGTATACCGCTATCGATTTTATTTGTAATTCTGTCATACATCAAATGTTGCTTCTGTTTTTGTAAAAAGTTTCTTGCAACAGGGCCCTCCAACTGCCGGACCACCTGGCACGCCAATGAGATCACCGCAAGGTTTGTGCAGTGCATATTCATTTTCTCTATGCTTTACTTTATGAAAAAAAAACATTATGAAGAGAAAAGGTATTCGTAAGATGTCAGCCATTGCGATTGTTGCCAGGTCTAGGCGATAGCGTACTGAAACCTGTAGTGCCATATACCCGTCACGTGCAAGTATTTCGTGATTGCATGTATGTTTTATTATTCTTTTGGTCCGTGTTCCATAAAACGTGAAGTCAATCGGTTTTACACTACTCTGCGCTATTCTAAATGTGCTGTCGGGTGTCAGTGATCTGACTTGTTAGTGATTTCGCTTTTATATTTACATTAAATAATAATGGCCGTACTTCCGACTTGGCATTTGAAAATTAAACTGTATAGCTGTGGATCTTGGTATAGCGTAGTGGNGCATCACTACCACTTCCTGAAACAGCTTTTCTCAACCGAAGCTGCTGATATCCATTACAAGGAGACGCAGAAACATTTCGCTTACATAACATATAGCTGCAAAATGTCAGTGTTCCTGTCACAGGGCGCTTTACTTGATCCATGTATTAGCCAGAGGTTAGCAAAAGTTGGGTGGGGAACCAACAACGATTGATCGTTTATCGAACTTCAGTCTGCGCTTCGGCTCAGTGTCAAAATATTTCTGTTCGCGAAGTTGCTAGACGAACTTGTTTATATGTTGTTTGTTTAAAATCGTTGCTAGACTAACTTGTTCACCGTGTTATTTGTTAAAATCAAGACATCATTTACTAAACATAAAGAACCAGCACTTCATTTTGTTTCTCTGCTAAGCAGTTCGGAATTTTTTAGGGGAAATTTTGGTGACTGGCTTTTAAAGTGCCCTTTTCAAATTGAAATTAGCTTTATCAGGAAACTGAGCAACCAGTTACGTTTCTGTTTGAATCGTGCGCTTTGCCAAGTACAACAACCCCATTGAACACTTGCAGGAAACTACTGCGTCAAGAAAGTTTGTAAAATTTCTAGCCAAAGTTTTGGGCCCAGTTAAGAGTTTGACGTCAGTAAAGTGAAAGGGAAATATCTCGAATGTTCTGCTGCGATGTGTGTAATTACTCGCCTGCCTTTTTTTTATAGCGAGCGGTGAAGAGCTATTGGTATCATGTACGTTTCTTACGGTATAGTAGCTGGCGTCCACAGCACTTTTTGTTGCCGCAGTTCACCATGATGTCACGCTTGGCTAGTTTCTGTCAACGTCATGTTCATGAACATTTGCTAACACAGAGCCGTAACTTATCACTACTCGCAGATCACATGAAACGAAAACCTTATCTTGACGCGGGCAGCGTACCTGTGGAGATTGCGTTGTGATAAGAACACTTACACAGCTATCCCGTTTCGCTGTCACTTACGCTTTTTCCTTTGTGTGATGCTGTAGGGCCGAGACCGCACATGCACCCTGGGTCTCACCCGGGCCGCTTTCCTACACCTGTCGACCCCAAGAGCACTCCTACAGGTGACGCTAGCGGTGCCTCACCACGACTTACTGCCCGCCATATAAGCTCATATGCGCGATTGTTGAATGCAGCATGTATACGGCTTGTACTGATTGCGTTTCCGAAACTGCTAAGAAACGGCCACGTTCACCTTTGTACTTCAAACAAAACACATGAGGTCGTTCCTGCTCAACGTGGCCTGCCATTCGTTTTCGCTTTACGAGCAACAAAACCGGCAATTTTCATAGAAGCTCAAACGTTTCACTTAACCGTTCGGTTAGAACCTTCGTTATGCAGTGGAAGACTGGACNAGTTGCCCGGAGAACGTGACTTGTGCACAGTGGCATAGATGGAAATTTCGACACATTGGCTTGTATCTGCTTCCTAATACCCTGCCCACTGAAAATAATATAAACATTGTCATGACGTTAAGGGGCAGTGAAGTTGGCATCGTCTGTTGGATTAACCGCATATCGCCGTCAAAAGTTCAAGCGCGCTGGCCATAATCCACTAACATCCACATGCCAATGGTCTGATTGCTGCTTCTGATTGTTGCTGCAGCCGTGCTTAACATGACGTGCTTGTCGTTTGTATACGTATACGCTTTTAATAACTTGTGCATGCTTTAGTTGCCGACCGAGCTGCAAACCGTACATTTATGTGGATTGCAACGCAGCTTATAACATGTCATTCGTCTTGCTAACCGAAAACAACTGGCGTCGTTTGTGTTTTTGTCAAAACACGTCATTTTTAGGGAACGTCCATTGCGGCATCCTTGATAGAATGTGCAGTTCATCTGCGTTCCTCTGTAACAATTTTGCATGAGACGGTTAAGAATCATGCTACAGTTGTTTAACTTTATTCAAAATCCATGTTTTCTTAGACCCAATGAACCCCGACTTCGGTCCCATGGGAAAGCCAATGTCGCACTCACAAATGTCGTCAACGGTAAGTTTTTGCCTGATGTGCCGAGAAGCTCTAATTTAAGCTATCGTTGGAATCATGTGCATGATTGTGGCGATTGTGTGTTTGATGCATGCGATAGCCATGCCACGACTGTGCGGTAAAGGCGTGTTGGAATTCAGTGACGGATTATAATCTCCAAAACGTTGTGGTAATATTATTGTTGGAGCTAGGTGCGCATCGATTTGCGCGTGAACCTCCTGCAGATGTGGTGGCCGAGAATCAGGTTATAGGCCATGAACGATGTATCGTTTCGTGTTTTGTTGACGTTTAGCGGTTGCACTGAAGCTTTGCAAGCGACGTAGAGGAAACGCGTCACTCGTGCATTGCCGTTGTTAGGAATGTTTCATGCTTGGCAGCGTTATTATTGCACAGACATTGGGAAAACGAGCGCACGTTGTTGAAAATAGCAACGTTTGTTCGCAAACCCGGGCGTTTTTAAGACGACGTTGGAAATCTGCTCGATGCGTTTCAAATCGACTGTCTTCTTTTTTGTTTTTTTAAACGAAAAGTCGCGTTAAAAGATTGAACCCTTTCTGTTCGCAGTTTCCAATGGGTGGTGTACCTGAAGGCTCAATCCCCCCCACCTCTATACCAATGTCCGGTGGAGGCCCACCCATGTCTGCGTCAACGCCGAACATAGTGCCACCCATAAACGGCATGAATGGCTCGGGGCCAGATGCCTCGATGATGGACGGGATGCCGAAAGTTGGTCACGTTTAGTTTCCATCACATATTCAAAGCCGCCATGTTTGTGTACATTCCGAAAGGGTATTTTTTGGGAGACGAGGCTGAATAGGAAAAATGTTGTGTTTCGAGTCATTGCAAACATCATCGAAATATTTCGTATACCATAAAAATACACCGTTAATGCTCAACGCTTGAACAGCATGAACTTTACGTGTTACGTTTGCGATAGAGTAAATGCTTTATTGCTTCTTCCTCTATCGATTTCTGAATATAAATCCGTGGTTGTTGTTTTAAAATTCTTAATATTACTTTTTTCCGTGTTCCAATCACGTGGTGCTTTGCAGAGCTCACCTGGCAACAGCATGTCCATGAGCAACATGGGTGGCCCAGCTGCTCCGCCGCAGATGGGTCCCCCTGGCGGACCTGGAGGCACACCACACACACCGCAAGATGGAGACGGAGATGCGTTTAACATGGTACCGGCCTTCAACGACAGTGTGAGTAACAATCCACAGATGGGCTCGTACTGACAGTCGTTTCGCGATGAACGCACCGTCCAGACCTTTGCTTGGCAACGCCACCCCAAGATGACATAGAAAGTCACGTAAATAAGAAGCGCGTCCCCAAAGGCTAGCCTTTGCGCTGGGTTTGGTTCTCGGTTGTGGAGTTCAGAGCGTAAAGCCAGCGGTTTGTCGCACAACACATGTCGACCACGCTGTGTCATGGCAGTGCTTGCCAAAAATCGTTGGTACAGTTCACCCTCGTTCCGATATGTACTGCATTTTGTGTTTGTACTTTATCGCCGTCGCTTTCCTATGTGTGAGTGGTATTGCTACCGCACCGGCTTCGTCCAGAAACATCGCTTTGTTTTCGAGGTGGCCGGGTCGATTCGCTGCTCAGCTGAGAACCGACGCGAAAGAAAGTTTGAAAAGCTACCGATTTCTTTGAAGCTTACCACTGAAATCTTTCGTTTTGTTTTTTGTAACTTGTAAGTGAAAATTCAGGGCTCGTTCAACGGTTCATAGACTTCATCCGAGTTGAACGGAGTCTCCGCCCCTCGCGGTTGATGGTAAAAATCACCGGCACGCGAATCGTTCAGCACATAGTTGATGTTTGCGGTGTTCATTCAGCAGCATCATTCGCACACTCATGTGCGATCGCAGAATGCGATTGATCTCCCGTGCCTACCCACCTTGTGCGTGCTTTCCTCCGAACTACCTGGCGCACGACGCCCATTCAGCCTTTTCGCTGCGGAAGGCCTGTATTTTTTTGTGGATTGAGAGCGTTGTCTCATAGACATTCGCTGATTATGGATTGCTGAGGCGTTCTGATGCGTTGATCTTGTAATCTCTTTCTAGGAAGTGCTTTTTGTCAACTTCTTTCATGCGCTGCAACTTGGCTCGCGCGTCAGTAATTGCGTTCTGGCTTTTAGCGCCACCCACACGATTTTGTCAATTCCCTGGGCACCGGTGAATGAGTTCATTCAGTTAATTAGACTCGGCGCTAACCCNTGGCATTANCTGTCGCGGATGTTAAAGATCCCCGCAACCCGCATGTTGTTTACTTCTGATATCGTNTGAGCGCCTGAAAAGATAGTATGCTTGCTTTTGACCATCATATGGAAATACCCTNTGTTTGAAGCTAGCGATCTTCTTTATTCCGTTCACGTGATCAGTCAAAAACCTCAGAGCAGCGTAGTACGCCTTCTCCCGTTCACGACATGAAGGTTCAATCACAGTGTGTGTGGTTGGTTGTTTTGCTGCACATTTTGTTTTGCATTGGTCGCCAACTAGTGCTTTAAGCAATAAAAATGTTGTGGGATGGTTGAGCATTCGAAGCCAGAACTGCCGCACACTCGATGTAGACCTGCGCACTTGTGGCTGAACTCTCATCCTTCAGTCATCAGTCACCGCTGTGACAGTATAGAAGAGTCGACTGCTCGCTTGAAGTAGCAGATGCGGAATTCCTATTTTCGTCGCATGACTGTAGGCGCTGATTATTAGGAGAAAAACCGGGGCGTTTAGCCAAACAACAGTCTGTGGCAGTTACTGAACAGCGAGCGCTGGTGGAGTCTCATATTGATAAGTGCAAAGAAGTAGTGCTTTGTAACGAAAAGCTTCCAAACCCAATAATACCGCGCTTTGCGATTCATGAGTCGCCGTTGCCGCTACCCTAACTGGATGCTTCCATTATCCTGTTGGTTTACAGACCGCTTTTCAGGAGCGAATATCTCATAGTTGAGGAGAAATGCGTGAATAAATACGTTTGGAATTCGCTCGATTCCGCGCAGTCTGGTCAACTGCCACTTTTGCAGTGTTACATATTCTTATTGAGTTATTTTAGACTGCAAAATGGCCATTTTAAGAAATGTCTAATCGTTAAAGATTTACTTACCCTGAAGGTTGGTTAGAGGTCAGACAAATATCGTGCCTGGCGTGGTTTATATTAAGTCCGCAGCTAACTGTCATTGTGCTTTGCTTGCTGAAGAGTGGTAGTAACGGTGCTACCGATACTACTGCGCATGTGCGTGGTGTGGAAGCAAACCTTGGTAACTGCTGCGTTAGGTGTTCTTTTCTAACCTCGCTACGGCGCTAATGTACTGTATGTGCATGGCACTCGATCCCCGCCACCTGAACCAGCTGCTTACCTTTGATAAAACGCTGCAATCTCGGCGTTCCGGCGCCGCCTTGTTTTTCTATTTGACTAACGACGTAACCGCTTCCTGTGCGACAAATCTAACCTGTTCTTTTTTTCTTATTTCATATGCTCGTTGTTCGATGCCCGCCTCGCTTGGAACGCTCTTCCTTGGCCGGGCCGCACGGTTTTCTCTGTCGGGCGCGCTCGTTCGAACTTAACCCGCTGTAACTGCTGGCCGGGCTTGCTTGCCGCTTAACTCCGTCATTCAGGACCACAACGAATCCGCCGCCATTCTCAAGATCAAAGAGAGCATGCAGCAAGAAGCAAAGCGATTCGAAACCAAGGACGGGGACGGCGGCGGCGGCGCGCCGACCGATTTCGCGTCTTTCATGGCCTGAGCGTCTGGCTCGACTCGTCGACAGATTTGCGGTATACGCTGAAAACAAAACAAAACTCGCTCGCGCGCCCTGAAACTTTGAGTCGTTTGGGCTCCATGTTTTGTCCAAGGTTATCTCAGCCCCGCGAGAATGGCCGAGCTCGATCCTTTGCTCTGATCAATTTCGCGGCCTGTGCAAAAGCTGCGGCACTTCTTGCCGAGCCTCCTAACAGTAGCTTTCTGTATCAAAATGTTGTCTTTCAACGACCCGTGGCGTGGTGCGCGTATGAACGGCATCCGTTTATCGCCGCTAATTTTTTCGTTCCGCGCCGACTCAATTCAACACATGCCAGTGATTCGCGCACGAAGCCGCCTGAACGCAACACTTAAAAGTAAAAACTTTCTGTCCGGCGTGAGTTACCGTTCAGACAATTCAATAAATCTATCCTTGCTTTGCATCCCGAAGAAAGCGCAGCGCTTTCGTTAAAAATTAAAAAAAATCGATTTTTTAAAATCGTACCTTCGCTATTTTTGTATCATTGGCCACTGTTCTTTTTTCATGCTTGCGGCGAGTTTCAAAGCAAGCATTGGTATATAGCACAATGGCTTCGTTCTTGTGTAACCAACAGCTTCAAACATTTCTCAAACCGTCACACAGCGTCGGTTTTCATTGTCACGCCGCTGAGATCATTGACGAAACGAAAATAGTCACAACTTTTAGCTTAGCGACGCTATACTGTGCGAATTCATTCTAGTTTTCTCGTGCTTGTACAGAATTATTCTTTCGGTGCTTTCCTAGTCTTAATTTAAGATGCGTACTTGCCCTATTATGTATGTCTTGGCGTCGGCTGCCGTACATTTTGACCGCGAGTCGAGCCCTTGTCAGCGTCCGATCGTGGACAGTTATTCTCGACTTGGTTTTTGCTTAGCGTCAGTTTTTTGAAATCGTGTCAGTTTTTTGCGGTTCTTCATGCGCGCTCAACTTATCGTACACTTTTGTCAGCGATTTTTGGCTTTATCGTCCCTATATTTTATGTGTATGTGAAGTTTGCTCAATCAGTGGCCACGTTTCGTTTTCGTACCGGATGCGGCGTTTTATTCTGTAATCTCTGCCTGGAACCGAAATGCTGCGTTGTTGTCGCTTGACTTACCGAAGCCGACAAAAGGCCGTACCGCGACTCTGCTGTTAACTTATTCGCCGTTTGCAATACTCCAGTTCGATCCCAGTTCTCCTGAATTTAACCTCCTCTGGCGTAATTGTTTTCAACAAGCTGGCGTTGGTGCACAGAAAACAGAGCTTTGTCACTCATGTCGACCGGTTGAACGACGCAATGGTGGTTTTTGGTGGAAACAAAGGAGCATGTGAGCTATGTCTTGGTGTTGCACACCGAAATTGATTCCTACACGACACTTCAGAACATTAAAATAGGTTTTGCCACTTCCCGGCCTCGATGCATCCGATACGCCTGTGCTTGTGCAACCGACTGCATGTTACGCTGACAGTGTTATCCGGTTGGTCACTGGTCACAGCACACGCTCGAGTCTATTGCAGATTAGAATGGCGGTTGCAGGGCGCGTCGTTCCACGTTTATTTTGCCGCTCACTGTGACGCAAATACCTTGAAAAAAATCCGGGTCTTTGGCTGAACGTTAACTATTAAAAAGTCTCCACGGTACTCGTCACCATGTAGTAGTTCCAAGTTCGGTCAAATTTGCCGCGTTTTGTCGACCTCCGGTACTCGTGGCCAGCAAACACCGCATTTCATCGGCTTTCTTCAACCGCAGCCTTGCACACCCTTTCAAACGATCGTCACCCTCGTCTCCGCAGATCACGTCGTGTCGTGCTCCACGGTCGGCAGCATGGTCATGAAAGTTTGCACGATACTTCGAAGCCCCGTTTCGTAATCAAATGTCCGCATCTCATCATGCACGTCATTGCTGACGCGTTGTCCCGATGTTTTTGCCATCACGTGCAAAATCGTGTTTTAGAAAGAGCGACACCAGCCGACAGCACAAGTGCTTTGCCGCACAACTTCAGTCCAACACCGATGCCGGCATTCAGGGTAAATTGCGAACGCCCTGCAACGAAATTTGATTGGAGTGCAAACAGTGGCGAAACTAGAGGTTTGAGGGGCAAAGCTTAGCTGAAGGGGCCCACTAGCGAAAACTCAGAAAAAGGTTAAGAAATTATAGTGAATCTCTGGATGTCCACACCAGATAAAAAAAAAACGAAATCACCCTGATAAACGCAAAAAAAACGAATTAAACTAAATATCAAAACGTCAACTAAAGGGGGCCCACTTTTTACATTTAGCTTCTCAAGGGGCGGCTTGACCCCTTGCCCCTCCGTCAATTACGCCACTAAGTGCAAATGTATTGCGACGATTGTCTGAGCTTTTCACGGGCGATACGAACTTGTAAACATAGGAAGCCGACAATAAGCCTTCCCTTGGTTGAACCATGCGAAAAAGCAACGCTGCGATTGATAAATTCGCGGATACGCGACCGCAGATACGTTTTATTATGGCAGCACAAGCGGAATGTTTTCTTGAGGGAAGGGGCACTTTTCACTCCTTGAGACAGATCCCCATGTTTTTTTACCGCGCTGTACTTCGTGCGGTTGTTTCTGTCTTTTCAAGCAGTATGTTGTTTCGTGTTTGGTATATTCGCCCAGAAACGTTTCGCGTCTTCCTGATATGCTTCGTCGCCAGACACCACTTTTCAATGCGAACCTGCTGACTAGTGACCACATAAGCTACTGCAGTGTTTGATGGAAGAAAAGGGGCGCTTGATTCATGGTTACCGCTTGGTGTGTGGTCAACTTCTTCGCTGTCAATATTTGCAGCTGATATACAGCACGTTTGGGTGGGCGCGGGTGAAAAATGCTCTGGCCAAGGCTTTCGCAAGCTCAGATCGGCTGATAAAACATTCCCTGGTTCTCTAAGGGTACAATGAAACATCTTCAGCCACCTGTTCGCTACAGTAGTACCCCCCCATCTCGTTACCTGCACCACCCTCACGCAGTGTCAATTAAGACAGAGCGACTTTCATCTGACACGGTACCACCGACTTCGTACAACACGCGGCCCGAAATAATGCTTCGTTCATGTGTGCGATGATTTCGAGCGCGCAGTGAGATTTAATGTGGAGCAATTCAGCGGCCAGCGCTTGTTTGAGCTGACCTTTCCTATTTACTAATTTGCCGAACTGATACAGCATTGCAAGCCTGACGGCAGTATGACGCAGGTTGCGCAAGTGCAGTCTCGACCACCCTCTCCCTGATACTTATCTGCTTCCCGATCACGAGATTGAAAAAAACTTAGGTTTGTAACTTGACAGAACGGTTTTTTATTTGGTGCTTAGAGAATATTCATGTTTTAATTGTGGGTTTTACCCTTTTTTTCGAAGTTGTGGAGTTCACAAATGTGGAAATCTATGATGTTTCTTAAGCGGTTTGACATTTTGCTAAACCACACACCAGATCCTGCACATATCACAAGCGCGTTGGCCGTGCCTTGTGGTCTGCAATGGACGCAAACGTACCTTTTGTTTGTGCAAAACGTTGCTATTGTGTACTCGGCACACGTTTTAATCACGTTTTTCTTACGGTGACGTCGTCCGATACTTTGAGCGCCACTTGTTATTTCGCGCCACATGTATTTAAATATATATCCCTGTGGCGAGTTTTGACGTCCGCAGCCGTGTTGTCTTTGCGGCGACGCCCCACAAGCACGAGTGAAAGTAGACTTGTGGCCGTCAGACTGCGTTGCGTCGATGGCAAAACGAAAAGCTTTAACGTTGCAGAGCTCTTCAGCCGGAAAGCTGTCGAGCGGCTGTGGAAAGGTAGAGGTTCTTAGCGAACGAATTGAACGCCGGCCATGGCCCACAGTTCTGGAAATACTGTAGTGACATGAGAGCTGGAAATCTAGATCACGACATTTTCAGCAAACTAATTGTTTAATGTCGTCACACCAACACACAACGAAGTAGCACCCTTGATGCTGACAAGCAACTCACACACAGACGAAACAACGCGAGTGTAGATGGTGTGGCGCCAACGGGGCATGCATAGATGGCGCTTACACCGTAACTGATGACTAACACCGCTTTGTAGTGTTGATTAAGGTTCAATAACGTAAGTGGGAGGCTGTAGTCTAAGGTGAACCTGCTTGAAGTATAAAGGAGACGGTTGATTAATAAAAATAAAGCATATACTCCGAGTGTGAAGTTATACATACGTTAATGCGATACATGGAATTGCGATGTTAACAATGTGATCCAAGCATATTTTAAGCAGTAAGAAAGTGTTTACGGTTCTCAGTAATTGTAAAACATTGGGTGATAACTTGAGTTGGGTTTATATCATGATAGTTGCGATTGAGTGCAGAGTCCTACAGGGCTGGGAACGAAGCGTACAATCAGTGGTGTAGGTGCAACAGCACCCCAACACTTGCCAAAATTTGGGCAAAGAATTTTCGACATTTTTTAAAATATGAATAATATACTCATTGAGTGCATAAATAAAAAGTTTGTTATGGCATAGAAAACACATCAACAATGTATAAAAGCAACGCTTTCTAGAAACTTGTTTTAGTTTGTAGAGTTGATGTGTAACTTGAAAGTTTGTGCAAGCAAGACATTTCATTTGCGTGCATTATTAATTGTGCACTGTGGGAATGGAGTGTGCTGCAGGGCACCTACTTCATATTAGTAGAGACCATGCCACGGAAGTACAGAAAAGATTTTTCAAATTTTAATTGCAGTATTTTTGTTCGGTTGAAAAATTTTGCCATACTGTTTGTTGCATATATGTGCAGTTGATCAGACAATGTTGTGAGACACAAGGTATAGTCATAATATGATACATGCTAAGCACATCATATATATATTTGTATTCAGAGAAGGTAGCAGCTTTAGGCCTACCTCAGCTAGCTGTGACGTTCCTTGCTGACAGCAGCTGGAATGTGAATGGAACCCAAACTTCAGAACTGTTAGGTAGGTACTCAAGGACACTGAGCCAGCTGGCTTCTGACAAATGTTCTTAAACAGCCTAGCGTAGGCTATTTTTTCAGTTGGATCATTAAGAGCTAAATTTCAAGTACCAAATTTTCTATTTTCAAGTCTATGGCAACATGGAGGGTAATATAATGCAACAACAGCTAGAGCAAAATCTGTAGAGAAATTTTGTTGCACAAAAGTTTTTTGGGGAAATTTGGACAAAATATCCTTTGCACCCCAAAAAATTGCCTGCAGTTTACACCAATGCGTACAATCAATCTACTAAAAGTGAAGTTTCAGTCAATATGATGGCTCGCGTAAGGGAACGGAAATTTGTGTACTGCTTGGTGGACACACGATTTGCAACGTTCTCAATGCGGTTGAAGGTCAAAGGTAACTCAGCCCATGTACTAAGGTATAATGCAAAACATTCCATCAATTTGTATAGTGAACGCAACGATGAGTAAGCTACAATACCTTATGATCGAACCCCTCACTAGTAACAATATTACAGAATTAATACATATGGTTTTTGTTCAGCAACAAGGATTGTTAATTTGTCTAGTGTTACACGAATGAACATATGTGATAAGAAAATATAATTAATCATTAAACGTGGGCGGTAGCTGTGATTTATTGTATTTATACATGGATTTTGCCACTTCATGAATGTAAATTTATTTTAGTGGGAGAATTTTCTGTGCTTTGTAATCACTTGTAAATTCAAAGAGTATTGTTTCTTGAGGTGTTCAAATATCTCATAGTGCGATTTAAAACTACTAATGTTGACTGTAGGTGACATGAAGTTGTCCTTCCCATTCAAAAATTCCATATTACAATCGTGAATTTATTAGGAATTGTCATAACACGCGAAGTGTTTGTTCACTCGCATAATGCTTAACTTTGAACTTTAAGCCAACATTCACAGGCATTCTATGGCTATTAGCCTGTAAAAGCCGTCTTTGATTTGGTCTAAATGACATTTTAGAGGTGCATCGGTCCTTTCAGAACCCGAGGTACGAAGAGTTTTCTGGCCTCTGCGTTGTTTTAAAGTGCGGGTGGATTTACAACCCAGCATGAGTCACCCCTGGACACGGAAGGGCGTAACCTTGCAAAACTTCAAATGAATAGTCACCTTGCAAAACTTCAGGTCTCCCGCAAAGAAGTGAAAGGTAGATCATAAAAATGTGATTCACAGTAAATCAAAACAGCTTCACTTTGCATGACATGGCGTAAAATGAATGTGGTCTCAAATGAATGTGGTCTCAAATGAATGTGGTCTCAAATGAATGTTGTCTCAAATGAATGAGGTCTCAAATGAAGTGGTCTCAAATGAATGTGGTCTCAAATGAAAAAGCCTTATGTAAATGTGGTCTCAAATGAACAGGTCTCAAAAGAATGTGTTCTCAAATGAAGTGTTCTCAAATGAATAGGTCTCAAATGAATGTTGTCTCAAATGTCGTGGTCTCAAATGAACGTGGTCTCGAATGAATGGTCTCAAATGAATGGTCTCAAATGAATTGGTCTCAATAGTCATGGAACCGTTTTTGACAGTATTCTTTGATTTACTGTCCCGATGCCACATTGGAATAATAGTTTCAGTCAAAGATGATCACTATCCGATTTATCGTGGGATATCCGGCAGAACAGTAAATTTTCAACTGATACGAATGTCCGAAAATTGTTTTTAACCTGGAACCGGATGCGTATAAGGATATGTTATCTGAAACATTTTATTCGATGTTTTGAGGATTCAGGCTGCGAAACAAACTTCTGGTCACTTTTGACATCTTGGAGAAAGCTGCACATTGCTCAAATCACTTATTATTTTCAGAAGCATATTTTCAGTTTTTTGTTCGATTCCAAGTCTATATACGTATCACTAAAGACACACTTTTGGATAGTTTTCCGATACGGACAGTACGATTGAACCACAACAAGAATCGGATACGAATGTTATTTTTTAAAAACAGGATAGGATTGGGTAGTGAAAAACCACTATCCAATCATCTCTGGCATCTATTAGCTTGGTCATGGTGGTGCAATACAATTTTTGTATCCGACATTTTGTTACTGATCACAAATTCTCAATGGGGTTAAGACCTGGTGAGTTTCCAGGCCAAACTAACTCATTTCATTTTTGTTTCCTGAGAACCGTCTTCACTTTGTTAGGTGAAAGACACGGGGAATAATCCTGTTGGAATTTTCCTCCACCATCAGGAAATGCCCTTCACATATCTGGAATGACTTCTTTCACTTACATCCATGTATTCGTATAACTTCATCATACCCTCAAATCCTCAATTGACATAAGTGAACCTATTTCAGAAAAGCTAAAATTTATCCAGAAAATCTTATTTTGCAGGTGCTTTGCTACTTCATTCAATAGGCAGGACTTAACTGCTAAGTGCTCACCCTTCCTGATCCTGACAACTCTGCTGTGTTTCCCTTAAAACAAAAATGACTTTCATCTGAAAACAACACTTTCTTCCAGTCTTCTTTAGTCCAATATTTAAGCTTTTTATCAATTTTGTCAGTTTCACGTTTCGAGTAAGAAGCTCCTTTCAAGATGTTTCTTAGCATTTCTGTCAGTCTCCAGTAGGTGGCGTCGCACTATACTTAAGCTTGCGTGGGCTCCAGCAGCATGCGTCAAATCAGACATGTAGCCAGAAATTTTGATAAGGGGGTAAACAACAACGAAGTCTCAACATTTAAATATATAATGCCCCTTGTTTTTAAAGCATTATCCACAAAAGGTGCATTTTTCTGGCGCTTTTATTCTGAATAATTGTGTTCCGATTTAAGCCGGCAAATAGAAGTCAATCTTCATTGAATTGACAAGTTTTTCACGTTTGTTTTTAGTAAATTTCCACGTTTCTATTTTGGATGAAAGCCACCATTTGCTTATAAAAAGTTCATGCACGACCGATGGTGAAAATCTCGATGGTTTAAGAGCAAGATTTGCAGTATGGTTTTTGCAGCCTACATTCCAGTTGAGCAGGAAGTCATTGTGACCGTCATTATGATCGCGTTTTCTATATTTACGCCCTTCTGATGTACACCAACTCACATTCACTCGAAGCCGAGTAGCAACTTTGCTTTAAGACACGGACTCCCGAAGTTGGTCTACAAAACTTGCGCGCATAAAAGACGTCGATCTTATCCAATTTTTGAGCGACTGATTGACGTATGCAGCTGATAACGTAAAGGCTGGAATACCTCTACGCGTTTGAAAAATGTTTGGATTTTATTTCATTAAACGCTTATGAAATGCAATAGTTACAAACTTGCGTATGTTTCACCCACCCTCTCTACACAAAATGTGAAAATGGCTGTGTATTTGCGGAAACGAAGCCACAATCGATTCTCACCACGGCTCCGGAGTGAAGTTAATAATACTTGTCGCCGCAGCTTAACACAACAGTCGGCTAGTTGATTTAGCCCGTACCTCCCAAAGTATGGGTCGAAACCGAAATAACAGTGGCGAAATGTCAAAAAATGGGCCATGCTGAGGCGATCCAAACCGGAGTTGTGTATTTTCAACATTACCATTGCTTGTCTTGTCTGTAGCATAAGCACTTAGTGAGAAAAGAGTGGAATGCTGACATTAAAAACAAACTTCGCAACTTACTGCCAAACATACCCAATGGGCCTACAATCATTGTTTTTTCATACGTTGTTTAAGGATTGGGCCGTTGTCTGAGGCGTGTTCACCAAACTCAGGTTTGGGGAACGCTCAAACAAGTTTGGGAACCGCTGCTCTAGCCATTTTAACGTAAGCGGTTGAAGTTTTTTTATCCATGGGTGATGGGTGTTTAAACAACATAATCCAGTCGACTGGGAAAAAATTCAATTTAGTTTCATTTTAGTCACATGCGCTTTATCAAGAAAATAAATTGCAAACTATCTGTAAGTGATGGCAGTGTCAATGTCCTCAGCACTTGCAAAAAAACTTCTTCCTGTTTACGTTAGATTTTGCTGCTGAGTCTACCCGTTGCAGCTGAATAATTCTAAATTTGTTGTAGGATAGGGTTTAACATCAGATGAAAGTCGAAACACTTTCAAGACTATATACAGATCAGACTATGATTACTTAACAAAAATTTTTTTTCGCTGGCAAGTTAATGTGAAATCATTGATGAAAACGTTAACAATCCACATGATCGTGATTGAACCGGCACAATGCATGCTTAATCGTAACAAATAAATATCTAGAATGAATTCTGTGGTCTAAAAGAAGCGGGCCGCATGTCGCCCGCGAGGGCATTTGTGCAGCCTACGATGCTTTTTGGGAATTTTGAAATAATTAACATTTAAGTTATTTTGTTTATTCACCGGTGTTTGTTTATTCACCGGGCCTGCAATTGCCCCCCCCCAAGTAACTACGCTAAAAATGCCCTAATTTTAATGTAACACCGGGGTTCTTTAGCACATTGGATTTGACGCAGACTTTTGAGTAAATATTTAATCAATTTCTCACGCCACATTTCCTAGTTTTTTAGTTCACTCAAGCCTACCAGTCTAGGGCTTCTAAACACAAAAACTGAAGAGTTGAAAGTTTTAAAACTTTTAAAAATTTATTTAAAAACAATAAAGGAGAGTAAGAACTTTCACACTACTTTCAAAAATTGATTTTTAATCAATAAATTGCCGCCCCACAGAAGGTACCGCCCGGGTCCTGGAGCCGCCTGGTCCCCACCTTTCTGGGCCACTGTTCCAGTCAAACGTAGCCTATGTATTTACATGAAAGAAACGTGATTAAGATCATACAAAACTGATACGTTATTGTTCGAAGAATGGTTTCGTACAACAATTAAGCAATAAACATTCGATTCATGTTTCTCAAAAACGTAATCCGCAAGATTGGAACAGACTGTGAAAAAGTTCTCAAGAATATGGATTTGAAGTGTACATCTAAGAAATAACGCCAACATTCTAAAAGCAAAATTGAATAAGTTTGAAATTCTGATTTTGTGCCCTCTCCTGTAAGGAAAAATCCTGAATCTATGCCTACGAAGAACTAAGGGCATTTTAAAAACATTTTTCGACTTGCATTAATAAATATACATGTTGCAAACTGTTTATTTCTATAACACTAAGTTTGGATTTCTCAGCCTTGTATGCCAGCAACTCAAATAATTTTTCAAACGCGTTCTGCAATCGGATGACGTCCAATTTATTGTTGGCCACAGGACATATCAACTTGTTGATAACTTTATGGCAGTAGTCATGGGCGTCGGAAGGGAGGGCAGGGGAAGGCCAAGACCCCTCCCTGGATTTTGAAAAGTTTAGGAAAAAAAGGTTGATTTCTTAGTTTCGAGTGGGAAAAGCAAGTTTCACCACTTTTGGCCCTCCTAGAAAAATTTGGAAAAATCCCTTGTGGCTCCCCCTGGAAAAAATCCTTCCGACCCCCATGGCAGTTGTCGAGTACAAGCCAGTGAGGTCTCGACTGTGCGTACCACCTCATGGATAAGTTTTAATTCAGGTGCCTCCCAAATGTTGCGCCTTAGACACATATTTTTATTTTTTCCACCGTAGCAGAGATTCTACCAACTCGTTTTGACTAAGAATTTAAATTAGAATTCTTAAGACCCGGGCAAAATGGTTGATTATGACGTCTTCTTCGTCTTTCTGGCAGCTTTGCTCTCCTACTGTAATGAGCGACCCCAAACCATAGCATAAAATATACTATTTCTTTTACTTGGTTATTTTGGCGCTTTGGCACAACTCAAAGCACTGCACCCGTGTTCCCTAGTGCCCACCTCGTAACTCCACTGGTACAACCATCAATTTAGGAAAAAATTGTAAGTACAGAGTAATTGATTTCACATCCTCTTAAGCGGATATAGCTAAAACCAAACAGGATCTACAAACGCTCCACTGGTATAAATCATAAGTTTAGAAGGAAAGAATACACGTGAAGCAAGGTTTGAATCCTCACGCCCTTAGATGGTTGGACATGCGATAGTGAAGACTGACCTTAATTTCTTTTCATTCATTTCCGCACAAGCACAAATCTCAATATAAAGCCTCCACACCCGATCACTGGAGTCAGTGGTGTAAAAGGCGGAGGTGCAGGAGGTCCAAGCGTACTCCCAAAAGTTTTGATTTGTCGAAAATCCGGGCAAAATCCTTGAAAATCCCGGCAAAATCTGTGAAAATCTGGAAAAATCTATAAATGTTCGCAAATTACTGGAAATTCTTGGCAAACTACCTGAAAATACAGACAAAAATAGCGCCCAACGTTGTTTGATTTTGAAAAATTGGCGCCCAACGTGGGGAGAATCACATGAGGACTTTTTTTTAAGGTCATTCCAAAAATGATCTGTGTGGGAAGAAATACTCACACAAAGAGTTGCCCGGAAACTTTTCGGGCAAGTTTGGGAAATTCGGGCAAAATTTTTTCGCACCCCCAAAATTTTGCCTGCTCCTACACCTATGCCTGAAATATATGTTAGCAGACTCATCTCGCAGCAGTAGCGTTTGTGCAGATGCTAACCAAATGTTGTTTAGGCAGCTTTCTCATGTACATGCTGTTGTTGTTTCTTTTCTTTAGCTCATTTTAACTAGGATTCTGTTTTCATCAAAGCAACATCGGCAGCTTTTGCGTGCAAGTGTTCGCCCACATCAAGTTATTTCTTTCCTCAGGGCATTTGATGCCTGATTAGAAACAATTTGCATGCTTATGTTAAACGATGAACATTTTCATCCAGCTTTTCATCTGCTCACTTCATGTGTCTGATGATTTTTACGTATCTCCATTTTACTCCCAAAATGTCACGCTTCTGTATGGTGATGATTGAATCAGCGGCGGTTCTAAGGGGGGCCTGGGTGAGCAATGGCCCTCCCAGATGTTTGCTTGGCCCCCAGTTTTTTTCTTAATTTCCCATTCAAGTTCTTTTGGTTGGCATATACAGTCGATAACTTCCGCCCAGCAATATTTTGAACGATAATTGAGAAACCCTCCAGCCTGCATTCAATATGCTCTAAATCAGTGGTTCCCAACCGGGGTGCCATTTGCAATACCCAGGGGTGCCGCGAGCTAATACGTTTTTTATTATATCATTGAAAAGATATTTTCAAAATGTC
>JGI24158J21664_10000648_pt1 | contig 33831 bp, 28 predicted proteins | sample Ectturendosymbi3_FD_21664 | JGI IMG/M metagenome (IMG submission 21664)
GAAGCACTGCCACTTTTATACAATATTCTTGTTGAGGTTATAAGTCATTTGTCATTGGAAATGTGCATTTTTACACATTCCTTGGTAGTTGGTGATACAGGCTGCAGTAGGCTATTTGCCTGTATCAATCCCATATTCCTATTTCTTCTTAGCTGTGTTCAGTGCACATTTAACTGTCTAAACTGGAGTGAATTTTAAGTCTTCATAATGTGACTTTAGAAGCTGTAAACGTTAAAGTAAGTTGTATTTTAAATAGGCTACAACATATTGCAGGGAAGTTTGCCTAATGTGGAAGACGAAGCTATATGCTATGTATTAAAACTGCCTCCTTACCCTCTCCTTACTTGAGACTTGACCTGATTGCAGCAATGTATTGCTTCAGATCGTAACCTGATATTTTACTCATTTCCCAGATTGATTGCGATTGTGGCTAACACAAATGCACACACCTATGCTAGAGAAGAACAGATCTTAGCTATTAGGATGATCGTGTTACAGTATAAGAATCAGGCGCGGATTTACCATTAGGCTAAAAAGGCTTAAGCCTAGGGCCCCCGATTTTGGAGGGCCCCAAAACGTCAGGAGTAAGGACGATTTCCAGCATGTTTGTAAGCAATTGTATTTGCATTTTTGTTTTGGTTCAACGCACGTGTTTTACTATGCCGCTAGCAAAAGATCTGTGTAGAACAGGGGTTTCCAAATTTTTTCATCCGAGGGCCACATAAGTTATTACACAACAGTGCGAAGGTCGGACATCTTACGTCATGTGATTGTTTCGGCACATGTTACATTCTACCGAATCAAGAAGTTTTTCGTCAATTAAATTTTCATTATTTACAAAATGTATTCACGGGCCGGATTTGGCCCGCGGTCCGTAGTTTTGAGAATGGCTTCGCAGGCTGGATGAATAACTTCCCGGGCCGGATTTGGCCCGCAGGCCGTAGTTTGGAGACCCCTGATATAGAAGAATGAGCGCAAAAGATTGAAGTGAATGACGATAAGCATTCTCTTTTTATGGCGTTGAGACTTGTTTATTGTTGCATATAATGTGTGGAGCAAAACGCCTGAATGCTTTGTCAGATTACACGAGGACATAAAGGTACTTCTGTTCAGCCCGGGTCTATCTCTTATTGCTTTTTATGGGTAAGAAATGGGGTAAAGGCAAGACCAGCCTGCGCTGTAGCTAAGGCTGCAGATATTCAATGGCGCAAAATGCAGTGGCGTATCTGTGCGAAATGGTGCCAATGGCAAAGTTGATGTGTGCGCCCTTTCTAATAATTATGTATTATATATAGGCACAACTTTTACTAAATTTAAAACTTTAAGAAAATAAATGTTTTAAAACGGAAAATATTTGTACTTATTTTTGCTTCGAACTTTCAGCAAATAAAATATAAATTTAATTATCCAAAAGGACCATAACATACTTCTATAGGCTACTCATTTATTTTTATTAAGAAGAATATCAAAACATTCAAATAACAACCTTCGCATAACTTATAGGCCTACGTAGTGTTGCCTGACAAAATAGTACATCTTAGAAAAAATAAAACAACATATTGCAACTGCAAACGACAGTTTCTTTTGAAAAGAAACACACTGAATTTGAATTGCAGGCCTACAATAAATTATTTAATGCAAGTCATGTATCACTTGTGGTCGAAAAACACAACTTCATCGAAATATTGATATATCCAGCCTTTTCCGGTTGAATTACACAAAAATGCTCCTTTCCTCATCAATGCTACATCACACAATCTGCCCTGGCTTAATTAGTCATTAAGGCACGGAGGTATGAAAGGACCAGTCTCAGTTTACCTTAAGCTGCTCCAAGCATTTTGTTCGGTAGGGGCCAGTCAATGACGTTGTCAGTCATTGAAGTCATTTAGAATCCGACTGTTCCTTCCGTTTAGTTTCGGACAGTTGAAAATTAATATAAAATTCTCCGCAGGTTTGCTTCTGGGAGAGGGCGTGCTGCAAAGTCTTACTATTCTGTATGCTGAACACACTTTAGCAAGAGATAAAGTATGACAACATTTTCAGTGATTTTGCAGACAAAACTCCCGTTCGATCGCCGACTATCTACAGTAACAGGCTAAAAAAAGTCAGGCTGTTAGGTGTCGTAAGAAGTACAGGTGCTTTATTCAGAGCGAGCTCTTGACACTTGCAAACCGTCCAATTGCACAGGGAACTCAATAAATATGTAATGGGAGTGTTGTCAGATAACTTCACCGCTGGCATTTTCGTTAGCTTCATTATGACTGTTTCTGTTCCTGATATCGAGAGAATTCAGAATAAAGTAATATAGTTATGAATTGGAACAAGTTGCTCACGTGTAGTGCTAGTTTGTATGACATGAGTCGTCGCGAACCTTCCAGAAGGGCCCCCAATTTAAAATAGCCTAAGGCCACGAAAATGAAAATTCGCCTCTGATAAGAATAAGTGTAGAACGCACATAAAAACTGGAAAATGAAGATGCTGAACAACACCTACCAAACGTGGTGGCATGAACAGCAGTTTTGGGGAGATTTCATTGTAATTAGCTAACCTTTGTTCAACCAATAAATATTACCATTGGTCACATGTGGCTATGCAGAATATTGATTGTTAGTTGAGGGCATATGACTTTTAACCCGGTAATTGATAATAGTTAGGCATGCAGACACCTTGATTTGTTTACAATGGTACGTTTTAGTCTTAATATTAAAACTTGCTGTTTATACGTTATTTCGGAAAAACAAGATCCAAATTTGGGCAAAAATTTTTTGCATCCCCAAAAATATGCACTCCCGTACACCTATGATCAGGCACGTAACCAGGGGGAGAGAAGCCCCCCTAGGAAAATTTTCGCCCCCCCTGGAAAATGTGTTGGACATAGTTTAAAAATACTGGACATAGTAGAAAAAATTTGGGCCCCTCTCGGAAAACTCTTCCCCCCTCCTGGTGTCCCAAGCTGGTTACGGGCCTGCCTATGATTATGTAGACATAAATTTTATGATTAAAATTTCTGAAAGCAGTCAAATTGGCCACCGCCGGTTTTGCGAGCATTGTCACGGAAAAGCTTTTCTAGATATCGTAATATTTACATTACAAAAAGGATTTCTTAGTCGTATCTGTGCCAGGCGAAACGTCCGCTGTAAATTTAGGTTTTGTATTATCTACCGCACACAGCTGGCTTTAAAACAAATTCTCTCTGTACATACTTGAACTTGAGTTTGGTATGTGATGGTCGCTGCACTCCATGGAAAAATTCCGAAAATCGATAAATCTTACTCTAATTCAGTGGCGTGCAGAGGTCTGGTGATGACCGGGGCGACTGCTTGATTGTATGCCACCCTACCTAAATCTAGTATTGAGCAGTGGCGTATGTTGGTCATTGTTACTGGATATACTGTTTGTGACGTCACAATATGACGTCACATTCACGTTTGCAAACCAACGCTATAGCCAAGTTTGGACAATGTTTTTTTGTTTCATATGACTCAGCAAACAAACAGGAGCACTACAAGAAGCCATTGCACTGAGCAAACTAACCACAATAGTGAACATCAGAACAAATGAAAATGCAATGACGCAGTGGTTGATCAGTGTAAACAAAGACGGGTACTTACGATTGGTGAGGGACCACAGCGGTCATCTAGTCCACGGCTTCTCAAACTTTTTTGTTCTGCGACCCATTTTCAAATAGTTTTTTCTAGGCACCCCCTTGATGGATAGTCTAGATGTCAATGATACATGCAAACGTCCCATCAGTTTACAAAAACATTTATATCTGGTTTGTCAAGCCGATTTTTTCGCGACCCCAAATGGGGTCTGTAAGCGCCCATAAGTTTTAGAAGAAATTTTATGCTGTGAGTGTGACTATGCTGCAGAGCATGAAAATGATTTTAGCTACAAAAAATACTTTGTGGGGTATTTCCCTTAAAAACTTTTAGACAAATCAGAACAAGTGTTCATGTAAATGTTGACCATACTGAGTTAGCTGAACAAGTTAATACTTTAGTATCAAGCTGCTTTTGTGACTAGAGCAGTATAAAGCAAAGCGTGTGCAAGCGTCCCATTTACACGCCTGCTAAACACAGATTTAATAATGGACAATGGTGTTGTAACGAAGCTACTTCGCTTTGACCTTGAATGCCCTCTTCCACTTGGCTTCTAATTCAAAACTCTAAAACCGAAAAACTTGGTTACGATATTAACTTACAACGCCTTTACAGTACTGGATGATTTCTCTTTATTGAGTTGCTTGCAGTCGTCGCAAAGGCAGCGAAACAATGAAGCCACGCAGTGATCAACACGTTATACACTTCGTTGTCTTGCAGAAGAGACATTGTCAAAAACAACCAAAGGAAATCAGACCTTTCACTGGGGATTTGTTAAAAATAAACTATTTATGAGCAAGCCTGTTTCTTTTTCTGCAAGCGAGAAAAATTAGTTATTTTTTAGAGCAAAGCGACCTTCATACACATTTGACGACCATTAGTCGCTGACAGGCCGCAAAAAGGGGTGGGCAACAGGGCCGTCGCCAGCGGGGGGACCAGTGGTGCCCGGCCCAACCATTTGAAATCTATGCCCCCTCATTTCACGTTTGGCTCCCTGGCTGCTGCATACATCTAATACAGTATTTTAAAAATGTGGCCCCTCTTTCTGGTTTTTGGCCCCTCCTTCTGGTTTTTGGCCCCCCTGCTGCTAAATCCTGGCGACGGGCCTGGTGGGCAACCGGGAAATTGCCCCCCGAAATTTTCAAAAACATGTTTAATTGTTAGGTACAACTACAAATTGCAATCATATGGCCTGCCCTGAAAATATCAGCTGGTTGCGGTCTTGGTCGCTTATTGGCTTAAATCTCGAAGAGGTATGCAACGTTCCGGAAGCATGCGCAGTTTTTCTTTCGACTAACACAGCTGTTTGATTGTTGTTGTCTATGCGCTTAATGCCAGGTATATCAAGACAATAATCCCTAGATATTCCTGGCTGATGCCACAAAAGAGCTTCGTACATCAATTCTACAGACGAGCGGTTTCACTCGGACTTGGTGAGAAACAAGAAAAACATGTCATGGTTAAGTGCGGGGCCCCGCAGCAGTCAGGAAATAAAGATTTTCTCCGAACGCGGTCACAACCGCAATTGTGGGCGGTCTTCGACTTGGAACATGCATGGGCGTGGTTAAATAGTGACTTGAGCTTCTTGTCGCTCAACATGGTTTGAGTTGGTCCCAGAATTACACACAGACCATAAAAACCGATATTCACGTACTACTTCGTAAAACGATGAACAACGGAGGCACAAAAAGGAAATCCTTTAATTACAGTGTTTCCATGCACTGACTTAGTTTTCAAGAGCATTAATGGATGTATGGGCTGTTGCGACAGCTGCGTGTTGTGGATTATCACCTTTTTCAAAATGACCAGCAACCTTTGTGGACTTGTAAAAACTGTCGCGACGCAGAAAGACGTTTCAAAAGCAACAAGATCATAGGCTTTATTAAGGATCAAGCGAATAGTAGCGGCAAGTAATTAAAAAAAGATCGAAGAGCCCAAGCAGGGCAACCAAGCGAAGAGTTGAACATCGAACTACACTAGAATCACTCTGATGTAAAAGCCAGTGCAAGTAATTAGCGAGCAATATTTGAGGCAACATACAATCATGGGTGTCGGAAGGTTTTTTTCCAGGCGATTTTTCAAAATTTATCTAGTGGTAGCCAGCAGTGGTGAAATTTGTTTTTTCCCACTCGAAACTAAGAAAACAACCTTTTTTGCAGAAATTTTTAAAATCCAGGGGAGTCAAGGCCCCCTGTCCCCCCTCCGACGCCCATGCATACAGTCATTCAAAATATCGGCAATGTTGAATGCAAGCGACAGCATAAGCAAGAAGGTTCAATCACAATAGAGCGCTAACATCTGGGCAAAAACATCACGATTCGAAATCTCTAAAACCACTGAATCGTTTATTTACACAAAAAGGAGAAACAATGTATTAAACACAAACATTGAATCAAAACATGTAGCTTCATAACAATGGAGATATTCACCACAATTACCAAGGCATGTAGAAAGTTTAAAAACATAAGCTTAGAATGTCAGGCAGAGCTTTGTACAAAAAAAACGAAATTTTGTTTTGTAAAATATGCTTCAGCATCTCAATTCGTTTGTTTCTTTATGTTTAAAACTTTGGTTCAAAACAATTTTTTTTGTTTTCAGAGTGATGAAAAACGAAAAAACGAATCTTGCAGCAAGTCCTGAAAAACGAATCTTGCAGCAAGTCCAAACCCGTTAATCCCAACGTCGAATGGTTTATTTTGTTGCGGCCCTGCTTTTATGCAACGCATTTTTAAGAGAAAGTCTTGCGAAATCTCAAACAAAATTTTCTGGCTTTCCATAGATTCAGCGGATTTTTCATGGGGACGTTACATCAAAATTTATCCTTGTTATCTTTGTGAAAAAAGATTTGTGCATCGTAAAGACCGATAACCGTTTCCCTCCGTTGCCACTTTCTTTTTTTCTACGGTAGGGTCGTTAAGTTTTTTTCCTAAAGACACTTCAGGGAAAAAACGAAGCTGTTACGCAGGCAACGTATATACATTCAACGTACGTAACCTTTTCAGGAGTGAGCAGCGATCGTGATGGATCGCACTGCCATCCACAGCTCTTCGTGACACTTGGCATGTTTTTCTCGAATCCCTCACATCCAAGCAAGGTCAGGGAGGTGAGGCTCGTTTTCGAAACGTTCATGTGAACGATCCAGCGGGACCGGGCACCTGGAACTCTTACACGCAAGCTTAAGCGTCCAGTCAATGAAAGCTCTCACGTTGAGCGATGACGTCATCATACAAAGGAGGAGCGTCGCAAGAGGACGCACCAGAGCAACTGTCCAATGACCTGAAACTGCCGGCATCAACGTGCAGGAGGTTTTTGTCTGTGCTGGCGCAGAGTCCACTGTCCTCTGACAGGCAGTCTGCAGAGAAACACAGGCAGGTAGGTAACAGCACGTTTGAAAAAATAGTGGTTTTTACTAATGCACATGAGCTTGAACGCGACTGCGTGATTTGGTTTGACACTTTTCTTGAACGTGAATTAATTCCTAATTTACTGCAAGGACACGTTTGCCGAAAGGACGGCACATGACACTGAAACAATGTTTTTTTGCCACAAACTGCGCTACTGTGTTTAACGGAAAGTGGCATTGATAAACTATAGAGGTACAGCAGTTGTCAATTAACATATAATTTTTCAGAACAAATGAGTCCAACATGTTGACGTGCAGAGCCTTGGCACGTTGTAACTGCTTGTCGAAAGGAAGCAAAAGCGCCGACAGAAATCACGTGATGCAAAGAAATAAACACTATAAACCACAATCTCACAGAATATGGTTAATTGTTTGTTAAGCTGACTCATGTTTCTCATGACTGCAATTATGTTCAACGGCTGACCTACGAACGTAATTTGATTCGCTCTAAGATCGCATTTTACCAAAAGTGGCGTTTCAGATCACTTACTAAGCTTAAACAGGAGACAGCAACGATGCAATGCACCTTACGTGGGTCACACGCTAACTCGGGGTATACAGACGTTAACAAACGAAAAAAACAACCATACGAACCAAAACGATTTTTTTCGAAAATGGTCAATGCTTTATGAAAATTCAGGATTCACGATCACCACCCGACACTAAAGCCCTTAAAACTCACCATCAGCAGAGATAAGCTGGCTGCTGGTGGGACCAACTTCGTTCAAAATTTGTAAATGTATATCCGCACGAGTCTGGACGGTTTCTTCGGATTTCCTTGCTGATTGTAATACTTTGCGATCTTTGAAAATCTCCACCTGTTAAATGAATAAAACTTAACGAGTTAGTGGCAGTGCTTCAGAAAACCGAAAAAATTAGAGAATTTTAACCACAGGTGCCCGATCCGACAACATTTGTATGTCTCAGCAATCTGAATGCACATTGGAGAACCGCGAACTTTTCACCCGAAAAATTCTGCGCTTTTATTACGTTACATAACATTTTAAAAATTTCATTAACAAAACGTAATATGAAACGAGGCCGTTTTTTACTTAGATGAAAAAAAAAGTTTTTCTTCAAGAAACTACCAAACCTAGCAAACTGCATGCTCAGATTGATGCCACTTCCAAAACTTATAATAGTATCAACACTTTGCAAGAGCTTGTTGCGCTGTGTGGCTTCATGTCGCCATGACGTACGGCACGTACTCCAATCATTGCTTCTGCTGTCATAGCGCCCACCTGCACGTCTGTGTAATTGACAGCGTCGTCCGAGGACGACGGATCTGCATCTTTGATTTCGAATGTTTCTTCAGGAGTTTTCTGAGGACCGACACCACGCAACGGCGTCTCACCCTCGACGCTATTCTGGAATATCTTCAGGATGTCCAAGTACTCCTGTCAATGCAAACAATTCGCTGCAGCACGTTTCGGACCAGGTCACCGCTCATCGTTTGCGGTGCGTGTCCGATGCAAGCACTAGTCTTTGCTTTGTATGGCTCGTTCGCAGGAAGCCATACACCCTCGCGTCGGGCAGACACGTGCTGATGAGCAGGTCAGTGTGACCTATTTTCATTCCCATGAGCTTTATTTGCAGATCATTGCTTTCTCTGCCAGCAGAAAATGTTTGCGTCCGTTTTCCCAGCAACAGACGAGCAAGTGCTTGATTACTTCCAGCGAAATTCAACAAGTTGAAAAGTTTTTCTTCGCATATTTTGTTTTTAAGTATGAAACGGCGACAGCATTTCTTGGCTTAAAATGGTCGACTAATGGTATTCTTGGTAGGGGGCGGTATCATAAAAAACGATCTTTGGCGTTTCTGCTGGTTTCGAACCACTACCATCACAAGCTTTTGACCCCTGCCGAACCTAGTCCACTTTTGCGACGAACAAGCTGTGATCTTTTTATCAATTCCATATAAAATTGGTTCGTACACTGATTGACATCAATTTTCTAAATTCATTTTAACAAAATTGTCCATTCGCAATCAAGAAATTTAGTTCCGCCATATAACGTTTTCGCTGATCTTTACAGACGTTCGTGGTCATTTCCATAACAGAACGAAAATTAAGCCATTCATGCGCTAACACTTAGCTGGACGTTAGTTTCACAATGTTTCGAACTTAGACACCTTGTTGCTTCGAACAGGAGATCTAATACAATTTGTTTGGTTGGTTTTCTCCTTGATTATTAGAATGACAAAAGCTACTTTTTTACCAGGTCAGGAAGCAGCTGCCAAAAAAGAAAATATGGCGAACTCACATGTCCTGCCTCGTCCTGCAGTACGTCACTTAATTCTTCGCAAAGCTTTGTGAAGGTCGGTCGTTCTTCAGGGGCAGTGGCCCAGCACGCAAGCATATTGGAATACCTGCAAGACATTGAAAGTTGGAGAATCGGGAGGCAAAAAGTACGACATCAATTATGTTCTGCAAGACACAACTTTACCTTAACAATTTAAACAAAAAACAAATACATTAGTTTGGATTTCAACAAAAAACAAATACATTAGTTTGGATTTCGAATACTGGAAAGCTTACGAAGCTAAAGAAGAAGGCACTCACGCTGCACTAGTGGCATACGGCGGCTTGCTCATGCGCACGCCCCGGCGAAGTTTGTTGCAGAAGTCTTCGTCCGTTTGCAAGCCGGGATATGGTGATCCGCCAAGACTGAAAACCTCCCAGAGCAGAACTCCGAAGGACCATCTGCGAAGCGTGAGCGAAGCATTAATCACCGGAAACGCATGTTTGGCGATTGCAACTTGCAAAAGACAAGCTGCATTGCGAGAAATATTAATTACTTTTGCTGTGAACGGTAGGCATTGCCACTGCCGCAGAACGTCAGTCGAAGGTTCATAGAAAAATCATATTATTCAAAGACGCCTGCCCGTAACCACGATCAAATGCTGCAGAGTATTTAGGGTAGAGTTGAAAAACAACCAAAGCTTAAGGTCCACAAATTCTTGAATAAAACGACGCAAAATGCAGAAGCGTCCAGGAAATCAAAAAACTATACTTGCTATAGCGTGGTGCAATTATCAGGCCCTGAACATGCGTGTGTACATACACGCTGAAACACAGAGCGACATCTTGCTAGCAATACCAAACATTACATGAATGTAAAGCAAAATATTGAACCAACATGAACTTAACTACTTCTTTAACCAAACCTGCTGGTTATATTATAAAGGTTGGTGGGATTCACGAAGTCTCCCGAATGATGTTTGTCACTTACACATCACTCTTGGTGGAGTAAACTTTATCGAAGATCGACTCGGGCGCCATCCATTTGATCGGAAGTCTTGCGTCGCCGCTGCGAACGTAGTCTGGGTCCTTGTAAACGTCTCGAGCTAGTCCAAAGTCGCATATCTTCACAACTTGGTAGTCGGACAGTAGCACATTGCGAGCAGCCAGATCTCGGTGTATGCACTGAAATCAAACCAAAAGCTGCATTGACTATCCAGTCCAATGAGCCACTGTTCAATTTCTGTAGGATGCTCTCGTGGGCTTGAGTTAGGTAAAGCAGTGCCGGTAAAGGCCGTGCTGCCCGCCATCACAAATTAAGAAAAGCAGTGGAAACATACATAGCAAAGAAGAGTAGGTTATACAGCCAGTACATGAAGACAGTTTTTGCATGCTTGCGCTTCATGAAATATATAAATTTGCACTTTTTGCTGCCAAGTGTAGGATTTTCGCAATTTTATGACATTCGCATGAGAACTAAAGTGGCTTCAACCTATAACATATTTCTTGATGCGGAGGAACGGTTGCCGGTTGGCAATTACCGAATAGAAATTCGGCGTTGGCTTTTGCAGTAAATCATTTGGTACCAGGTACCAAAGAAGAAAATATATACAGTAATTCATCTTCCATGTTAATCGCTATGGAGTTTTTCGGGGCGTTTTTGCGGCAAAGCTCTGTTGTTCAAATTGGCCTTGCGTAACTTTTGCTTTCGTGCAAAAAAAGCTGTTGTGCAAACACAAGCCGCTTGATAATAGTGTATCCGTGGACCATACGATTTAGGGAAGTTGTTCCCAACTTTTTTCTGATCGCGTACCATTTGGGGGTCCGGTACTGTCACCGCGTACCATCTTGTTCCAGGAAAACTCATTCAACCAAATATCATTCGATCAAAAGTTTAGCAAACTAGACTTGACACATATGCGACATGTACAGGACAAAGTGGCGGTAAGAAATATAATGGCCGTTGTTAAAAACCAATAGAAAAAGTACACAGAAACGCAAGAATTTATAAACGGAACCCGATGATTAAAAGCAAAAGCTGTGAATACAGTTTTGTTGGAAGAAAAACAGAAGGTAGGCCTGCTCGCCCACCACCGTGAAGGCCTTCGCGTACCACTCGTGTACGTGTACCACAGTTTGGAAACGACTGATGCTAAGCTCTCATTCCAGGGCCGCCTCAGGTAAACAACAGTCATTGAATTATGGCAAATTAAGGGCATAAGTCATTTTTTGCAATTTTCTCATGTCAGCGCTGGCCAACATCACTGAGAGGATCTCCAGCTACGGAAGACCCAGGCGGCATTATGTCTGCCGTGAGCACCGCCTATTGCCTGGCGTGCAGAGGCAATGGAGCAGTTTGCGGCGAGCCTGAACGCCGTTTCCTCAGACAACAAGCTCCATGAACTGGAAGGAGAAACACTTGGCTTGGCCGTGGTGAATGGCGCGACTTGTTTGGTTGTTAGTAGGTGATGAGCTTAATTTCCCACGAGCTATTTGCGCAAGCGAGGCACCCTGGCGTGATTGGCATGTTGTTTTCGAACAATTTGAAACAACTCGGGCGATTAGCGCCATCAGCGACTCAGAAAATATGCGAAACTTGAGACGAAGTTTCGAAACTGGTTTTGCGCTCCGTAGTTCTGCGTTGCAAGAGTATACGGCTTTTCTCTGCTGCTGAGTAGGAGGTTTACAGTAGGTAATATCTAATAACACTGTCTTTATTACACACTTGCTAGTTTCGTGATTAAAAAGCAACATCAAAGTAGATTTGGCATTTCCCGAACGACCTGTCACACGATACTATTTTTAGCAATTGAGGAAGCGTTGATGACGTTCCTCGCCTTTTCGCTGTACGCAGGTTTTGCCGCTCCGTACCTTTTTCGACGCCAAGAATTCCATCCCTCTGGCAACTTGCAAACAGTATGAGAGAAGGTCCGTCAGCGTCAAGCTCGACTTTTCGTTTGAACCGTCAACCTTTTGATCATCATCATTCGTCTCCGAACTCTTTCTCAAGTTCATGTTGCTGTCTTCACATCCCCTNAATATGCAAACAGCGGTCTGAATGTTGCGTGATACATTTACCTTCCGAGGGGTAAAACTCCTTATGCAGACGACGGCTGTTTCCACTGCTACAGTCTTTAAACATACCAGCAAGCTAAAGGCTGGTGCGAGTTTTCGAGAAATCTCTTTCGTTTGCAGCTAGTTTGAGTGGTTTCGTTTCTACAATATGGCGAACGAGATTGGAATGGAAACTGGTAAACAAAACTTTCAGCCCCAGCTGGCGACGTCGTCGCCCAATTCTCGGATGCGCGTATGTCCTCAAGAAACGTTGCGACAATGATCGGGATTTTGCAGCCCAAAAAGGAAGCTACCTGTTCACTCCAACTTTCGGTTGCAGCTCAGGTGTCAGCTGTTGGTCGTTGTTTTGTACCCGACAGTGAAATAAATTGTTTTTTCAAGCGAATCAAGTGTTGATTTCGTACAGTCAACAAAGCATTGAAAAACAAAAACGGGTGTTTATTTTTCCTGCTTTGCAGGAGATACGTACCTACATTAAGGGTGGAGAACGATAGTAATGGTTTACACAGCCAGTGATTTTGCAGTGTTGATGCATTCGTTCCTTCAGGATTTTATTGAAAAGAATTCGAATCCTTGGGCAAGGGAGGACAAGTACCCTTAGCAGCGGCAATTTTACAGTGTGCACAAAAAAACAACAATTGCAAACGTGCTTTAAGATCTTATGTAATAGACATCGGTTCCACTGAATCTTGGGTTGGTTTTCATTAATTTTTTCAACACTTGATTTTATTTTTTAGATTTTCATTACCAATAGCTTTTCCATCAGCAATAACAGCAACGCAGGTCACAAATGACCGCAGGTTCTATTATGATACTTTCAGGTCGCAACACACAAAGCGGGGGAAGTCGTTTTCCGCTTCACCGAATTGAAATTAACAATTATATTCTGCGATACTTTCGCTTCTGCAGAAACTTTGTGTTGAAACAAAANGGGCAAGCATTTTGGAACTTACGATGACAGTCTTGTTTTCCCGCCATTTTCGCAATCGTGCGACGCAATTGTGTCCGAAGTGCTCGTGCATGACGTTCTGCTGACTCTTTTGTCGATTATCCAGCTGCCGCGGTCGGTCTCGGCGCTCGAGAAAGCGGTGTCGTCGGCGGAATCGTCGCTGAGAAGCCGATGCTTTTTCGTTTCGGCGTCTTTCTTTTCGACTGCGTTACGTCGTCCGCCAACGTAGCAGCTGCGCATGCGCCTCAAGTAGCTGGAAAGGTTGCCGTGGCGACAGTATTCCACAATGATCATCAAGGGACCTGCAGGGCGAAGAAAACATTCAAAAGTCGCCTTGACAATGACAGAGCAAAGGGTAATCCAAGATAAATAGTGCTGCTTTCAGTACCAATTTTCTAAAATCAAATTTTTCCGAAAACTGCCATTTATATCTTGTCTAAGTTTTTTTGACATCATTTAAACACGTACCATCTTTGGTTGTGCACGCGCCAAGTAGGTTGACGATGTTCAAATGCGGCCCGAGATGGATCAAGATTTTCAGCTCTGACATCAGTGCTCTGTATTCGCTGCTCCGTGATCCAACTGCAGTGACACAAATAAAATTGCATGGCATGTGACGTAACAAATCTGTTTGCGCTCCGGTCGGGAGCGCGATTGTCTTTCATATTTAACCTATTCTACGCTTCATAACCGCCCGTATGGCGATTATGAATGTTATTTTTAATTCAGTTAAGTTTAAAGAACAATGCTGTGTCGCAAAAATTTTTTCTAAATGAAAGACTAAGTTTAAAGAACAATGGTGTGTCGCAAAATTTTTCTAACATAAAAAATTTTTTTTTCTAAAAGTTAGATCGAGGCATTAAAACCTAATTGTTTTAAGAACTACTTCCCGCTGAAACGTTGCGCCTAAATTACAAAATTGCCCTTTTTCTCCCAGTTTGCTCTGTAAACCGAACATACTCAACGAACATGGGCGGAATACGAATGCTCCGCATGATTTCAAGGGTACATGAAATGTAACTTTGTTCGGATACATCGGAAGAGGGAGTCCGAATTGGGCTTTTGTCATTCTTACGATCCGTTAGCGATAACTTGGGTTTGTAATGGATGCTGTTGTGCGTTGCATTGGCTTCCTTTCGAAACAATTAGCGCGACGACGTTGGTTGGAAGGTTTTCCGAACAGCTATATTACAGCACATTCCCCCCAACACGCTGAGTTCAACCGTGATGTAGAATGTTGTGATTTCTGAATCAAAACCTCCATATGCGTGTGGCGTAAATGATGAAGAGATAATAAGAGAAAATTCTGAGTCATACCGCAGACTATGTCGCTTTCAGCCGCTTGAAACTTACTGCGAAAGCACCTAAGGTTTCACGAGGCAAAGCGTTGTAGGGCTATCGGGCAGCGCTAAATTATTTCCGCTCACTTTGGGAAGCGTGCGACCTATTCAGCAGACTCCTGGCGCCACACCGAAAATGGTTCAGTCCGGACCGGACGCAGATTAACGGCCAAGCGCTTAAATTTTCTGCAGCATGTCGCTTGTTTCTTAACAGCATCAAGTTGCGTTATTGACAAATTCAAACCAACTATAGGCGCTGAATTGCGAGTATACCCTTAACTTAGTGACTAATTGCGTTGCGGTCCATTCAAACGAGCCAAATTGTCGGGGTGGAAGGTAGAAGAGCCGCTGGCGACCGATTTCTAAGCGAGCTAAGGAAGCCGTCGTCTCGTAAAGTTCGCGTTTGCATAAATAGTTGTTGGAAGCTCAATTTATTTTCGGCAAGACAATTTTCGAAATGTCGAAAGAAGAGCACAGTTGAAATAACTTTGCCTTTTTGTGATTCGTCAGTTCTTCTGCTTGGTGACTCGAATGTTACAACTTCAAAATTAACTGGCCTCAAAATAAGCTTTGTGTCGTTCGCATGCGAATTCACACTTCCATCGTTTGTAAACACGCATCAGGCCATACCTTAATGCAGAAAGACCAACCGTACTATGTTGATTGAAGGTTTCACAGGGGCATTTAAAAATAAACTCACGCCAAGAGACGATAGCAGCGGGAGAGTTAAAAACTTCGGATAGCGTCCGGGAATCTCGCGCAGCCTTGAATATATTTTCAGTTCAATTTTTTTGCTAAGATTCAAATCAAAGCTTTTCTTGGGCAAGATTTCCGTTTGTCTGCTGGTTGTTCAGATTTTTCGGTACTATAAAGTTTAATAAAATCTTGGAAAACACACAGACGATGTGAATAACAAGGGTTTCAAAAACACGTTTTGCGATTGGGAGATTTTCAGTTTGTTTATAAAGCTCTAGTGCGAATGTCAACCTCCACTGTTTTCCCTGCTGCTCATACTGAGCTTGACCCGCTGCAAGAAATTCTTCAGGAATTGTGGCAGCGAGCTGGCAGTAGTCTCTCGAAAACGAATCACGTAATGCTAGGTTTTGTTGAGTTACCTTTCAGCATTTTCACAGCCACTGTTTTGCATGACGAAGAGCGTTCAATGTCGAACGCGGTTGCCTGAACCACTCTTCCGAACGCCCCTCTTCCCAGCGTCTTTCCGAACTTCAATCTGTCTCTGGGGAATTCCCATTTTTTAGGATCGTAGTTCAAGCAGTGGGCTTGCTCTTCAACAGACATTTCCTTGCTGTCGATGACCGGGACGAGGTACTGCTGCTCGTTATTCATTTGTCTCTTGAGCTGCAATTGCAACAGTGATACGTAGTATTAATGGAGAAAAAACAGAACAGCAACCAAAAATGACACTGAAAATTTTCATGACGAAGAACGATACAGTCACGAGTGGAACCCATTTGACTTACTTCTAGAAAATTCACTGCTCACAGAGCGTGAAGATACGACTGAACAAAAAGTCCACAACAATTTGCGGGTGAAATGCTACAACAGTGCAGTATTGCCTTAAATGTTGAGTTTTCCATTATCATGCTCTGTGGTTGCCTATACTGTAGCTGAAAAAGATTGATGGCAAGTGTAAATGACTGAGCGTAGAGTGCTTAAGACAACCAAATATCTGTCGACCCGTTCTGGATTGACATTTGTTGTTCCTGTAGTGCCTTCCCTGAATAAATATAATTTTGTTTTGTAACCTGGTGATTTTCATTGAGCCATTTTGATCGATTTGAACATGCATGCCAACTTTTATGCGACGTCAAGCCAAAGGGAACTGTGCAAAATGACAATGATGTTCACACCTCCGCGTTGTAAACATTACCCGGGAACACAATCGATGTCAAAAATACAAAGTCTGGAGCGCAGGAATTTAAGCTTTGCAATGGACGGCAGCAAATTTTGTGACGTGTGTTGTTCTTCTGTCATTACCTTGTTAACTTTTTTTATCTTGGAAATAAGCATCCAAATCGTGCAGAACGTCGCTAGAAGCAGAACAGCCGACAAGACACTGAAGCCAGTGGTTTTAGCCACGTTGGGATCTGCAACGAGAAAACTATCGGTGTCACAAGTGGCCTTGATCTTTCCACTATTTTGGCCACCATCATGCACACCAGCAAAAAGTGAAACTTGTATATGTTCTCTAAATCAGAGCGTTTGCATAACATTAAACTTCTCCGTGTTCGATAGGTTCACGAAAATTTTGTGGTAACTTTGCTTACATAAAAATGAATTCAAATTTGAATTGAAATTACAGCAATATATTTTTTAGTGTTGAAAATGTCATTATATAGTTTTATTTAGCTCAAGCTCCCCCTCCATGAAATATTTTGCACTGCATTCGAACAATTTGGTATTTGTTCAAACAATATCGGGAATAAACAAACATGGGCAACTAAAGATTTATAGCCAAGTGATTTTGAGCAGGATAGACTCGATAGCTTTGAAAAGCACAACCACAAAGAAATTATTGCTAACGTCCCTTCAGAGGCAAGCACTTCATAAACTTTGCAGTGTTCGGGTATAGGCAAGAAACAAAACAATACAAGAAGTCGCAACTTTTTCTATCATTTCCACATTAGGCTATAGGAGTTTTATCACATGCAGGTTGATGGAAAGGGGTCTAGCTTTGCAGAAAGACATCCCTTAGGTCACACTGCAGGTGAAATTGTATGACACATTTTAGTTCTTTTGCTGCAAGTATCACCAAAGATCATGTTTTCCTTCAGTGAAGCTGGTTGACACCTACACCACACAAAATCCCGGATTGTGGCTGAAAAACGCCGAGCCCCAATACGTGAAAGTCAGTGTGACTGAACTGCGGAGAGCACATAACATTGCCTTCAGCAAGTTGTTGCGACAACATACCACGCGATTGCTTTTACCTCTCACACGCACGAAATGGCTTCGAGTTTCCAAACCAGTGGGATTTTTCGCAACGCAGGTATAATTTCCTTCATCTTCCGGTTTCATGCGCTCTATGCGGAGAGTAGTTTCACCCTCTGGAAACAAACACTTGTATCAAATTACGAAAAGCAGTTTTGAATCTTGCTGGCTGGTTCAAGAGATGGTTTTGTTGAGCAAAAAAGAACAACCAAAGTATGACTTCTTTCAATCAAGACGTATTCCCCTTTATTGTTGCATTATTTTTGAAATTTAAGCTGTTAATATGTTCAGGTTGAGTTCAACTTTCGTAAAACGTCTGTGTGAAAGAGACCAAGCACCACCACGCTTATGAATTTAGTCAGATCTAGCCACTAGAATTGTCGGCTCGATTGGGGGAAAGGATTCGAGCTTTTTAGTGGAAATCATGCGAGTGCGTAACTTCGCTACAATACCAGATAGCTTGCAAAAAAGCCAGTTTCATAGCAGAAACCTGTGCACAGGATAGCATCAGTATTTACCCAGAAGCTTCGTTGCGCCACGGAACCATTCGATTGTCGGCTTGGGCTGACCGGTTATATTGCAATACAGCACGTGATCTTCTCCCAGCACTACCTCGTTGTACGCAGCGGACGTGTTTACGATATCAGCCGGTTGCGGCTCTGCGAAAACAAACGCCGTTACCGAATTAGTTGAATGGACATCGTATCTACAACGTTGCAAGAAGTACAACGTACCGACTACTTTAATGGTTATCGTCTCGACTTTTGTTCGAAGTTTGGTCTTGATGACTAACGTGTATACGCCAGCGTCGTGCGGCGATATGTTCGAAATGGTCAGGTCAGTTTTGTACGCATTCACATCGTATTCGTCTTCCTGGAGTTGACGAAACGTGTTTTGGATGGGCTGGGAACCGTTGAACCAGTTGAACTTGGGCTCTGGCAGCGCGTCGATTGCAAAATTCAGAGCGACGTTGTAACCTTCTACGGCAACCATGGTGCTGTTAACTGGCAAGTCTCCAGGACGTTGCAAAACTCTGATATACGGTGAATCTGCAAAATAATATAAAGGTTAACTCCTGATAGTATTTAAACTGATGCAGAATACAGTGTTTCCGCGGGGATGCGTTGTTTAGTTTTTCGACCATAGGAATGTTGCGTGGTGCGATCACTCTGGTGGCTTCCAGACGTACTTCACATGATTTAAAAACAATAAGCTGTTTCACTTAGTTGAATGTGAAGAAAGGTCAAATTTTAATCAATGAAGTGGTCTGTGCGGCCAACCACTGCTCTTGTGTACACCAGATCGAAAGTGGGTGCTGCCGGTCAATCCTATATCAACTGCTTTACCGTTTTTTTTCTTAAATTTTCCAAATGGAACTGTTTGTAATGAAATTAAAAAAATAAAGCTCGCAATCATTCCTAATCACTGCAATATTGAAATGCGATTTTTTATCATTAAATTTGAAAATTAGCCGCTAAGTAGTTAATACCTTGCACTAAGTGGCCAAAAATCTTGTAAACGTGGCACTAAATACATTTGGTTTCGTAGATCAGTAACTTAACGTATAAGCTTTGAAATTGTTCCGATTCCTTCCGTAGAAAACCAAGAATTGCAGAAGTATTTAAACAATTCCATGCGTATGCTTACCTACGACTTCAATGTCAATGTCGGCAATTTTCTCTTGGTCGCCCAGTGTAGTTTTGCAAATGTACTTTCCAGTATCGGCTTGAGATGTCTGGGGAATTCTAAGTATGCTTTGCCACTTGTCCGTTTTAGCATCCTGTTTGTCTTCAACTACATGGTAGACCTGCCACGGAACAGACTTTGAGACGCCCAAGTACAAGTACAATTGCAGCACATGCGAGAAAGGGAAGATGCACAGCAGTGAACACCGGCACATGCAGTGGAGTTCACCGAAATGTTATTCGAGCGAAAACTAAAAACAGAATGCGAGTTGCATTTACCGGAATGACTGTTGTTGAATTGGGGGGAGTTTTCCAGTCGAACTTGATTTTACCTCCAACAGTCACCTTGACTTCACATACAAGCTCGACCGATTGATTCGACAATACACGCGGATTGTTAGTGTACACCGTTACGTCCCCCAATTCCATTTTCAACTCTCTCACTGCAACAATAAACAGTTGCTTTGAGAGTGGGCACGAAAATGTTTTGAAGAAAGAGAAGCCGTTCGACGACGAATCGTCTTACCTGCGTTCACCGAAACTTGAATCCGGCGGGACTGTTTAACGTTCTTGAATTGAGCTTTGCAAATCCAGAGTCCTTCATCAAAGGCAGTCGCGTTTTGAATTAGGAATCCGTGCATGGAGTTAAATGAGCTCTGAAAAATTGTTTGTTAACAAGCTGCATTTATTTTCGTCGACATCGTTTTCCCTCCCCCAAAAAAACGATAAAAAACAAAAGAATTTCGTTTACAAAAATACATTTTGCAAATAACTGCATGTCTAAGAAGTATAACTGATACGTTTGGATCTTTTCTTCCGTAGGGTCATTTTTAATTAAGACAGGAACTTTTTTCAACCATGAAGCAAAGCCGTATGGTTGCAATGAAGACTGAAGACATTGGGTGCTGTAATCATAGTAAAACATTTGTCCCGTTAGCAGCAAAAGTAGTTGAAGCCGAAACAAGAAGTCTTGCGCAAAGGACTTTCCGTTAGGGGACGAGTTCTTTCACGCTGAAATTTTTACAGAGATCTAGTCAAAAGCAATGGCTTGAAACCTCAAAAGCAACATACTACCCACTTTTTTGCAGTTCAGACCTATTGCATTGCTTTTTAAAAATATTTTCACTGCTTGGAAATTTTTCTGAGACTACTCAACGGCACAGGAGACAGCATGCGCCGGTTTTACTGATTTTGAAATATAAGTTAATCCACCTGTCAAATAGATTTCATAAAAGCAAAATAAAAACTCAAATGCAGTATGCTGATGTGGGTAAAGTAATAAACCTGAAAACCAAAGTCTAAGTAATTAGTCTCCACAAGGTGAAGAAGTCCTCGGTACGGCCCTGCTTCATACGTCAAGTACGGCTATTGTGTGATTTATGTTTTCTCATGTTTTGTCTTTTGAGATATGTTTGTGTATTTCAAAGCTCTCAAAGATGTTGTATTGACGCAAGGTATAAGTTAGTAGCGCACGTCATCTTATACGTTGAATTTGGTTTCACTAGATGAAACTCATTAATTCGACTCTAGTCAGAAAAAGGTGGTGCCAGCAATTTTGGCAACGTTCTTTCGACAAACGTAACATTTGAGAGCTCGTTGCACTATTTCCTCAAACATTAACTTTAATTTTTCTTTGAAATCTGCTTTTTAGTTGCATTTGAGTAGATTTGTGTGCAAAACGTAGGTGCTCCTCTCCACTAACCGCCGCAAAGCGGCGCACAGGTTGTCTTTGGTGAGCAACAAACATATGTTTCAATCACCTTGATTAGACTAAGATGCTTTTCCGTGCGGTCTTTGGATGCATAGGACTTAAAGTCCACAGTTGCACCTCTATGGGTCGGGCGGCAGGGAAGGATAAAATCATCGCCCTCGTCGACTGTGATTGAAAGCGGTACGTCCATCAACAAAGTTGAACCATCTGTAATTTGCACAAAACAGCGTAGGTATTCACGCGTGGTTTTTGCCTAAAATGATTCAGGTGGAAGAAATAGCAAAAAACCGTTGCAAGGCATTCAGGAATGGCTCTGAAAGATAAGCAATTGAGGGATGCCTTTGGAAGATTTAGCTCGTATCTTCTGAAAAACTTAAAAACAGAAACACACTCTTGCCAACTATTAAAAAAATAACACTTTTTTAACGAGTGTAACAAGCCAGGGGTGCTGCTGCTGCAAGTGCACCTCTGTCAACATTCAAGCAAAAGTTCTAAATTTCGAGCAGGTTTTAGCGAATTACAGAGTGCGGACTTTTCATGCAGAGGCTTGTCACATGAGCGTGTAGCAAAATCGGGGAAAGTGGGATCACATGACTCGCAGTGGGTCTTTCTGTTTTGGCGCAGGGTCCTCGCCCAGTCAAGGGCCAGGTCACCATTTGCAGATGTTGTCGACCCCTTTCAGTGTTCCGCTGAATTGGTCTTCCGTTTTTGTGTTGGCACCGCAAGAACAAACAGCCGGCGGCGGTGACTCGCCCTCTTCAGCGGCAAGTTCGCTGAGACTATAGGTAGAATCCGCACAAACAGCCATTAAACTTACCATAAACATACACATAATTTCGCTTCACTGCTTTGTCTACTTTTGATCCAGAAACAACTCGTCCCCTTTTTCTGCTTGGCTGTGATCGGTTCTTCGACGAATCACGGCTTTCCTGGATCGCGCAGGTGTAAAATCCAGTGTCGAAACTGTTGACGTTAAAGACTCGCAGCGTGCTTCTGTAGTAAGTTCCATCGTTCCTGTCCAAAGGCTTAGTGGACAGCTCCCACTTACTGCTGTTCACAGTTGATTCTGGAATAATCCATTGAACTTCTCGATTCACGACGTCGGTCACGCAACGCAGTTTCAGTATTTCACCTGCCGAAAGCTGTCTTTTCTGCGTCACGTCTTTGGGCCCTGCGTTTGAAAATACGGCAGTGTTTGAATCCGTTGTGCAATTCTTAATTGCAAGTGCGAATGGCGTTTTACTGTTAAAAACTATTATCACCGGAGACAAAGGAAATCGCAGCTGCGGTTTGGTTTCTGCCGCCTTTGACCAGAAGCAGGCCTTTGCTGCACAAGAAATGTATAAACGACCTTCACGTTGCAGAAAATTTAATGACATCAACTGCCTTATTGCGTGAAAATTTCAAAAATATCTTGCTTCTTGTTGCTGACTATCAAGCAATTTTATTACTTAGGGTTAGCAAATGTTGAACCTACGGCAGGGGCGTAGCGAGATAATATGGCGCCCAGGGCAGGAAACAAGTTTGGCACACCCATGTTCGAACCTAAGGTCTTTCGGAAGCAAATTTGCTGTATCGAAGAAAGTGCTTGCGACATTTTTGGGACCTTTCGACGCCCCCAGTGATTCGGCGCCCGGGCCATTGCGCCCCCCTCGTTACGCCCCAGTGTCCTCTGGTCAAACAAAACCAATAGGCCTTTAGTGTAAATACTCTTTAGCTGCACAGCGATTGTTTGTCCAAGTGGTGGCTCTGAGCTATATGTATTAACAAAAACACCTCAGTCTTAAATAAAAAAGATTTTGCCTCGAAATCGCTGGCAAGTTAAAACCCTCTCATAAGCGTATGTAGCGGCGGCTGAAGAGCTTACATCTTTCACTTTTTGAATAAACCTTATTTGCAATTATTTTAGCAAAATACAGGAGTAATGAATCAAAACAATGAAATCCGACCAATATACCTCAATACAATATTCAAAACAGTAACCTTGCGTGAGGGAAGCAACGAATTAATCAAATTTAGGCCCGTTTTAGGTTTGGAAATGTCATTCGCTTTGCAGGCTATTGCAAAAAGCTGACACAAACGAGCCTCTTTTCGACGTACCTGCTTGAGTTGATGCAGCAAGAAGCAGAAGTATGCAGGCTCCTGGCAACATGGTGCTTCTTAAATCAAGTTTTTCACTTCAAGATAATCACTTATATCTCATCTGCTTTAGTACATCAAAACATTTTCAAATTGAGTCAGTTTTGATACAGTTCTTCGTTGAACTTGGAAGCAGCATATGCAGTATTCTATAGGCTGCTCGTTAACTTTAAACATGTAGCAACCGTACGATTAAAACCGTTACAAGCCATTAGTTGCCCCTCCAAAAAAGAACGATCTTCGATATTAACTGCAAGTACCACAGCAGTGCGGTCGTTTGTGGACGAAGCGGCTTTGGCTGCCAGATGCCTGTGAATGAAGCGCAGGTTCAAAATGCTTTGAATCTTTCAAGGATGTCAGGGTTTTCAGCTCGAGACCCTGTATTTTATGCTGTTAAGACTACGTCGTGTTTGGGTGGATTGGCGCGGGACGTTTGAGCAAAAAACTCACTCTATTAAGTCTCAGCTTCATGAAAACGTATTTCAAATAAAAAAGCGCTGGCAGAAAACGGCTTTTCCCACCAATTTTTCTCTTATTATTTCACTTTTATTCAACGACGTTCTGATGCCGGTCCGTTAATGCTCGCTTTGACGAACACAATGCGAATAGCATGGTGTTACATGTTAAGATGAATAAATCATATTCAGTAAAATTTAAGATAAATGGTATTCAGTAAAACCGTTTTTCGTTTCTTCAAACGTTTTGCGTTCGCAAACCTGCACAGAAACGAATTCTTACATGTTTCTTGATGTTCCCTACGCGCATATTGTCACACTATCATACAAATTTTCACAATAACATATCGACTGGAGCAAGTGAATCGGTGCCTGCTTCTGCCTTTTAATCAAATCAGCAAAGAGCTTATCGGGTCAGAGCAATTCTCGTTAGAAGTCTTGTAGAATGTTGGTGTAAGTAGAGAAAAAAATTTGCAGAAATCGACCATCGCTACTTGTTAGTTAGCTTGTTAATGGCAGAAAGGAAATTTCCGCGGCAATGGCGAATTCTTTGAGTGAGCAGCTAATAAAGTATGCCAGAATTTTGTTACAGAACATGGTAACACCGCTGTAAGCATGGTCTATCAAGTCCGTTACACTGGATTACAATGAAACTGAAGGTGAAGCAGTCTTCATAATTGTCACGTTTGCACTTCATGTTCGTACATATTTGCACTTTTCCTTGACCGCAGTTCTTGCCGCTTGGCCTAACAGCTGTTGCTAATCCCTAACAGCTGTCGCTTGTCCCTAACAACTGTCGCTTGCCCCTAACAATTGTCGCTGATCAACTTTATCTAAGTTTCTCATTATGAACATGGTCTACTGATGACTGTATTCGTGTGTCTGAATGTTGCGGGCAGCGCGATGATTTAACCATGGGACCTCCACCTTCTGCACATGACTTAACGTAGCTGCAAACGTTGTAAAACTTCATCGAACGTTCAGTCGCTTTTTGTTGGAAACATTTGTGCATGTCAGTAAACATGCGAATCGGAAAATTTCTCTTGTAGTCTTTCCAAAGGTATTTCATTCACTGCTAGTAATGTATGCTGTTTCTTTCTCCGTCACTTTACGCCAGGTTAAACTTCAAACACCACCTTTTTCTTCACACCTACATCTTTCACAAACCATCTGCCTTGGCGCCACCGATTGCAAATCTCATTTGCGCTTGTCGCTGGAATGAAACTTCTCATCACACATTGCCAGTAATCACCCTTGACCAGTTTTCTCATGACTTTGTTCTTGGTGCCAGATGAGCATTCCGCGGCACGTTCGCAATTAATTTTGGGAGCTGTTGTTGCACTCTTTCGCAACGGCACGCAAATGTCACTATGACGTAAACTGACAGCTAACCGCTCGGTTCGGGTCAACTCCGATGACTTTCTTTCTCCTGTATTGCGAATGACGGTTTCCTACTAGATGCCACCTTCCGTGGGAACGTTTTGCTGAGAAGCTGGAACCGGTGCTTTTGTTCTTTTTCTTGACCACGCACCATCGGGGCGACTCGCAGGAAGCAATCGTGACGACAACGTTGTAACTTGCGAGAGCACCAGGGCTGCGGTGGTTGATGGGCGCGGATAACGCGGAGCACGGGCAGGTCGCCAGCGAAACGTACGTCCAATTTCAAGCTTCGCAACACGTGGCTGTAGTGTATGGGAGTTTCACGGAGGAATCAAAATTTTTGCGGATTCTATTATCAATTTTAATCGAAAAATCAAAAAAGCAATGCGAATTTAATTTTATGAGTAATTGCAAGCATGATGGAAATCTTGCGATTCCATCACGACTTTAACAGAAGCAAATTTAACCTGAAGCATTTTCTAGAGACATATTGGGTAACCCTCCTTGTCTTGTTGGTTGTTTTTCATCCACTTTTGAAGATATTTTACCAATTTAGTTTCTCATCAACAGGGCGTATTTCTATCATACTCATTAATCCGTCGGAACGATGGCAAAACTCCTTTTTCAAGTTTCAACGGGAATTCTACGAATTGCGCAGAATTTAGAACAAAATACCTCCCTTAATGGAAGCATTTTTTGCAAAACCATCTTAATCGCGGAAGCTGGTTCTCACTTACGAGTAATACCATGCCTTCTGTTTGTTTTAATTTGGTCACGTTTACGAAAACCAACAGGTTTTAACCTAAAAATCGAAGATTGGGAAGCTACTTTGTTGTTTAAACAGCCTGTTGATGAATACGCGCGTGCATTGTTATCCTCCCACACTCCCGACCACGCTGGGTTACGGTTACGGCTTACCCATAAACAGGGGAAGTTCATGTAAAAGATAAATGCCGTAGCATTTGACCCGACCACTTCGCTATGCCTAGGCAATGTGCGTCACATATTTGCCACTGACGCAAGTAACCTCGGCACACAGCCTATTCAGTGTTTTTAGCCGCGTCGTTGGTTAAGGCAAGACCGCTTCGGTGTGAATGGAACATGACAAAGAGCTGGGTTGCGTTGTTATGTAAAACATTTTAAATCCAACTCTCACCAACACCCTGAAAAAAGCTTGTAACCTTCTGCTAATGGGGTTTTCTGGGTTTTCTATCAAATCAGTTTTTTAGCATCCCTTGAAAGTCAACCCACTTCACATTTAGATTTAAAGTAACTTATAAATTGTTTATGACCTACTTGAAATCAGCTTATGTTGCGTGGTAGAATCGTAGTAGGGTTTTATTCATTGTATTCGGGATTGAAGTTTTATATTAACTCTTTTCGAGGCAGGTAATTTCGACAGTTCGAAAACATCCTTTTTTGCTAATATTCTGATGCCCTTGCGACCTTATTGACAGGACGCATGAAATCTGACTTAAATCTATAGTCATGGCAAGCTATGACTCGATTCTAACAAAGATGCTTGCTGATTCCACGCACTGGTCCATTTCCCAAATCTTTGAAGGGAAATATTTGCTTTGCTACTATCGTTTTCGCTATTTAAGTCTGAGCATTTCAAATAGACTTGCAATACGTGATTGATTTAGGTAAACGCTACAAAAATGGGGGACTCATCACATTGTGATCGTATGCCCATTGGCATAGATTAGATTTTTAGGAGCGGACAAAATAAAGAAACTTGTTGACGAGATCCAAATGAACAAATAAAGGCGTATGCAGCTGCTAAGTATTAAGTCATCTCGTGTGTTTTGCCAGAAAATTTGAGCATTTACACATTCGCATATCCTTATAAAACAAAGTTAACAAAACGACTATGCACATTAGCTATACAAGGAATTTAAAAATATTCAAATGTCTTCCTTCAACCACTTTTCCTGCTTTCAAGCCTATCTAAAAATGGGAAATATTTAGGTTCATACGATACGGAAATTATCTGGCAACAGCATTTCTTCCGAAAATTGCTAGTTTGTTCAAGAAAACAGCATCTTTGCGTCATAGGAGCAGCCGGGGGGCCAAATGGGGCATGCCCCCCAAATTTTTAGACAATATAGTCATTTTGTGCATTGAGAGGCGTTTTTCTAAACAAAATAGTGTTATTCGTCTAAAATCAAACATTTTGCTCCCCCTCAAATTTTTTGGACCCCCCAAATTTTTCGGCTGGCTACGCCACTGCTTTGCACGTCAACATGCCACTTATTTTTGTGTCGTCGCAACTGTGGCGAGAACGCTCCCTTATCAGAGGCAATATAAGACCAAACCTACAATGCATTTCTAGATGAATACAACAGCGGGTAGAATTGAAGTTTTGTTGATGCCGTTACAATTTCCCTATTGCACTGGAGAAATGAAAAGATGTATGAAAAAATATGGGGACATCAGGGAGTTGTCACACTGAAAAAGCACTTTTTCGAAAACTACAATAAAAATGAAAGAATGCCTACTTCTGAAGAAGCATTACAATAAGGAAGCAATAAATGAGTGTTCAACTGTGTCTTTGTAAAATAAAGATTTTCCTTTGTTTAGAACGCGGTCATACTGAAAAAATGTTGATAAATGTTATCCAGAGTGGGTTTTGCTCCTATGATCAATTGTGTTGTTCCTAAAGAGTGAGCTGCCTTTGCTGAAACGATCAATCACCGTATGGGTGTACATCACCTGAGTGTTGTCCTTTCACTTTTATTTGTAGTGAAAAAGGCATAAATGCTGGTGCTACAAACATGAACGCTTCTCTCTGGTTTAGCAATCCAAAAGATTTTACTCGGCAGATATTTCCTACTTGATGGAGCTCATTGGTAGAAAGTTACAAAAATTAATGTCATTTAATTAATCTTTGTAAGGATATTTCTTTGTTTGCATTCAAAAAGCAATATAAAAATAAATTTGTTTGTGAGCATGTTGAGTGACTTTGTTCTACTGAGACACAGTTATTTTGGGGTTCAAAATTCGCATTTGATGAGCTTAGTTCTGGTACTGCGCAGTTCTTTTCTTCTTTATAAACCCTTTTTTATTTTCTTTCTTTCTTTTCGTCTTTGTTTTCCTTTGTATAATCTTGTTTAAATTTTCTTTGTCTTCTTCGTTTGAAACAAATTTTGTTGCTGCCCTGGTGCTTATCTTTTGCAAGGACGTTGCGTCGAACAACTTTCCCCATCTTTCCTGTTTGGCTGTGACTGTAACTAAAGACTGCCTTAGCACACCCGACCTGTCAGTAATCCCCATCAGCTGCTGTCTCGCGACGTCCAACCTATCCTGCTGATAGATGTGGATCTTACCCACTAAATGTGGATCCACCACTGAGGGGCTGGGCTGAAGAAGCTGGATGCCATCTTTTCGGCGTCACGTTGCAAGTTGCTACAGAGCAAAATTCGTCCGCTTGGATGCGAAAGGGTTGAGGCATCCCGGGTAGATTTTTAGCAAAATTTCTCTGTCACGCCTAATTCCTTTTGGAACTGAGCAACATCGCGATAAGATGCCGGTTGCGACGAAGCGTTTATGCACAACTGTGTTGGTTATTCACGACTAGACTCCAACGAACGCCCATATGAAACTTTTCCTCCTGTAACTTCGTCTCAGCTCCAAACTAGATTACACACAATTCGGCCATCAACTATACAAACCTTTGCAAGAACTTTGACTAACTGTCTGATGGTGCTCGAATAGGCAACCTGGTCTACGGGTGGTTTTGTTGTCTCGACGTTTTCACTTCAAGTTGTGCTAAAAATAGTGGTTGCTTTCGCCAATAAACTCACCTCTTTGCTCATTGATATTTTCATGTGTGTATAAAACTGAAAAAACAAAGAAAGCTATGTCTACAACTATCATTCGACACCTGCTGTTATTTTAGTAGCGAATCGTTCTTGGTCGTCTGCAGTCCGATTTGTCGAGCAATTCATCCACACCTGTAGCTAAGCATAACCGATGATACAGCGCCGGATTTCGATGGTGGGGGGCCTGGGACCCAGGCGTGGTGGGAGGCGCCATGTGCGGATACAGAATCTTTAGGCAGGTGATGATCGATGAAGTCACTAGTGTTTCCACGGATCGTTAATATTTATCACGTAATCTTGTGATGTCACATTTGTTAACTAAAGTGTAACAAAACTTTATGTTGCAACATGGCATTTGACAATGATTAGAGGTTTGTGAAACTGTTGCAAAACCGGTCATCAGAAGAAAGCCAGCTTCTGTCAGCTACTTCGCCGTTGTGGTTCTGGCGACGAATAAAACTTGTGGTGCATTTCCGTGACGATTTTTTGTCTTTTCTGTGTTATGAAATAATGTGGTTTAAAAATAACTTTTCATCACCATCTCAAAGAGAACCTATGTCATTTTTCAACCAATATACCTGCATTTTTTCTGGTATATTAGCTGATTAGAGACCGATATCTTTGCCTTCAGTGATAGCGTCAGCCATCTCATCTATCGTGCTTTTCAATGATACTTCTTGACGTTCTTCTGCTACAGCACCGCTGGTTAAACTATAGGTCTGTTCTCATCGTTACGTAGATCTAAGTCTACATCAACATGTTCTTCGGTTTTCTGTCCTCTTACAGGTTCCGCAGAAATGTCTCCGCTGGATTTCACTGCGACTGTAAAATAGTAACTTGAATGTTCCTTGACTTAGCTGCAACTTTTTCCTCTCTCATTTTTGCCTCTTTTGCTTTTTTACGTTTTTTTAGAACCACTTGAATAAGCTCTACACTTGTAAAGGTGACGATACTTCTTTCTTCTGTCCAAGTTCATTTATTAGTAAGCTCAATAAGGCTGCCGTATTTTCATCGCAAAAAGAGGGGACAATTTACGACTGCCACTTACTTGAGTGTATTATCTACATTTGAAGAAAGTCAAATAACAAATAATCCTATTGATAAGTTTTAAGCATTGAAGTAAGGTGTCCAGCGTAGACGATACTTCAGTCAAAACACACAAAATAAAATCCGTATTTACTTGTCCTAGTTAGCTCATGAATATTTTGCAGTTTCTTTAAATTTCTTAAAAATGTAGAATCGCCTTTAACAATAATATGAAACTGCTTGCATGAAAGATGTTTTAAAGTGCACACCAGCTTTAATAGTCTAGAAACTGGTTCAACCAGAAAAATTTCTCTTTGTTTTAGGTTTGTGGTTGCATCAAGGAAAAAATCGTCCCTCATTAGCGTAAACAGCCACAACGCTGAAGTAAAACTGTGCAATTTTCATCAGTTTGCTGAAGCATTCAGTAGTATTGCAAGTTGCAAAATACTTTGCCATCTTTCATGTTCCATCATTTCACAATAAATTGCATTTGGTTGATGCTCTTTTTGCACGAAATCAAACACGCTTAGGTATTGGTCAAACAGTTTAATTCGACTTCATCAATAAATCATCATTTTCCCAATCAGTTGTTGCAAACGGAGGAATCTAGTCAAAGAATTTAAATTCAGCTAATAAAGTGGTCCGTTTAGTCAGATGTGAAACACAAGGCTTGTACTGTACAATACAGATACATCTGACATGAATAAATCACAGTCATGACCTTGGCTTATCTGAGGTTTCTTAGTGCTGATTTAACTTGGCTTGATATGTATATTCGATTGTCTCACTTGAATCCTTGTCTTCACAGTGGCAAAACACGATACAACCTCAACAATTGATGCTTTTGACTTCTCAATATTTTGAACTTGCTCATTAAAAGCAACTACAAATGATTGCAAGTGTCTTAATGTGTTACACAGAGTTCGCTCAGAGAATTTCCAAAAAACGTTTCGGAGCAACAGTTGGTTTGTCGATGGACATGAAGTATGAATGTGAAGCTGGGTACATTTGAAGTATCCTTGGCAAGCTAGGATAAAGTGATAGCCATCTAGTTACGCTGTGAGAAATAAGTTTTTGGTACTCAATATCCACAAAGTCACGATGATCTTTTCACTTTCGTGCGAACTGTGCAAATGCAGCCACATGTAATTCACTCAGCTTCAAAACCATTCAGTCCTTTTCTGAAAAAGGGCTACGTCTGACGAATTTCTTCATTTTTTAGCATTACTGATTAGCTATAATTACAAGAAACTACTACACTAAGCTATGTGCAATACACTGATCAGTGTATCACGGTTTATCAGCAAAGCTAGTGCAGTATAATGGAGTCAGCAGTCCGCACTCTAATGCCAAAGTCATTGAGATACTGAAAAAAGATTTACCACTGTTATGTAACGCTTAATGTGAAAGCATTCCCGCCTTTCCATCCAAGAATTAACCAAAGCAAAACATAGATTAATTAGACAACTTGCCGGCCCTCCCATAAACTAAGCTACGCCACCAGTTCGTATCTTGTTGCAGTTGAGTAAAGACAGCTTACTGTATGTGAATACAATATATCATAGCTAGTGACGCAACTGACGGGGGAAAGAGGGGCGAATTGCTCCTCCCCTGGCAAGCTAAATGTGAAAACCGGATCTCCCTTAACTTATATTTTAGTTTTAGTATTCTTTTGATTTTCGGTAGGTTGTATTTTTGTATTTTTCTGACTATTTTCCGGTGATTTAGGGTTTTAGTATGGCCATCCACAACCGGATTCACCATTATTTCTCCCAGTTTTTTTCTTGTTGGCCAGTGGGCCCCGTACAGTAGCCAGTGGGCCCCTTTTTGCTAAATTTTCCACCCTGGCTCAAACCTCTAGTCACGGTACTGTATATAGTTATGAAAATAAGAAATGCAAAAAGCAGGACATTTTGACATTTTTGAATGTGCTCGGATAATATTTTGTTTCTGTGATGGTTGTTTCGTCACAATATCAAATCTACAAAAAAATTTCCTCGGTAAAAATGTCTAAGTGGCACGCACGTATCGCACATATGGCTATGCACATGAACATGGTGCAGGGCCCCTTGGGTCCCCCTAAATCCGGCACTGGTATGGTAGCCACTTGAAGCAACACGTATCGTATGTCTGTTATTAAATTTAGTTTAATCTGATCTCACTGTTGTTAAACCCATACTATTAGGCTAGGCTTGGAAGGGTCGAGCAATGCAAAGTCAAAGTAAGGGGTGAGAAGAAAAGTGAAGGAAACTGAAACAAAGCTATGTGCATTGTGCAAATACTTCCCTTTGTTTTTGCGCCATGTGGGCTGATCCCGAGGATCATTTGAATCGCTTGCTTATTAGAAAATGATAGTGAGAGCAATCTTGCCTTATTTTCGACTTGCGTGAGGTTTTCATGCAGGATTCGCTCGAAAGTGGGATGCCAGAGCAACCCCAGTGCTGTTTGTTAGACTAAGACGTGTTGACGCCACAAGCATTGTCGTAGGACATGGGGGTGCAGGGGTATGGTCGCACCATCATCCATCACACTTTACAAGTTTGCGAAAATCGGGCAAAAGTTGGTAAAAATCGGTCAAATTTTTTTGAAGAATTTTAAAAATTATCTCGTAAAACTGACAGATGAACATACCACAATTTTGAAAAAATGAAAAAATTAGAAATTGTCATCATTGCTTACCGTTCTTGAAAAGTACATGCAGCACTACTTCCTGACTTATTCCCAACAACCAGTTCCCAACAAGCAGCTTAAAAAACATTGAGCAAAATTTTGAACTTATAACATATGCCTTTGGTTTGCTTAGCCTTATTAATGCCGTTGACGTACCAAAATCTTCCATTGTTTTTGCAAGAATAAAAGAAAGCCATTATTTTTCTAGCTGGTGCTCAAGACAGTAAACCAGTAATTGTTTGCAAAGCTATCAAACAAAATTGGACAGGTTTTGCAAAAGTTGGGCATTAAAATTTCAAGATGATGCAGTCTTTATGTGATGAGACACAATAGTTTACATGATTTTTGCAAGTGTCCCCATCTACCAACAGAAAAGAAATTTGAGACTGCTCTCTAGTTTTCACACAATTACACATTGCTTAGGTTATGATGTGTATGTATAAGTTATACGTTGTGCTACATGCATTCATCACCATCCACAAAATTTTGAAAAGGTGCACTATATAAAGAGCATGTGTGCATACGATTTGCATTAGCTGAGCTAAATACGTATACGTTTGAATGAAATAAGTTGTAGGCCTACACATACAGGGGCGTAAGGAAGTTAGATGGCGCCCGGGGCAAGAAGTAACTTTGGTCCTCCATGTTCGAACCTGAGATTTTTCGGAAGCAAATGTACCGTATTGAAGTACCTGTGACATTGTTGGGACTTGTGACATTGTTGGGACTTGTGACATTGTTGGGACTTGTGACATTGTTGGGACTTGTGACATTGTTGGGACTTGTGACATTGTTGGGCGGCCCCGCGGTGATTCGGTGCCCACATAGTGATTCAGCGTCCGGGGAATTTGTGCCCCCCTTCCCCCCTCGTTACCTCCCTGTACACATATCCAACATTTAATGCGTTTTTACAATGAATGCCATAGTTGTACTTTGCAAAATATCTTACAGTCTGTATAGCTTTCTATACTTCGGTATTGACTTCTCGTTATGTTTTGGTGTAGTGCGTGTGCTACATTTTTCAAAACTGTTACAAAAAACTGTAGAGGTGATCAGTCGTTTCTGTTTTACAGTAGTTGCGCAATTTTTAGCTATGCACCAAGTAACTTCTTTGCGTCCCCGTTTTGTGCACACTTCCTATATCATTAATAATGTTTGTGAACAAAATCAGCTTTCTTGTACGCGTAGGGTCTGAAGGTTGTAGGTTATTGCAGAGGTCCCTACTAGTTGAGGGGTCAACCTAGTTGTTGCAAGAGCACAAGTCGGTCTCCCAACTAAGCAACATGACGTCTTGAAGTTGCCAAGCCAAAGCAAGGCAAATAAAAGGCTCTCACCACTTTGTTCGCTATTAACTCTCCAGTAGTACTCTAAGTTGACTGCT